>ORJL011403413.1_pt1 | contig 33653 bp, 40 predicted proteins | sample 1779941 | NCBI WGS metagenome assembly ORJL01 (sample SAMEA104232317, study PRJEB22302) | groundwater metagenome | biome: forest; feature: aquifer; material: groundwater | place: USA | collected 2011-08-07 | depth 5.8 m | reverse complement strand
TACTATTAAAGAACTGGCAAAAAGGTGAACTTTGTAACCCTCGAGGAAGTATTGGTCATACATGATAAGATGTTGGAAATCGGAGGAGGCAAGGGAGGTGTCCATGATTTCTCACTGCTCCATTCTGCGACTGAAAGACCCAAGGCGAAATTTGGCGGCAAGTTCCTTTATACCTCTATATGGCAAATGGCGGCTGCCATGCTACATTCTTTAATTAAAAACCACCCTTTTGAGGACGGCAATAAACGTACTGCTTATTTTTCTACCATGAGGTTTTTGCATAAAAATGGTTATAAGCTTTTGGCAAAGGATAAAGCAATATTAGATTTTACAGTTAAGATTGATACGGAAAATACATCTTTGGAAGATATTGCCTCCTGGATTCAGAAGAATTCAAAAAAAGTTAAGTGAGTTTGTGCAAATTTCTTAACATAAGTCTTACCCAACTGTGTAAAAACCTTTTTTCTTTTGTGCTAACTTTGGAAGGTGAAAGTACCAAAGGTTAAAGAGGAAAACTTTTATAAAAGGTACCTGGTTATTTTGGCCGACAGGAAAAAAGCCCGGGTGTTTACTATATATCTCGGGGATTTTGAGGATACTGGTGAGGTAATAGAAGCGTTTGATGTACCTCAAAAGGTTAAAGCTGAAGGATTTTCTACAGGAAGGATCAACCGCCATATTAAAGACCACTTATGCCGGCATCTGAAAGAAATAGGGTCAAAAACCTGGGAATATCTTATCAAAAGAAGGATTAAGCGCTTGGACGGAATTTTTATCGGTTCCCACAGGGAACTTTTTTCGGAAGTTCAAAAGCATCTCCCGGCTAAACTCCAAAGAAAAATATTAGGACGGTTTAGTATGGAACCAAATAATGCCCTGGGGGATATAACTTTGGCAGTGATTTCCAAGTTCAAACTTTAGTAGATATAAGTGACTGAGCGGGAGGCAGACCCTCCTGCAGAAGAGGTAACCGTTACATAACTTGGGATAGTTGTAAGATAGTACTTATTTAACTGGTAGTTTTGGTAAGTGGAATAATAAGACATATATCCTAAAGTCCCGGCTTTTAAACTTGCTTTCCCGAAAGTATTACTTGTGGCTTTAATAAGCAGCTTTTTTTGTGAAACATAATAGGAGGCGGTTGTAACGTTAACTGTATCTTTAATTACTGTGACTGAGGCTGTATCTTTTGCTATTACTCCCTTTGAATCCGTGACTGTTAAAGTGACCGTGAAAGTCCCTGTCTGGCTGTAGCTTTTGGTTACCTTTTGTCCAGTTCTCACTATCCCGTCTCCGAAATTCCAGGAATAAGTGTATGGCCCCGTACCACCGGTAGCAGATGCGTAATAGTTATTGGAAACTTTAAGAAAGGCGGTGATGTCTGCTCCGGCATTAGCAGTCAGAGGGGTAATAGGAGAAGGTGTTGGAGTGGGAGAAGGGATAGGAGTCGGTGTCGGGGTTGGGCTGGGCAGCGGGGTAGGAGTTGGAGATGGCGATGGCAGGGGGGTTGGGGTAGGGCTAGGCAAGGGTGTCGGGGTCGGAGTCGAAGCCGGCATGGTATTTTTTAAATTCAGCCTTCTACCGCTTAATGTTTTACCGGACATGGCAGCAGTGGGGTCAGAGAGACTAAGCAGCCTATCTTTTATTTGCAGATGGGACAGCGTCCCTGATACTCCCCAAAGATAGGAAGCAGCCCCGGCAACGTGGGGAGTAGCCATGGAAGTGCCGCTTTTTAGGCCGTAGCCGCCCGGCACGGTGGAGTAGATACTTACACCGGGTGCGCCAAGGTCTACCGTAGTTGCGCCGTAGTTGGAAAATGAGGCAATGTTATCGTATTTATCGGTAGCTGCAACTGAGATAATGTTGGGCAGGGTATAGGAAGCAGGATAGAAAGCGGTTACATCATTATTATTGGCGGCATTTCCGGCTGCAGCAATAAACAAACTGCCGGAATTGTTGGCTGCCGAGATGGCGTCATATAAAGATTGGGAGAAACCTCCGCCTCCCCAGCTGTTGTTTGTAATTTTAAAGCCCATCATGGTGGCGTACTGGATAGCCTTAATTGCCCCGGAGGTTGTTCCGGAGCCTGAGGCACTTAAGAACTTTAGTGCTGATACCTTGCCGTAATAGTTAACCCCGGCAACACCTATCCCGTTATTGCCTTTTGCTGCAATTGTCCCGGCCACATGTGTACCGTGACCGTTATCGTCAAACGGGTCCGGATCGTTATTTACAAAATCATATCCATAAATATCGTCAATATAGCCGTTTCCGTCATCATCGACCCCGGCTCCTCCTGCCGCCTCCCGGCTATTGGTCCACATACTTGCCCTTAAGTCTTCATGGTTATAATCAATACCAGTGTCGATTACACCGACAGTAAGACTTGTTCCCTCAGGAGTATCCCAGGCTTCAGGGGCATCGATATCTACGTCAGAGATTCCGCCGGTTTGGCCGGTATTGTTGAGGCCCCAGAGACTGGAAAAGCCGGGGTCGTTGGGGACTTGGGTTGTGTGCAAAATGAAGTTCGGCTCGGCATATTCTACTTCCGGGTCACCCTTAAATTTTTCCAGAAGCTTAGCTGTATCCTCAGTGTCTGATTTGGCGAGGTAAACTTTGTCCCGAAAGATTTTTTTAGCTTCCCTGACCCGGAATTTATTTCTTACACTATCTTCCGAATGGGAGGCGCTTTTAAATTTTACTATTACTTCCCCAGGTACATAATCCGAAGAATTTAACGTCTCAGGCGATTGGGCGAGAATAGATCTTAGGGGTAAAAAAATAAAAAAGGAGATTAGAAAAAATAAGAAAAATTTGAGGCAGTTTGGCATGCGGAGGGTACTGTAATTGATAAAAGTTAGTTTGTCAAATTAGAAAAAAAGACAGGATGGCATATTTTTCTAACAAAAAATAGTTTTACGGTATGATTTATTTATGCCGGGTGAATCAGACACTGAAGTTATTGAAACCGCTTTGGGTTATAAAAATGAAAAGCCGATATATATTCCGGTCGAAGACGGAAAAGTTATAAAGCCTCCGGAAGTTACTATAGATTATGACCCCTCAGGAAATAGGAATTATCCGAAAGTTACAGGCGAGATAGTGGATAGAAACGAATAATCCTAAAAATTGTTCTTATTGTAAAACCTTGCTTTCTCAAATTCTATTTTTGCTAACTCCTCTTTCCCAAGATCTTGGTAAACTTCTCCCCGGATTTGGTAGAGTTCGGAAAAGGCCCGGTTGTGGTTACTTAAAATTTCATCCGTAAGACGTAAAACCCGGTCGTAGTTTTTAAGCTTTTGGTAAGCAAGGATTGGCTCAATCTGGTACCAGAGCATCCTGAAGGGGAGCTTGCCCTCAACACTTTCAAATGTCTCTGTCGATTTTTGATAGTTCCCTAAGTGGTAGTAGGCAACTGAGATATTAAATTGGGTATAGATATTTTCAGGGTCCTGACTTAACTCTGCTTCTGCTATCTTTAAAGCTTTTTCCCAGGCAGTTTGCTCGTTTAAACTTTTACCTAAAATTGCCTCTGCAACGGACTTTTTTTCTTTGGGGACAAGGACCAGGTATTCATAGTTAAATCCCTGCCAGAGGTTTAAAAAATCCCCGTAGGAATATTTTAAGTTTGCTCCCTGCAAAGAATCATCCTGGGTAATCTGCTTTGTACTGTCATCATATCCCCGGACAACCCGGTAGTGTCCTATATCATCCCCCTGTTTTAGCCATGTCCTGGTAATTACCGGGATATCATATGAGATAAAAAGTTTTAACTGTTCAATGTTTCCGCCGGGCCGGTGGTATGAAAGCAAACCGTAATCCTGCGCTTTTTTTGCCAGCTCTTCTAAAGTAACTGATTTATCATCGTTATCTCCCGCGGGGTTTTGGTAGGGGCGAAGGTCTTGCCCTAATTTTTGCTGGGTTTCATTTATCCCGAAATATGATAGTGCCATGGAAAGTGCTGCCGGGCCGCAGTTATTAAAGGATTGGAAAACCTGGAGTTTTTGCGGGATCACTTTTGAAACAGGTGGTTTAATAAGAAAGGGGGTCGGGGTGGGTGTGGCAGAAGGTAAATTATTTACAGTAGATTGGGGAAAAACCACAGGTTGGTTGGATGGCTTAATTAGAAAAAATATCGAAGATATGGCTGCAATGGCAGCGATAAAAAAAGCCCACGGCATGTTTTCGGATTATACCAGAGGCTCAGCCTTCAGGCAAAGGGTTGGGGCTGGCACAGATTATTTTAGATTTTGGGGAAATTTACTAAGTTGTCTTTTATTGTTTTTGTAACAAGTTTAAGGATTTTATCTTTCTCCTTGGGACTTGATGAGGAGACTGTACAAGCAATTTGATAAAGTTCTAAAGGGTCTATGTTTATCCACTTTCCATTTAAGCTTAAAAAAGCAAGTAATGCCATAACAGCAATCCTTTTATTCCCGTTTTTAAATGGGTGGTTTTTGACGAGTGAATAAAACAGAGTTGAAACTTGTTTCTCTAGAGTGGGGTGAAGAAGCTTTCCTCCAAAAGTTTGCCTTGGTGCGCCTAATGAAGATTCCAACAAATTATTATCCCTTGTTGAGTAGTCGGGTATAGGTTCCTGGGAACCCATCAACTCTATGGCAAGGTCAAAACAAAGGAATTCAAAATCTTCCGGCTCAAGCCACTTCATGTAGAGGCAAGTTTTTTGAAGGTTAAGGCATATTGTTTTACACCCTGCTCTACAGCTTTTTTGATTAAGCTTGCTTTTTGCGGGTTTTGCTTTTGATATTTGGTGCTGGAGAACTTATTTTTGCTATCCATAGCGATATAATAACACAAAAACCAGTTAATTTTCTCCATTAAATCTCACAAATAGTAGACGTAAACGAATGGATTAAATTTCCCAAACGACACTTGTACTGAGCGTATTCGAAGTATAAAATTTGTATCTATGAATCATCTAGAGATAGCGAAGGTTTATAGTCAGCAAAGAGAACAAGAACCAAATAATCTTGCTCTTATACTTTTTGGTAGTGTTGCCAGAGGAACTTCCCGTCCTGATTCAGATCTGGACTTTTTATTGCTCCACCAAAGTCCTCCCAGAAAATTTTGGGAGGAAGAAGTTGACTTCTTGGGGGTAAAAGTAGGGACACAGCATTTAGATTATGCCCACTTTAGAAGAGCAGTTGTTTTACAACCATTCAACAGAATTATTTTAACTACAGCTCAAGTTATGTTTGATAAAACAGGGAACATCCCTATTTGGATAGCTGCCATTGGCCGCTTTTTTATAACCAACCCGGATATTAAAGCAGAGTGGGATAACCATTATGCTCTCTACAGAAGGTCAAAAACAGAATTAGGGATCAAAGCTGTAAACATCAGTGATCTCTATTTACAGTTTGCAGTAAAGTACAGAGGCAGAGTTTTAGCAGAAGATATCCCTGAATAGACAACATTTCCCAGAAGGCGCTTGCCTTGCAAGGTTGGTTCTTGCGAGGCTGTAAAGACAAAAATCCATAGGTGTCCTTTTAATTCACTCCTGGGGTGGCAATTACCAAAATCTCGCATCAACGCATGGCAATATAACAAAGATCCGGGTAGCCTCATATTAAGACTTAGATAAAAATACTCCCTTGACAGATGCTATTCTTGCAGTATATTATAGAGTCCATGAGCGATGAAGTAGTGAGGATACAAACAGAAATGAAAAAAGAGCTGGGTAATTCTTCTAATGAGAATAAAAGGAAGCGCGGAGCTTTCCCGAGATTGTCTTTTAAAAAAACCATTGAATTAGCAGAGACTATTTATGAATTAGGTCAAGGAGAGCCTGTAAGAAGGTTAAAAGTTTTTGACTATCTAAAAAAATCTCCGGAAAGTGGTCCAAGTAGGATGCTTGTTACTACCTCGGCTGCCTATGACCTAACAGTGGGAAGCTATCAGGCGGAGTATTTGAGTGTCACAGGAAGAGGACAAGATTTTATTACTGCTTCCTCGAAGAGAAAAAAACTGTCTCTTGCCCTTGATATTTTATTTAGCAACGAAATTTTCAATAAATTTGTCGAATACTGGAAAGATAAAGGAATGCCGAGTGATGACATTGCTGCCGATTGGTTACTAAGAAATTGTCAGCTGACAGCTCAAGATGCAAAAGCTTGTTGGGAGGTTATTAAAGATAATGTTATCGAGAATAGCTTAGTCCAAGAGCTATCAGGAAAGAATGTTATTGTTTCGAAAGATGTTGCACTTGAGGCGACGTCAGGGGATAGTGATGAACAGTATCGTAATTTAGATTCTCAAGGAGAGTTATCAGTAGAAGAGCCTAGGTATCTCGTTCCGGAAGAGAAGAGGGCAATGGTAAATGCTCCGAAACCATTTGGGTCACAGGTTGTAGAGCGTGATTTTAGGTATGGGCGAGCTAGACTAGTCTTGCCGGCCGAAATGACAAAAGAAGAAATCCAGAAAATAAAGTCATTGATAGATTCATTGATAACCGAGGTAGAGACATAAAATAGGGATGGTTAACGGGGTCTTTTTATTTTGCAGTTTGCGTTGGGTTAATTAGATCCGGGTGGCATCTTTACCAAACGCCAGTTTAGCGTGATATAAGTAGGTAGCTTATAGGATGCTCAATTGCTAATTAACCCAACATTGATTGTAAGGTATTACTTCGACAGAATCAACTGTTTTGTGGAAAAAGCTATTTTTAGTTAATTCTTAGGATGCTTCTCTTTTAAGCTTGAGGGTTGAGATGATTGGGGTTTGGGTTAGCCGTTGATGGGATCCATTGAGACACAACCGGTTACTGGTTCATCTTCATTATATAAACTTGTATTACCAATATATTCTTCCCAGGATTTATAGAGGGCTTTTATTTTTTTAACTGTTTCATCTTTAATGGAAGGGTCAAGATAATCAAAGGGGCAAATGTGTTGGGGAGGATTGCCACCTTTTAGGATTCCAATTTCAACAATCCCGAAACCGGGCATATTTTTATTAAAATCACTTACTTCTGCAATAACCTGTCCGGCTTTAACTCTATCTCCTTTTTTAACAAGCGGGTTTATAACATGTTCTGTTTCATACATCCATGTTTCCATCTCCCCACTGGAACTTACCTGAATAGAGTAATCTCCGCTCCAGACAGTCGGAACATTAGCTACCACACCATCAACTATGGAAAGTACTTTGGTCCCGAGTGGCAGGATAAAGGTAGGTTGGGGGTTACCTTTATCTTTTCCGGTAGCACTGAATCTGGCCGGCATTACATACCCAAATCCCATAAACGGCATCTCAAAACCTTTTAGATATGCCTTTGAAAAAACAATATCATCCAAATTTACCCCAATATTTTTTAAAAGTAGCGGAGGCCCATCAGAACTGACCGGTTTTTCTCTTTGAATATTTTGAAAAAATTCTTTTGGAGGTGGCGGAGGATTGCCTGTTAAAGATCTTAAAGCAATGGCCCCGGTTATTAAAATGACCACTCCGACTATTAATTTAACCATCAATAACCTCTTCTGTTAAACATCCGGGAGTAGAGGAAGCATTTTCATCATAGACATTAGGATCTTTCTTATACTCTTCCCAAGCAGCCATGATAGATTTTAATTTTTTGTAGGTTTCTGCCTTGATTGAATCATCTAAATATTTAAAGGTGCAGACATGGTCGGGCCTTTCATCTAAATTTTGGGTACCTTTGCCGATGCCAATTTCAAACCATGCCCAGGGTGAATTATTTCCTGTCTTGGCAGTACTTGCTTCAGCTACAACTTGTCCGGCTTTGACAAAATCACCCGGCTTTACAATCGGGTTATCAACGTGTTCTGTTTCAGCGCTCCACCTGCTGTCCATTGAGGCAGCGACCCTTACAGAATAATCCCCGCTATAAAGTTTGGGAACATCAATTACAAAGCCGTCAATTAATGCCCGGACTTTAGTGCCTTTAGGTACGACAAAGGTAGGTTGGGGGTTGCGGTACGGCTTTTCACCCGGTACTTCTACCCAAGTTCCATAGCCTTCAAACGGTATTTTATGGTCTATGACTACCGAAAAATCAATATCATTTAGATCTAAACCCACACCTTTAAGCCTAAATGGAGGTTCCTCAGAAGTATCATTAAAAGCGCTGTCGTTTTGAGGTCTTTGGGCATCATATCCTCCTTTTTTGGGGAAGAAAATTATGACTCCTGCAATAATAACCGCTATTAGAATAATGCCAATGAGCAGTTTGGCCATATATTTACCATATCATACTGAGGTTTGACTTGTCATTTAGATTTTGTCAAACTGGAAATATGGTTAAGGTCTTAATCGGATTGGCCGTATTGGTGCTTGGGGCGATAGCCATTGAATATTCGGTATTTAATGATGTCCATGTTAATGCCTTAAAAAAAGCCACCGGCCAACCAGTAGAAGAAAGAAGCCCTGTTGCTGAAAAAAAGGAAGAAAATTGTAAATCAGATTCCAGTCCGGTTTTTAAGGGGACCTTTATTGACCGTGCAAATATACTTTTTATCAGGCCGCTCGGTGATACCCGGGCTAATTCTGCCGTAAGCTCTATTGTTATAAAAGAGGGGGTTGAAGCTGCGGTTTTTAGTCCCACGGATGCTGTTTTAGAAGATGTTGTAAAAAAAGACGGAAAATACAAGCTTTCGCTTCGAGCAAGCTGTGAGGTGGGACTATCGTTTGACCGTCTGGATAAAGTATCGGAAAAAATTCAGCCTAAAACATCAGTTACAAAAGGAGAACTGCTGGGTTATGTGAGTGGTACTGCGGAGGGCAGCAGCTTTGACTTTATGGTTTCAAACAGCTCAAGACAAGTTTCCCATATAAACTCAAAGCGCTGGCAGGATAAAGAAGCTTTATTTGCACAATGTCCTTATGAATATTTTGACAACCGCAATGACAATAATTTAAAGAGAGATTATATAGCCTATACCCTGGTCCATAATGAGAATACTATCCAAATGGTTTGGAATAAAGAGCAGGGTGTAAGTAATATTTCCTGCGGGGAGCTGTCACATGATCTTGCCGGTACTGCATCCGGCGGGTGGTTTAAAGGGGACAGTACGGATATAAAGGGTGATTATTTGTCAATCAATAAATACCTCTCAACGGTGCAGATATCCATAAGAAAAGACGGTAAATTAACGGAAGCATTAACTGACTATTCTCCCGATGTATTACTACCTGACCTAAAACCAGGCAAAGCTGCCTGTTATGGAGATGTAAACCAAAACAAATGGATAGTAGTGAAATTAATCTCTGATAATAAACTCTCTCTTGCCAAAGGTAACGGCAGCTGCCCGACCCAGTTTACCCAGGAAGTATCTGATATCTGGGAAAGATAGATGATTAGTTAAATAGATCCTCTCACCGCCTTATTACCAACTTATTAATTAAAATTAGTGATCCTGCTGTAAGATTTTTTTGTCCGGAAGGGGGTGAGTGAATATGGCAAATGTAGTTTTAGGTGTATTTTCCGAAAAGGAGTATGCAGAAGAGGTGATCTTCAGGTTGGAGGACAGAGGCTATAACCCAAAGGAGATGTCTATCCTGATGAAGGACAGGAGATATTCCGAGGAGATGGCGGAACACACCGGGGCTGAAAGCATAGCAGTAAGCACTGCGGCCGGGGTAGGGACAGGAGCAGCGGTCGGAGGCTTGGCCGGACTTATAGCAGCAGCGTTTATTCCGGGTTTAGGAGGATTTTTTATCGGCGGGCCGATTGGAGCGGCTTTAGGTTTAACTGGGGCCGCGGCGACGGCTGTTTCCGGAGCGGTAACCGGTGCAGCAGCCGGAGGGTTAATCGGAGCTTTGGTTTCTGCCTTTAATTTATCAAACGAGCAGGCAAAGATTTATGAGAGAAAGATTAATGAAGGGGGGATATTAGTAGCCGTTCCGGCCAGGGAAGATGATGAGGATGAGGTCAAATCACTGATGGAAGAATTCCATGCAGATAATATTAAGGTAGTTGAAGCAGATGCTACCAGGGAAAGAAGAAGGTATGAAGATATGGAAGAAGACCGCCCGAGATCATTTTTCCAGCAGATAACCGGGAGAAGAAGAAGCCGTCGTTAAGATTAAAGTCCAAAATCTGTACTTCTCAATTTGATAATGAGGGTATAAAATCTTCCATATGTCCGTGGAAGTTAATTGTTACAGATTTAAAAGACAGGGCGAAGATATTTTAGAAGAAAGCATTAGTGTCGCACCAGGCGATTTTGATGCTGTACATTATCATAATATAAGGGTAGTAACTTTTTGTGATATAGCCGATGAAATAGCCCGCATTTGGGTTAAGGGAAAGTACCCGAAAAGAAAATTTCAGGCTGTTTTATATGAAGATGAGACAGATAAAGAGGGCGTGCGGGTACATCCGGACCCTGAAAAGCCTTTCAAGCTGAAGGATGGGCAAATGTTGTCCCTATCACTTAGAATGAAACCCAAAAAAGAAGTATTTGTTTATATGGATCAGGATGATGAGGGTGACGAAGATTTTAATGAGGTTCCGTCAGATCCGGGCGGAATTTTGATGCCAGTATAATTGTGTATTCCATAAATTTGCTGGATGTAAGTTTGAAGCAATTGTTGCGCTGTAAAACATCTTTTAATTACGGTATTACTCGGATATACTGGAAGTAATGCTTAAGGTTAAAAGTTGGCCGCTTTTGATTTTTTCCATTTTACTTTGTGAGGGCGCCGGAATTTTAGGGTCTTTATTTACCTTTTCTTCTATCCCTACCTGGTATGCTACTTTAAATAAACCCGCCTTTTCCCCGCCGAACTTTATCTTTGGCCCTGTCTGGACGCTTCTCTATCTTTTAATGGGAGTTTCTTTGTACTTAGTTTTGCAGAAGAAAAAAGTGCCTTTTGTTTTTTGGGTTCAGCTTTTGCTTAACGTGGCCTGGTCTATTGTTTTTTTCGGGTTAAAAAACCCAACTTTAGCTTTTGTAAATATTGTGGCTTTATGGATTGCAATTTTTATAACTTTAAAAGCTTTTGCAAAGGTAAATAAAACAGCTGCCTATCTTTTATATCCTTACCTTATTTGGGTATCTTTTGCTTCGATCTTAAACCTGGCTATAGTATTATTAAATTAATGAATCACACTAAAGCAATTCTATATTCTATAGGAGTTTGGGCTTTTCCGTTTATAGTGGCTATGTTTGCTTTTCCGTTAAGGGAACCTGAAAGGGCACTTTTTGAGTCAATTATGCCGGTTTCTTTGGTCCTTGCAGCTACTTTTGCTTCCGTAAAATATTTTAAACATATTAAAGAAAGGTTTGCTTGGAGAGGGTTGTGTTTAGGTTTAATCTTTTTTGCAGTCAGCTTTTTACTGGACCAGCTATTTTTTTTATGGGGACCGATGAAAATGAGCTTTGCTGATTACTTAAAAGATATTGGAGTGGCTTACCTGATATTAATAATTATTCCTACGGGAATTGGCTTTGCCTTGTCCCGGAAGTAGTTTTAGGCTTGAATTGTCCCCGCCGGGAAGTAGCCTTCAACAAAAGTTAAAGCCGTACCTGTTTTTCCTGCCCGGCCGGTCCGGCCGATCCTGTGGATATAATCCTCGTAAGTCTCCGGTAAATCGAAATTTATAACATGGGAAACATTCGGTATATCCAGTCCGCGGGAGGCTACATCTGTTGCTAAAAGTATCTGAATTTCATTTGCCTTAAAACTTTGCAAAATTCTTTGTCTGTGCCCCTGGGTTTTATTTCCATGGATGGCACCTACTTTAAAACCCCGCAGATCCAAATCGCGGTGCAGCTTTTCTACTCCGTGTTTTGTCCGGCCAAAGATTAATACTTTATCAAAGCCCTCCTTGATTAAAAGGTCATGTAATTGGTCTACTTTTTTCTCCCGGCTTTCTACCATTACCACATCCTGGTTAATGTTTTCAGCAGTGTCCTGCTGCTTTACCGAAATAGTCACTGGATCCGTGACAAAATTATTCAGAACCTCTCTGATTTTGGGGGATAAGGTAGCTGAGAAAAATAAAGATTGTCTTACAGCAGGCAGCATGGAAATAAAGTATTTAACGTCATTTATAAAACCAATATCTACCATTAAGTCAACTTCATCCAAAACAATATTGGAATAATTATCAAGGTATAGAACATCCCGCTCTATAAGATCCCGCAGTCTGCCCGGAGTACCGATTACAAAATGAGGATTTTTTCTGACATCGTTCATCTGGCGGTTAATGTTTGCTCCACCTATAACAAGAGCCGAAGAAATTTTCATATCTTTGGTAAAAGCGCGCAGCTCTTCAAGGATCTGTGTAGCGAGTTCTCTAGTTGGGGCAATAATTAAAGCGCCTTGTGTCCTGTCCTGGTATATTTTATTAATTAATGGGATTAAAAAGGCAGCTGTTTTACCGGTTCCGGTGTTAGCCAGCCCGATTAAATCACGGCCTTCAAGGATTGGCCCGATAGCCTGGTCTTGAATTGGGGTTGGGGTAACATAACCTTTGTTGGTGATGTTTTGTTTTAAAGCCGGAACGATATTAAAATCACTAAAGTTATTGTGAGGAGTGAAAGATTCATCTGCAGATGAATTTACAGCCTTTTTAATAAACATATTTATGTCCTGGCCTAAAAGCCTGGATCCGGGTCGGTTAGATCCCGAGCGGTTGCCAAATCTGCGACCACTAAAACGGCTGCCCTGGACAGGTTTTTTAAAAGACCTAAAATTTCTTGAATGTTGGTACATAATAATTGCAATATAATTGCGATTTTCCCTGCGTTTCTATTGCGCCAAGACTACCTATGAGCCTGCACAACTACGCAGGGTAAATCATTAATTGAAAAAGAAAACTAGAAGATCTTAAAGTCCAAATGGATTAGAAGTTCTTATGGAGCTACTGCTTAAAAATTAAACCCGCTAACCGTATAGCATTCAATACAAAATTTGTAAGAATAAAAGGGAGCAATTACTTGAATAGCTCAAATTCTTAAATCAACTAAAAGAGAGCATAACACAAAAAGTTCCAAAAGTCAAATAACTATGGGGTTGAGAAGGCGATTGGTATGAGATGCGGCTTAAATAGTTGGAATATGTAATAATAAATTGTATGGTAAAAGCCCCGGTTCCTGCAGATGAGAATGAACGGTTAAAGGCGTTGAAAGAGCTGCATCTTAACACTCTTCCCGAGGAACGTTTTGACAGAATTACCCGGTTGGCTACCCGTCTCTTTAAAACCCCAATGTCTACCATAACTTTAATTGATTCCGATAAGGAGTGGTTTAAATCAGCCCAGGGGATGCCTTTTCGGGAAGGGGACAGGTCTATCTCTTTTTGCGGCCATGCAATTTTAACTGACGGTATTTTTTTGATTCCTGATGCGGCACTTGACCCCCGTTTTGCAGATAATCCGATGGTGGTCGGCCCTCCCTATATCCGCTTCTATGCCGGTATTGCCTTAAAGAGCCCGTCGGGGCAAAGAGTGGGCACTTTTTGTATCAGAGACAGGCAGCCGAGGCAGCTCACCCCGGAAGAGAAAGAAACCTTAAAGGACCTGGCTGCCTGGGCTGAGCTGGAACTTAATACCTATAATCTGGGACAAGTAGCCTTAACTTTGGAAGCAGAAAAAATTAAGGATGAGGCTTTTTTAAACAGTATCGGAGAAGGGGTAACGACTACTGATTCTACAGGTGTAGCCACCTCAATCAATAAAGCCGGCCTTGAATTATTAGGTTTCAAGGAGCCAGAAGTGATTGGTAAAACCTGGGCGAAGGATGTACCCAGTGTAGAAGATGAGAAAGGCAATAAAATTCCCTATGAGAAACTGCCTGTCTATAGAGCTTTACATAACCAGGGGGTATTTAAAGAGAAACACTGGTACCGGGGTAAAAACGGGGTAGCAACGCCGGTAATTATTACGGCAGCCCCGGTTGTCGTAAATAATAAAAACCAGGGGGCAATTGTCATTTTTACTGACCTTACAGAGCAGGAGAAGATTGATAAGTTAAAGGATGAGTTTTTATCTATTGCCTCACACGAGCTTCGGACCCCGATGTCGGCGGTAAAAGGTTCAGTATCAATGATTTTAGATGGTGACTTCGGCCCCGTTCCGGAAAAAATTAAAGCCCCCCTTCGGGATGTTCAGTCATCAACAGAAAAACTGATCGGGTTAGTATCTGAGATGTTAAATATTTCCCGGATTGAAAGTGGCCGGTTAAAGCTTAATTTAATAGAGACCAACCTCTTGGAACTTATTGAAAATGCTGTGGAAAATTTAAGGCCGATTGCAGCCGGGAAAGGAATTGGCCTTTCTACTGGAGATTTAAGTAAAACTCAGGTTTTAGCTGACGGTGAAAAAGTAAGCCAAATATTAAATAACCTTTTGGGTAATGCTTTAAAGTTTACGGATCAGGGGAGTGTGGAAATATTTTCAGAAGAAGTAGGGGAGAAAGTTAAGGTATCTGTTAAAGATACCGGAGTAGGGATTACAAAATCCGACCAGGAAAAACTTTTCGGAAAATTCCAGCAGATAAATACGGAAAAGGGCCGGCCGGAAGGGACAGGTTTGGGCCTTTATATCTCCCGGGAGCTTGCAAAAGTTATGGGAGGTGATTTAAGGCTGGAAAACTCAGAGCCGGGCAAAGGAAGTACTTTTGCACTTACTCTCCCAAAAGCAAAATGATTGTCGCACTTCTTCTATCACTGAACTTTTCTCTTAACCTTATCCTTCATAGGGATATTTCGGTGGGAGTTTTAAATACTCTTTTGCTCTTTCTCTCAGTATATTTTTATCTTAACTTCTCGGCCCAAAAACTCCGGGATGTGAAGTCTCCCTATCTCATTCTTCTCGGCGGGATACCTCTTTTTACTTACCACTTCGATCTTTTTATTTTATCCCTGGCTGTTGGTGCTGCTCTTTTGTTGGTAGGAAATACTGTTATTAGATTCAAAATACCCTTAATTGTCGCGATCTTTGCTTATTTTACATTGGCATCTTTGTATATGAACGGGACTTTGAAACTTCCCTTTATATTTTCCGGTGAGCTGTTAATTTTTTTTGACGATAAAGCTGCTCCCTATATTCCTTTAATGCAAAAGCAGGCGCTTTATCTTCCGCATAAAATTCGTGATCTGGTATTTGGTGACTTGGTTTATCTTTCCGTAATGCTTTCAAAAGCAGCCGGCCTTTTTACCCTGAAAAACCTCTATGACGTACTTCTGGTTGCCAATCTATATCCGCTTACCCAAGGATTAATTTCTGACCTTAAAACTTGGAACAAGTCTAAAACAATCATAATTACCGTTATTTTACTGGTATCGCTGCTGTCTTCATTAAGTAGAGGGGTGCATATTTTTAACGTTTTTATTATTCTTTCACCCTTTTTCTTATATTTTATCCTTAGGGGTTTTAGTTCTATAAATAAAACAGTTTATGTAATTTTATTTATTCTAAGTTTAATTATTGCGGCAAGCCCAACGGTATAGTTATGAAAAAAATTTTAATTGTTTTAATTTTTCTTTCCATAATAGCCAGATTTATAAGTCTTGACCTTGCGCCACCTCATTTATCAAATGATGAAATAAGTGCTTCCTATGCTGCTTATTCAATCTCTAAAACCTTAAAAGACGGGACGGGAAAAACTTTGCCGATATTTTGGAGTTCAACCGGAGGGTATGGTTCTCCTTTAGCAATTTATATCCCCTTAACTGGCATTAAGATTTTTGGTAATACTGATTTTGCTGTCCGGTTGCCTTCGGCTATTTTAGGAAGCCTGACCGTTATATTCATCGGACTTTTGGTTTTTGAGTTATCTAAAAATAAAGGATTAGCACTTTTATCTTCATTTATCCTCGCATTCTCTCCCTGGCATTTTACTGCTTCCCGCTGGGCATTGGAATCAAATTATGCACTTTTCTTTCTGGTTTTAGGGATTTATCTTTTCTTTTTGGGCAAAAGAAAAAATAAGGCTTGGATTGTGGTGTTTGGTTTTGTATCTTTTGTCCTTTCTGTCTATTCATATTACACAGAGTGGATTCTAACCCCACTTGTTATTACTTCACTGCTGTTTTTTTACCGCAGAGACTTAAATAAGAAAGTGTACCTTGTCTCGATTTTTATTTTTGGGATCTTACTGATCCCTCTTTTTTACGACTTTCTAAACCACCTAAATTCCACGCGGGCTTCCAGTGAGTTTATTGCCAATGATATAGGTGTAGGACGTGTTTTAGCAGGACATCCTTCCCTTTTTGAAAAAGGGCAGATAATCCTTAAAGCAATTTTTGATAAATATTCTGCCTATTATAGCCTGGAATATCTCTTTTTTTACGGGGCAAAAATATTACCAAAAGATAACCCTTACCAGTTTGGTTTTTTTCTGGCTCCTTTATTAGTTCCTTTTCTTGTAGGCTTATATAAGCTTAAAAATTATTTCGCGGGAAATTCCGCTTTTGTATACTTTTTATTAATCGTTTCACCCCTGACGGCCTCTTTAACTTTGGGGGATATTAATAACTGGCGAAGCTTGCCGCAGCTGTTGCCTATTACGGTGGTTGCAGCTGCCGGGACTTTATTTCTTTGGAATTTTGCCAAAAAAAAATTATGGATAAAGGCTTTAGGTATAGCCCTTTGGTTAGTTACAACCCTTTATTTTATACCTGTTTATTTTGTCCATTTTCCGGCACAGAGGGGAGAAGATTACCAGTATGGTTATAAACAGATGGCTTTATACATAAGGGAACATCCAAATGAATATGAAAAAATTATTATTGATCCAAGATTCGGAAATAAAAATTATTATTATTCGGGTGTACCAAGCTTATACATCCCCTTTTATACTTACATGGACCCGGTTAAGTTACACGAAGCAAATATGATACCAAACGGCATTTCTTTTGATAAATATGAATTCAGGAATATATATTGGGAAAAAGAGGTAATGCAGAAAAATTATTTATATATTGTCCCTTACGATAATATTCCTGCTACAGGCGGTTTAAAAGTGGTTAAAGAAATCCAGCTTCCCAGCCGCAAAGTACAGTTTCTACTATATTCCAGGGCAGATTAACCCCTTCTTTCAATTGTCCAGCCTAAACTTTCTATCACTACTAGTGTCGCAAGACCCGCTGAGGTTTTTCGTGCTTTTTAAGATGTTATACTTGTAGAGCTATGAAGGTTTATGCATTTATAGATAGCCAAAATTTGAATTTGGGTGTTAGATCTCAGGGGTGGAAGTTAGACTGGAAGAAATTCAGACAATATCTTAAAAATAAATATAATGTAGAAAAAGCTTATTTGTTTATTGGTCAAGTTGCCGGTAATGAGCTTCTTTATGCTTTTTTGCAAGAATCAGGGTATATTTTAATTTTTAAGCCTACTTTATATGGTCGCCAAAAAGACAAGACCGTTATTAAAGGCAATGTAGACGCTGAACTAGTGCTTCATTCTATGATCCAATACTCAAATTACCAAAAGGCAATAATAGTTACCGGTGACGGAGACTTTCACTGTTTAATCGAATATTTAGAAGGCGAGAACAAACTATTAAAAATACTTGTCCCAACACAACATTATTCCAGTTTACTCAGAAAGTTTAATCAGAAGCACTATATTGTGAGGATTGATTTATTGAGGAACTCGTTAGAACAAAAAAAGACTGGCATTCGCGGTCGGTCGAAACCTTAGGCTAGTCCAGTCATCGTGATATGAGTATATTAACACAAATTAACCTAAATTACAACCACAAAGGAGGTCAGGTTTGGCTCTAAAAGTAGGAATTGTGGGGTTACCCAACGTTGGGAAATCCACTTTATTTAATGCATTACTTAAAAAGCGGGTAGCTTTGTCTGCAAATTACCCGTTTGCTACTATTGAGCCAAATGTGGGAGTTGTTGCCGTGCCGGATGAAAGATTAAATGAGCTGGCAGAACTGGTAAAAGAGGAAGAAAAAATGGGCAACTTACCTCCTCTTGTGCCAGCTGTTGTTGAATTTGTAGATATTGCCGGGCTTGTTAAGGGAGCATCAATAGGGGCTGGTTTAGGTAACCAGTTTTTATCCCATATCAGGGAGGTTGATGCCATTGTCCATGTTTTAAGGGATTTTGAAGATTCCAATATTATCCGGGAGGGTTCAGAAAGCCCTGACGCCGATAAGCTGACAATAGAAACAGAATTGGCACTTTCTGATTTACAGGTTATAGAAAAGTTAGTTTCTGCCCAAGAGAAAGAAATCCGTGGGTCTAAAGATCCTTTAGAACAAAATAAATTAGATATTTTAAATAAAATTAAGGAAAACCTTGAGGCAGGGAAAGTTCTGGGGCATTATGAAATAGGTGATGAAAGATTAAAAGTTTGGTTTAAAACTTTGCCGCTTCTGACAACAAAACCTATTTTATATGTAAGGAATGTTTCAGAGGAAGGATCTTCTGCCGCTCCCCAAAACGATAGGGAGGTAATTATCAGCGCCAAACTGGAAGAGGAGCTGGCAGATTATTCAGAAGAAGAAAGAGTAGAGTACTTAAAATCTTTAGGGATAGAAAAAACCGGTTTAGAAAGGCTGATTGTTAAAGCCTATGACCTTTTAGGATTAATTTCATTTCTAACTGCCGGGAAAAAAGAGGTTAGGGCTTGGACTATAAAAAAAGGAACCAAAGCTCCCCAGGCTGCCGGAGTAATCCATACAGATTTTGAGAAAAACTTTATCCGGGCGCAAGTTATTGAATATGAAAAATTAATTGAGGCCGGGTCTCATGAAAAAGCTAAACAAAGAGGGCTAATAAGGACAGAAGGAAAAGATTATGAAATGAAAGATGGTGATGTTGTAGAGTTTTTAATAAGCGGGTAAACTAATTAATATGGGTGAGGGGGACGTAGATCCAATTCCGCTTTTTAAAGTTGCCGCTGTTGTTCTGTCGTTTGTCCTCTTAGCAATTATTTCTTTACCTTTTGCAGGAGGAGAACTTTTTAAAGGTCACGATATCCTTTCTCATATGTTATATGTGAAGGGTTTTTACCAGGCCTTATCGGAAGGCCAATTCCCGGTCAGGGTTATCGGCAAAGTTTTCCCCGGGCACGACTTCTATGTTTTTAATTACTACCAGCCGATGTTCTATTATTTTACTTCCCTGGCAAAATTTCTTGGGTTATCCTACACCCAGTCTTTTCTCCTAACACTTTGGTCTGCATGGATTGCATCCGGCGTGTTTATGTTTTTGTTTATCCGGAAACACTTTTCTAACTTTCCTGCGCTGCTTTCAGCCTTTTTCTATATGATTGCCCCTTATCATATCGTGCAAATTTTTGTCCGGGTTGATGTGGGAGAGTTTTTGTCTGCCTCTTTTGTGCCTGCGGTTTTATGGAGTATAAACCGGCTTTGGGAAAAAAGATCAGGGATGTCCCTCTTTTTAACTGCTGCTTTATTTGCAGGTTTTTTATTATCACACAATATTTTATCCGTAATGTTTTTGCCGGTCTTTTTACTTTATATAGTTTTTCTTTTTTGGCGGGATAGAAATTTACAATCTCTTTTGACGGTTAGTTCGGCTTTAGTTTTTGGTTTAGGGCTAGCCGCCTATTTTTTAATCCCGGCCTTGGGAGAGTCAGGGCTTACCCATCTCGACGGGTCACTAGCCGGTAGCGGGGATTTTCGTAATAACTTTGTTTGTGTAAACCAACTTTTTTCTAATTCTTGGGGTTATGGCAGTTCTACCCCCGGGTGTGATGACGAGATGCCTTTCCAACTAGGGCTTGTCCATTGGTTGGCAGTTTTAGGGGCGCTTTTTATGTTATTAAAGTTGTTCTTCAAGAAAAAGGATAAAAATATAGTTTTAACCGGGCTGTTTTTTCTGATCTTCATTATTACCATCTTCATGATACTGCCGGTTTCTGAGTTTATTTGGGAGAGGGTCTACTGGCTGTATTTTTTCCAATTTTCCTGGCGGTTTTTGATATTGGCTGCATTTGCCGCATCTTTTTTGGCAGGAGCGTGGGTTTATTTAGTTAAGAATAATAAAAACAGATACCTTTTAGGGATAGGCCTGATGACGCTCAGCCTTTACCTTTATTCATGGAATATCCATCCCCCTTACTTTATTCCGGAGGACCAAATTAATTTTAATAACGAAAACTTTTTACTGGGCAGGGAAGAGGATATAAAAAGCTTCTTTATTTATGTTGATTACTTTGACAGCAAGTGGGTTACCGACAAACCCCAAGACTTTACTGCCCTTCCGGCGAGTGAGGCGGAGGTAAAAACAGGCAAGGCAGAAGTGGAGGTTTTATCTTTTACCCAGACGGACAAAAAGTACCGGGTTAAAGCAGAAGATGAGGCAACACTGCGTTTTTATACACATTATTTTCCAGACTGGCAGATTAGGGTTAATGGAAAAGAAAGCACCTTTACTATAGAGAAAGATTTAGGTTACATACTTCTGGAACTTCCTAAGGGGGAGCACCTTGTTGAGCTAACCTTTCAGGATACCGATATAAGAAAACAGGCGAACCTGATAAGTATCATTTCCCTGATCTTATTGGTAGTTGTTTCCTTTATGATTGGCCGGTTAAAAATTTTAAAATAATGCAAAATGTCCTCTAGTATGGTAGAATTAGCCAGAAATATGGCTATTGAAGACACTTCTAAAAAAGGATTATCTGTAACCGGAAATTCCGCTCCAGCGAAAATTTTGCACTTCAAGAGAGAAGGTTACCGTGTTGAAATATCCACAGTAAGGGATGTAAGAAATGCCGATTGGAGAAAAGCACATGAGGTTGCGGAAATTGTATCCAGGGCTAATTTAAGCCCTCATTTGGTGACTAATGCCTTGATTTTGGGTCATAATTATCCAGGGGAGGCGCTAATTTTAGAGGATGTCCCCATAAACTTAGAGGAAAATAAAGTTGGTGAAGTTGGTTTGGCTGGAGATAATGTTATTTCATGGAGGATAGAGGAAGCTAAGCAATCTTTGATTGAAGGCGGAAAATCATATGTAAGGTCTGATGAGAATAGTTTAGTGGTGGCAGAAAGGTTGCCTGATGTGATCTCTGACACATCCCCTGCAAAAGTGATCAGAATGGCGGTAATAATTAAGGAAGAGGAAGTTGTGGTCCCGCAAATTGAAGAACCAAAGGAGGAGCAAAAAACCTTCACCTTGGGTCCCTTGGACCTTGATAAAGCAGCTTAAAACCCTTCTCTTGAATTATTACCCTTAAATTTAGTACAATCCATAGGTTATGAATAACTACGCATTAACAATAATATTAAAAGCTGACTTGGATGAAAAAGACCGCAAGGGGCTTTTAGATTCCGTAACTAAAAAATTTGAAAAGTTAGATAAGGAAGATATCTGGGGGGCAAGGGATATGGCGTATCAAATTAAGCGCCAATCTAAGGGTTACTATGCCCATTACCTTTTTTCAGCAGAACCTACGACTGCAGTTTCTCTTGACAAAGAATTAAAAATGAACGAAGATATCTTGCGATACTTACTGGTAAGAGTTTAGATTAGAAAGAAAACATATGGCGTCAAGATCCTGGAATAGAGTAGAGCTGATTGGGAATTTAACCCGCGACGTAGAGCTTCGTTTTGTACCTTCCGGCACAGCTGTTGCCACTTTTGGCCTTGCCACAAACCGCACTTATGTCTCAGAAGGTGAAAGAAAAGAAGAAGTTGACTTCCATAAAGTAGTGGCTTGGGGGAAGCTGGCCGAACTATGCAGTCAGCTTATTAAAAAGGGCTCAAGGGTCTTTATCTCCGGGAGGCTTCAGTACCGAGAGTGGGAACCCCAGGAAGGCGGCAAGAGACGGGATGCGGAAATAGTTCTGGAAGATTTAATTTTGCTTACTCCCAAAAACGAGTATGGAACAGAGGCTGTCATGGAAGAAACCCATCCGGAAAATGTAATTTCGGAGAAATCCGAACCGGCAGAGTCTCAGCCCGATTTAGCTCAGGTTGAAGAAGAGAAAGAAGAGCCTAAAGAAGAAGCCCCGGTTGAAGATGAATCTAAGCCGAAAACCTCTAAAGCAGAGGAAAAAGTTGCAGACGATGAGGATCTGCCTTTTTAACCTAACTCCCTTGTAAAAGATAAGTTTTATCTGTATAATCCTTCTGTTATGCCTACTGTCAGAAAAGTACAACCAAAAGTTAAACTAAACACTACTAAAAGCGCCTCTTCCGGGGCGCCTTCCGACATGGATTCCGAAAAAAACGAAAAAGAATCTGTAAGGGATAACGGAAAAGGGAGTTTTGTAAGCTCAGATGGAGTTCGCAAAAAACGAGTTTGCCAGTTCTGTAAATCCAAGTCAGAGCCCCTTTACTACGATGCTGGCGCTCTCCGCAGATTTTTAAGTGACCGTGGCAGAATTTATCCCAGGTCAAGGTCCGGGGCATGTGCCAAGCATCAAAGAAGGATTTCAAGAGAAATAAAAAGGGCAAGACTTCTGGCGCTGCTGCCTTTTTCTCCAACTATCTAAGTTTTTAACTGGTTTAAGGTTTAGGGTGACTGATTGTCTTAACGTGGTAAACTATGATAATGCCCAAACTAACCGGACTTTCGGATATTATCCCTCTGACACAGATTAAAGCGATATCTCTTTATGAGATTTTGGGTAAGCGTTTGGCGGGTGATATTTTAGAAAACAATTTAAGCAATAGGATTCTCTATCCATCCTGTGTTTCTTTTTCTGCGGCTGATTTAGAGTTTGACCTGGCAGTTTTACGCCAGGCTGTTAAAGCAAACCCGGAAAAATTCTATAACTTAAATCTTCATACTATTTATATCCCCGAAAGCCTGCTGAATTTTTACCCTAATCTTCTGACGATAGCCTGGATTTTTATTGAAAGCATTAACCCAAAAGATATAACCCAGATCCTATTAAAGTCAGATAAGCTGGGTTTAAAAAGTATCGGGACTGTTGTGAAACCGGTTGCCAAAGGGGCATCGGGCGAAGTCCAAATAATTCTGGAAGATAAAAAATATCAGGTAAAAATCGGTACCCGTATGGTCATACCGGCAGAGAGCAATAAAGTTGATTTCAAATTCGAATCCAAAGAGGCGACTATTTTAGGGAAAGATTCAGGGTCCCTTGAGGTTTCAGGGGGGAAAATTGGGCTTTTGATAGACGCATAAAATGACTGATTTATTTGTAAACTACAAGGTTAGATCCTGCAGGGGCAGGGTGATCCATATACGTAAACGCCTGCCAGTATCGGGCGGGAAAATAAATGTTCAAGTAGGCCAGGAGGTTTCCCCTGGTGACGTATTGGGTGAAGGCCAAACCCAAATAGGCTTCCGGACAATCCATTTGTCCCAAGTTATGGGGGGAAGTCCAAAACAGGCAATATCAAGTTTAAAACCGAAAATGGGCCAGACTATTTACCAGGGTGAACTTCTGGCGGAGGGGAAAGGCCTTTTAGGAATAGGCAAAAAAACACTCACCTCTCCGGTCGATGGAGTTTTGGATTATGTTGATCCGGAAAAAGGGGACCTTAGATTAAAATTGGTGCCGAAGCGCCTTAAACTCATAAGCGGTGTTTACGGGGTCATAGATGCAATAGAAAAAGACGGGGATATAATAATTCGAACTTTGGCTGATGTGGTTTATGGGGTGTTGGGATCTGGGAGGGAGAGGGAAGGCATAGTTAAAGTAATAGGTTCCGGATCAGACCTTATAAGCAGTAAGCAAATTACGGAGGCTATGCGCGGGTTTATACTAGTGGGGGGAGAACTTGTTTTTCCGGAAGCTTTAAAAAAAGCGGCTGCGCTCCAGGTGTTGGGAATTATATCCGGAGGGATAAATGCCTCAGATTACAGGGGAATGGCAGGGGAATTGGTTAAAAGCCCTATTTCCAGCCTGTCTGATGTGGGTTTATCTTTGATGGTTACGGAGGGGTTTGGTTCCATACCCATAGGCGGGGATATTTTTGAAATTTTAAAGGGTCACGACGGCAAATACGCTTTGCTGGATGGGAACAACTCGAGGCTGATATTGCCAATTTGTGACCAAAGCAGTATGATCAGTATTCGTAAAACAAGATTGCCGGTAAAAAACCTAGGGGACGACAGACCGGAAGGAGATGCAGTAGAGCTTAAGGCGGGACTTAGGGTCAGAACAATAGGTGGGCCTAAAATTGGTTTTCTGGGCGTGGTAGAATCAATAGACCGTTCAACTATATATCTACCTTCCGGGGTTATCAGTTATATGGTAACGGTATGCGGGAGGAAGCAGAAGCTTCGGGTACCGTATCAGAACCTGGAAGTGGTGGGATAGGAGATTTATGTTTAATGTTTTAGAAAAAATTCGATCTTCTAAAATTAATTTCGGTTATTTCGTTATCCTCATCCTGGTTTTTGTTTTAGGCTGGCAGTTGGGACACCGGGATTATCAGGTAAAAGTTGAAAATTACAAGCCGGTTGTAAAAATTACAAATCAGGAGTTTTCCACCAAGCCCAAAGAGATAGATTTTAAACTCTTCTGGGATACTTGGGATTTAGTTTCCAGTAAATATATAGATAAGCAGGCAATTGACCCCCAGAAACTCTATTACGGCGCAATCCAGGGAATGGTTGCCGCAATAGGTGATCCTTATACAACTTTCCTTCCTCCCCAGGCGCAAAAAACTACCAAAGAACAACTTGGAGGATCGTTTGAAGGGGTTGGTATCCAACTGGGGTATAACAAAGATAAAAGGCTGGTTGTTATTGCACCTTTGAAAGACACCCCGGCTTACAGGGCTGGCGTTAAAGCCGGAGACATGATTTTGGAAATTGATAAAAAAGATGCAACTGCTCTTTCCTTGCCGGAGGCGGTCAGCATGATCCGCGGTCAAAAAGGGACAAATGTTACCTTATCGCTTCTTCAGGAAAACGATACCAAGCCCAAAGAGATTCAGATTGTCAGGGCTACAATTGTAGTTAAAACTGTTGAGTATGAGGTCAAAACGACCAAGTCGGGAAAGAAAATCGGTTATATAAGGCTTTCCGGTTTCGGGGAAAAGACCCGGGGTGAATGGGATGAGGCTGTCAGTCAGGCGTTGGCGAGTGGTCCTCAGGGGCTCATTGTGGATGTCCGGAATAACCCGGGAGGATTTTTGGATGCTGCCATCTATATCTCATCAGAATTTTTGGAAAGTGGCAAGATAGTCCTGCAGGAAGATTATAAAGGGGAGAGGGAAGAACAGGACGTTATGCGTTTGGGTAAGATGCTCAGGATGCCGCTTGTTGTGCTTATTAATAAAGGCTCGGCTTCGGCATCAGAAATTTTTGCAGGGGCTATGCAGGACAGGAAAAGAGCAACACTTGTGGGTGAACAGTCATTTGGGAAGGGGACTATCCAAAATGCGGAGGATCTTGCCGAAGGGACCGGGATTCATATAACTACGGCAAAATGGTTAACCCCGGACGGTCGGTGGATACATAACGTTGGGCTTACCCCTGATGTTAGTGTTGAGCCTGCTGAAAACAATGATGACCCAAAGATCGACCCACAGCTTGATAAGGCTTTGGAGGAGTTGGATGGAACCTAAAAGCCCTTCATTTAATCCGAAACTTTCAACCCTGTTTTTGGTAGTTGCATTGGGTGCGCTTGCAGGCATTGGGGTTTTTCAGCTGGCGGCAAAAGGTTATTTACCGATACAAAATGCTTTACCCAAAGTCACTACCCCTTTTGAGCAAAGGACAACTATCCTAACCGAGGAAAATGCAGTTATAACAGTTGCGGAAAAGGTTTCCCCTTCAGTGGTTGCAATTGGCGCCACAACGAGAACCTTTAACCCTTTTGACCCTTTTTCTCTACCGCGCAGCCAAAGCTCTACCATAGGAACCGGATTTGTCATCTCTGAAAAAGGTATTATTGTAACTAATAAACATGTAGTTTCAGAAACCGGGATTAAATATAACGTTGTTACAAAAGACGGGGAAAAATTCGAAATCAGAAAGATTTACCGGGATCCGGTTTTGGATCTCGCTATTGTTCAGATAGATGCAGTTAACTTAAAGCCTTTGGAGCTTGGTGACTCATCAAAACTTAAGGTGGGGCAGACGGTTATTGCCATAGGCAATGCGCTGGGAAGGTTTACAAATACCGTCACAACCGGGGTAGTATCCGGAATGGGAAGAAGGGTAGTGGCAGGGGACCCTTTTTCAGGGAATACGGAATCACTTGACGACCTGATCCAAACTGATGCGGCAATAAACCCGGGAAATTCCGGGGGGCCGCTTTTGAATTCTCTGGGACAGGTAATTGGGGTAAGCGTTGCGACAACTGAAGGTGCCCAGAACATCGGGTTTGCAATACCTATAAACTCAGTTAAAACAATTACTGACGAATTTTTGGCTACAGGTTCCGTTTCCCGGCCGTTTTTGGGGATAAGGTATAGGTTTATCTCCAAAGATGTGGCTATTTTAAATGATGTGCCACAGGGATCTTTTATTCAGGAAGTTGTTTCGGGCTCTCCCGCGGAGCTGGCAGGGATTAAAGAGGGAGATATTATTACAAAAATTGACGGACAAGCTGTGGATTCGGAAAAGAAAATTTCTGACACCATTACGGCTAAGAAAATCGGGGACCGGATGGAACTGACTTTATGGACCGAGGGAAAAGAGAGAAATGTAACAGCTACTTTACAGGAGCTGCCAAATCAGTAAAATATTGATATAAACTGCCTGGAAAGGAGGTCAATAATGGAAAAAGATATACTTGGTCTTGGAGAAGAAAAAGAAAGAACGGACTTTGCAGCTATTAAAAAAGCAGTTGAAGAGAGTACTTGCCCGATTAAAGACTCACTTTTAGCGCTGGTTGAAGAGGTACAAGGCCTATCCTTCAGAGCTGAGATGGATGACAGGAGAGAGGCTAATAGATTAGACCGTGAAATTCAGGAGAGCTTTGAGATTTTAGACCTTTGGCGTAATGTGACTAGAACTATACCGGATTCCCGGGTAAAGAAAAGAATTTAGTCTTATCTGTATCTAGGTCTTTTGGATCAGCAGAATTCTTTGTTTTTTTGCTAAATCAGTTTTAACTTCCACCCGGGAACCGGGAAAGTATTTTTGTGCTTCATTTATGGCCAATTCTCCGTGGGTGTAGTCAATCTCACCGATGATTAATTTGGGCTGCCAACTCCTTGCTACTATCTGTTTAAAAAGTTCTCTGTAGAGCCCGAAGCCATCCGGCCCGCCGTCTAAAGCTACATGCGGCTCGAAATCTTTAACAGAAGAATCCAGGTAGGAAATGCGCTCGCTGGGGATGTAGGGCAAATTAGTAACTATGATAAGGGTGGAGGGTTTTTGGTTTAAGGTATAGGGTAAGTTAGCCAATAGATTGCTTTGGATAAAATCTATTCTATCTTCGACTCCGTGTAGCTTGGCATTTTGTTTTGCTACTTCCAAAGCTTTTTTTGAAACATCGGTCGCAATTATTTTTGCATCGGGAGTATTTTTCGCAATGGAGATTGCAATATTTCCTGAACCCGTTCCTACATCTAGAACTAACGCGTCTTTTGTAATCGTAATATTGTCTAAGACCTCGTCTACTAAAAGTTCTGTTTCCGGGCGCGGGATTAGAACATCAGGAGTGACTTTAAACTTTAACTTGTAAAATTCTACCCAGCCTTTAATGTACTGAGAGGGTTTGGACGATATCATCTAAGTCTCCTTCTAAGATCCTTTCTAAATTATGCCAGGACTTGTTTATTCTGTGGTCTGTGACCCTGTTTTGGGGGAAGTTGTAGGTCCTTATCTTTTCACTTCTGTCACCCATTCCGACAGAAAGTTTTCTTTGTTCTGTGATAGAGCTTAATCTTTCCCTTTCCTGCATCTCCCAAAGCTTTGCCCTAAGGAGCGCCATGGCATTTTCCCGATTCTGCAGCTGTGATCTTTCTGTCTGGGCAGTGACAACGATTCCGGTAGGAATATGTTTTAGCCTTACGGCAGTATTAACTTTATTTACATTCTGTCCGCCGGCGCCTCCGGAGCGGTAAGCTTCAAATTCTATATCTGCCGGATTAATGTAAACCTGTGTTTGGGTAACTTCCGGAAGTACTGCCACCGTCGCGGTTGAGGTATGAATCCTGCCGCCGGATTCGGTTTTTGGTACCCTTTGTACCCGGTGGACACCGGATTCATTCTTAAAAGAGGAATATACGTCTTTGCCTGTTATTTTAAGAGTTATCTCTTTTATCTGTCCGATTTTACCCTCCGAGCGGTCCAGCTCTTCTATCTTCCACCCTTTATTTTGAGCAAACCTGGTATACATTCTAAGTAAATCATTGCCAAAAAGCCCGGCCTCATCACCTCCAGCAGCCGAGCGGATTTCCAAAATTGCGATGTTGGGGTTTACATCATCCTCATATTCTTCTTCTTCGGAGCTTTCATCTGATGCCATGGGTGTGGAAGCGGATTGCTCCAGTTCTTCTTTTTGTTTTTTCAGATCTTCAATTTCCAGGCGTGCAAGATCTGCAAGAGTAGGGTCAGCAAGTAGCTTGCCTGTTTCAGTGATCTTTTTATCTATTTCGTCCAGTTGTTGTTTCAGATAGTCGTCCATACCACTATTATACCTTTCTTGTCTGAAGGCCGATGGCTGAAGCTATCTAAGAGGCGGCTTTTTTGCGGGCCTGCATTAGCAGGTCTTTAAGGCTTGGTTTATCGGAATGCTCCTTTTGGACTTTGGAGGCTCTAAATTCCATGATTTTGGCTCTTTCAGCCTGTTTTGCTTTAGCGGTTTCCATGGTTTTGCTGAATTTTTCAACTTGGCCCTGGGTATCAACAAATTTTTGCTGTCCGGTATAGAAAGGATGACAGGCGGCACAAATTTCCACCCTTATGGAGGGCTGTGTTGAGCCTGCGGTAAATGCATTACCACAAACGCAGCTTACCTGCGACTCAGGATACCATGTCGGATGGATACTAGCTTTCATGAAAGAGATTATACCAAAGCTGAATCAAGTTCTCAAGCTCTAAGACGAGTTTATATCCGGTGTGCCCGGTGATGCTTATGTTCCTTTTTCAAAAGGGTGCTCCAGTAAACGCCTATGGCGATAAGCAGTCCGCCGATTATGAAGGAAAACTGCAAAGTTTCTCCCAGGATTAAGATAGCTATAGTGGTTGCAATAGGAGGTTCAATGTAATGGAAAAGGTCAGCTTGTATAACACCAAGTTTAGAAAGTCCCCATTCAAAAAGGAAATAGGCGCAAATTGAAGAGGCTATGGCTATAAAAAGAAGCCCGAAGATCCCGATCCATGTTACTTGGGAGGTCCAGCCCGGGTTTTGTAAATATTCATTTACGGCAGGCAGAAAAAAAGTAATCACTCCCGTTGCAAACATAAAAGTTGTGAGAAGTAGGGAAGAGTATTTTTTAAGCATCTTCCTGGAAATGACGGCTCCAATTACCCAAGAAATAGAGGCTAGAATTATTAAAATATCGCCCAAAACAACTTCAGATGGAATTTGTTCGCCGAAAAGTAAGGTAGGCAGGCCAATGACTAAAACGGCCCCCAGAAGACCTATGGCAATTCCCACAAGATTAACAACATAAACCTTCTCCTTTAAAAATGCCCAGCCTAAAAGGATAGAAACAACCGGGATAACCATGGTTAATACGGAGGCGGAGGTGACATTTGTCCGAAGAAGCCCGGTATAAAAAAGGGAGATGTTTAAAGTGACCATTAAAGCCCCGATACCAAACAGCCAGGGGAGATCCTGTTTATCTATTTGAGGCCTCTTTTTTTCCGTAAAAAGAAAGGGGGCAATTAAGGCTGTAGCTATAACAAAGCGGAGAAAGGCCAGAGACATCGGGGGAAATTCCTGCAGGGTTAATTTAGCTATAACAAAAGTAAAACCCCAAATAACATGGGCAATAATTATGGTGGCATAAGGCCAAGTCTTTGAAAAAATTCCCGAGGACATCACTTTTTAGGATGACAGTTTTGTGGCCACTGCGTCAAGTGGAAGAGTTTCCTGTGTTTTTTCAGCCAGGCTTTTCAAGGTAACAGTGCCTTTTTCCGCTTCTTCAGGGCCAATGATAACAGCATACGGAATGCCTTTTTGGTCAGCATATTTAAGCTGTTTATCCAGTCTGGCTTCAGGATCAAGCCAAAGTTCGGTATTAATATTATTCGAGCGCAACTTAGAGGCTACTTCAAGAGATTTATCCAATAAATCCGGTGAAAAAACCGTCACTAAAACCTTGGCAGAGGAATTTAAGTTTGGTAGAAGGTTTTGTCCCTGTAAAACCTCAACTGTACGCTCTAAACCTACGCTTAAGCCTACTGCCGGTTGGTCTTGCCCGGTAAAAATACCGATCATTTTATCCCATCTGCCGCCGCTACAGATTGAACCGGATGATCCTTCAGCTATTGTTTCAAATATTAGCCCCGTATAATAATCCAGCCCTCGGGCTAAAGTAGGTTCGTATTTAATTTTTGATGTGTCGACGCCCATTTGTACCAATGAATCCATGATTTTTTGTAAATTTTCCGTTATGGGTTGATTTTGTAGTCTACTTAAAGCCTCTTTAGCTTCACTTTCTGTCATGCCTTTTTCTATCATCTCGGACAGTACAGCGCTTTCACCAATTTTTTCCAGCTTGTCGATAGCAGCGACATACTTTTTATCCAAACCAGTAAAGTTTGCCCGGTCGTTAATCTTGACTGTGACTTCTAAATTTAAATTTTTAAAAATTTCCAGTACCACAGCCAGGGTTTCTGCATCAGCCAGGGGAGAGGCGGATCCGACAATGTCGCCGTCACACTGCATAAACTCGCGGTAGCGCCCTCTTTGGGTGTTTTCACCTCGCCAGGCAGGTTGGATTTGGTATCTTTTAAACGGTTTGGGTAATTCGGGATATTGGGCCACCACCCGGGCTAGAGGTACAGTCTGGTCATATCTTAGGGCAACTTTATCACCACCTTTGGTTTCGAATTCGTAAATTAGTTTTTCTTCCTCGCCGTATTTGCCTTTTAGGGTTTCGGCAAACTCAAGAGCCGGAGTTTCCAGTGGTTCAAAGCCAAAAAGGCGGAAGGTCTCAATAATTTTTCCCACCACAAACTGCCTGGCATTAGCCTGGTCCGGCAGAAAATCCCTAAACCCCTTTGGTGTTGCAGTTTTAATGTTACTCATCCTGAAGGTATTATCTCATAAGCTTTTGTGTAGCGAAAGTGCGGATGGAATATGTGAGATTAATTCTTTTCAAATTTATATTAAAGGGTGTATATTTAACCCTGTATTCTCTTTTTATGGCACAGAAAATAAGACACGCAATAATTTTAGCCGGGGGGAAAGGGGAGAGGCTTCGGCCTTACACGGAGGACCGGCCAAAGCCGATGGTATTAGTCGGGGGGAAGCCGATTTTGGCTTACCAGCTGGAGCAGCTTAAAGCAGCCGGAATAGAGGAGGTAGTATTTGCTTTAAGCTACCATAAAGAGGCTCTCCAGGAGCATGTAGGGAAAGGTGAAAAATACGGTTTAAGGGTTAATTATTCCATTGAGGAAACTCCCTTGGGAAGGGGAGGTGGAATAAAGCTTGCCATGAAGCAGCTTGACCATGGGGATTTTGAGGATGTTTTAGTGATAAACGGAGATAACCTCTGGAAGATGGATCTGCCTAAGTTAATGACAAAGCACCAGGAAAGGGAAGCAATAGTTACCCTGACTGTGGTCCCCTTAAAAAGCCCTTACGGGATTGTGGAATTTAACGAGAAGAGCCAGGTTTTAGGTTTTAAGGAAAAACCGGTTTTGCCGCACTGGGTTAATGCCGGGATCTATATTTTTTCAAAAGAGATAGAAAGGCTGCTTCCGGATAACGGTGACCATGAAACTGAAACTTTCCCTATGCTTTCTAAGGAAAAATTCCTGGTTTTTACAAGCACGGATTACTGGAGAGGTGTAGATACGGTTAAGGATTTAACGGAAGCCGAAAAAGAGGTAGCTGAAATCTTCGGAGCAACTCCTAAAAAATAACGGATATAAATTCTCCTAAAAATATAGTTAGGCCTATAATATTTGACTTTTGGGTTGTTTTTTGGTACAATTTACAGGTTTAAATCTAGGATTTAAACAGCACTTTGAAGTTTTGGAATAGAAGCAAAATAAGGAGAGAGAGGGAATTTTGAGAAGGTTTAACCTGGTAGTTATTGGAGTTTGCCTCGTCTTGATGATGGTCTCCGTGGTCGGTATTAGCATCAGCAATGATGCTATCGCGAAGGCCCAGGAGACGCAAAGACTAGCGGCTCCGAAATCTGATCTGAGCTGGATCTATGATCCGGCCCGAATGAGGTGGGAAACAAAGTATCTCCAACTTTACCGTAAGGAAGTAGCGGAGATTACTTGTGCGGATGAGGATGAGGTCCTTAAGGTGATGCAGGAGATAGGCGCAGGCCGATCTTACGGAAAGATCCTTCAGGACATAATGTACGATGGCACCTTCTCTGAGACGGTGCTGGCCCGGTTTGACGGACCAAGGAGGTGTCTAGTTACCTCCTAACTTAATATTCCAAATAGGTGCAGGGAGGACAGCCCAGCTAGCTTGAAGACAGCCGCAATTTGCGCGGCAAACTTTGAGCCTGCAAAGCTGTTCTCCCTAAATCCCTCTTCAGCTTATAGCTGAACTGATGAGTCCTTAAAGGACGAAAGGGACGCACATTTAAAAATTTAATATTTAAGGAATCAAAAGATTCCTTCCAGTGAAGAGGCTTGAAAGAGGTTTCTTCTTTCTGCTTGCAGAAAAAAAAGAAGCTTTTAATGGTCTCTGAATTAATAATCTATCTGAGAAAGGGGAATTTTGGTGTTTTTGGTTTCGTTTGCAGTCCTGCTGTCGGTTCTCGCTGTACTGGGCTTCTGCCTCATTATATGGGGCGTTGACCCGAGTGCAAAGAAGAAAGGCATCTGCCTCTTGGGCCTGGTAGCTCTTCTTATGAGCTCCGGGTTTTACCTGGAGGAGAAGGAGAGCTGGCGCAACGAGGTTTGGGCCACGCTCAGGACATATCAGGACTACCGGGATCAGGCGATTGCCTATCAGTTTTCTAACAACCCAGATTTTGACCATGCCCGGGTTCAGATGGTACTTTGGTCAGAGCGCTACAACGAGCTGGCCAACAGCCCACTCTACGGGTGGGCAAAAGAGAAGTACCTGCCCCAACGGATCTTAGTAGCTTACCAATAACTTCTCAGTTAGGACTCAGGGGGCGGAGCGATCCGTCCCCTGAGTAAACATTTCTGGTTTCTTCACTGGAATTTTTAGGCCCGGATAACCCCGGGCTTTTTTATGGCAAAGAGATCCTCCATTTATACTCCTTGACAGCTGGTTATCCTGAGGGTAATATCTATCCAGTTTGTCAGTTGGCACTTTTTACAACCTTGGTAGTTCCCATCCAAAACCTTTTGCCCCCCCAGGGTAGAGGATGGTTCAGCTACACCTCTTACAACCCTCCTTTTATATCCGCCTGCGTGAGCAGGGCCGGGAAAGCAAGGGGCTGGGATGTCTCCAACGCCCAGCCCCTGCTTGCCGGTTATGGGAAGTAGGGTTCACCGATTAAAATCGGTGCTTGACAAACAAATAGAGGCAGGAATATGATACTTATCAATCAGTTGAGTTTACTCTCTGAAAGAGTAGGTTTGAAGTTCATGCGAATTTCATTTGACCTCTCTTTTTTTATAGATTAAAGCTTAACGATAGGTTTGCACTTTACAATTGGTAGTCGCTGCTGTGTGATAGACG
>ORJL010711636.1_pt1 | contig 33654 bp, 24 predicted proteins | sample 1779941 | NCBI WGS metagenome assembly ORJL01 (sample SAMEA104232317, study PRJEB22302) | groundwater metagenome | biome: forest; feature: aquifer; material: groundwater | place: USA | collected 2011-08-07 | depth 5.8 m | reverse complement strand
TAGTACGACGATTCGCACGGTGCCCCGTCCTCGCTACTGCGAGGGCGGCGGACGGATCGCCCACGCTCCGACCCGGTTCCTGGGGACAGTCTACCGATGTCCGCGGTCCGTTCGCTCCCGCGCTCACCGAGAACCGATCGCTCCTCGTCTCTCCCGCGAGTGATGTCGTTATCAGACCTCGCTTGAGCCCGTCGGCACCCCGCTTTCGACGGTGGATCCCGCACGGCGGGCTCGGCTGCGCGAGAGACCGAGTCGTGGGTGGCATGGTCGCTTCCTGAGCGGCCATGATTTCGGGCGCATCGAACATGTCCGTCTGAAGGGCGGACAGGCCAACCGCAGGGCGGATCGATCACTCAGGGGGCGGACAAGCAGCCCCAGGGTCGGAAATGCCATGCTCCGTCCCATTTTCCGAGTGGAAAAGACCTGCGTTTTCGGTATGATAGCGCTGGGGTAGGTCTGACTCCGCCGCGCTTATCGGTCGTTCCGCGACCGCCGCCGCCCCAACGTCCATGCCGGCGTTGGACGCCGCGAGCGCGGATCGACCGCGGTAGCGCGGAGGGGTCCATCGGTTTGTATGGGGTAAAGAGGTGCCACAGGCTGGCATCGGGGTTCCGTTCCAACGATCGTGGGTCGGCCGTCTTCGCGTTCACGGTGCGCTCGGAACATGAGGTCCGCGCGCGGAGGCACGGTCGCCTCGAAGTCGGAACCCAGTCGTCGGCCTTGAGGGGAAAGTCATGCGTAGACACTCGCGCTGGGTCCGCCGACTCGGTTGGATGACCCAGGTCGCCGCTTGCGGATGCATCCTTGCAACCGCCCGCTTGTCGCTCACTGCGGAGGCGGGCTCGCCGGTTGTGGCGACGCCCGGCGGAACGCGGTATAGCGTTTCTCCGGCTTTGTTCGGCGACCCAGACGGTCCAGGTCCGCAACCCGCGAGATGCGTCTACATTTTCAACCCTACCCTTCCCGGCGCGCAGGATGATCTTGTCCTGTTCGACGGCGCCGACGAGAACCTTCGTACCGACTTCTTCGGCACCGTTGCCACCATCTCCGAATCGGCCGAGATCCAACAGGAGGGCATCTTCCGCCTCGCGATCAACATGTTCTCGCCCATCGGCACCGATCTCTTCCCCGGCGGATTCACCAACTCCGTCGGACAACCGTATGTGAACGGTTGCTTCTCCCTGGGCGCGGACGATGCACTCGATTGGCCCGGACTCGACACGGCCCTCACCGGTTTGATCACGCTTCGCAAGTACGTCGGACCCCGTTGCGACGGCGGCGCATCGGCGGGCCAACCCTGCACGGTCAACCCCGATTGTCCCGGCGGTTTCTGCAGCAACAAGGGAGAGATCATCCAGGGGCCGACCAACATCACGGCGCAGGTCAATCCCTGGGACGGTCAGTTCAACCTTGCGCTGACGGGCGCCGCGGGTCAGGGCGTCAACCAGGTCGAGCTGGAAATTCTCATTCGCAAAGACATCTCCGCGCCCACCAACGACGATTGCTTCAACGCATTCCCGGTGGCCGCCGGCGACATTTCCTTCAGCACGCTGGGCGCGTCCACCGACGGACCGAACGAGCCCGAGGCGTGTGCCGAGAACGGTTCGGCGCAGATCGACGCCGACATCTGGTTCCAACACAACGCCACATGCACCGGCGATCTGAACGTCGACGTGTGCGACAGCTTCTTCGACACTCGCCTGGCGATCTACGAAGGTTGCGGCGTGTGTCCGCCGGACGACATCCCTGTTGGTTGCAATGACGACGCCGATCTCTGCGGATCCTTCGGAGAGCAGTCCCGCGTGGTCGTTTCCTCGACCGTGGGACAATGTTTCACCATCCGAGCGGGCGGCTTCCGCGGGGATCAGGGTCGCGGAACGATGGCCATTTCCTGCACCCGTGGCGCGTGCTGCGCGGCGGGAACGTGCGCGGACGGACTCAATCGCACTTCCTGTGAGGCCGGCAACGGCATTTGGTTTCCCAACCGCGCCTGCGGCGGGTTCGCCTGCCCCGCGCCGCCGCCGCCCAACGATGAATGCAACCACGCCATCGCACTTTCGACCGGCGTGCCGTACATCGGTTCGACGCTGGGCGCGTCCGGTACGGACGTGAGTTCGTGCGGCCTCGCGGACACCGCCGACGCCTGGCACACCTGGACCGCCGATTGCACCGGCCGAATCCGCGTCGGCCTCTGCGAAAGCGAGTTCGACACAACCCTCGCGCTTTTTGACTCCTGCGGCGGAACGGAGATCTCATGCAAGGACGACGGATGCGGGGCGGAAGGGCTTCGCTCGGAGCTTTCCCTCTCCGTCGCCCAGGGACAACAACTGGCGATACGCGTCGCCGGTTACAATGGTCGCCGCGGCACGTACAACATCGTCGTCGATCCCTGCACGCCGGAACCGCAGGCCTGTTGTTTGGTCAACGGCAGGGGTTTCAACGTCATTCCGACGCACTGCCTTCAGAACAACGGAACGCCACGCGGTCCCGGATCCATGTGTCGGCTCGATTTCAACGGCAACGGCGTTGACGACGCCTGCGAACCCTGTCCGCCCGCTTCCTTTATCGAATCCAAGCCCGACGACGACGCCGTCGACGCCCGGCAGCCGCACCCTGCGCTCAGCTTGATTCCCGTCCAAGGGGTCGGATCGGTCGACGAGCCGATCGTGGTGACGCTCAGTCCGGTGACGCCGAACGTGCCCGCTTGTTTCCAGATGTGTGAATCCGCCGCCGATCCGGACGCCGGCCCCAACGCCATCGCCGAGATCGTGTCGCTGCCCGGCGGGAAGTATCGCATCGTGCTCGATCGACCCATCACACTCAATGCGATCACCACCATCGAATACACCGGCGGCGGCGACTGGGTACAGTTCACCTCGCACCCGGCCAACGTCAACGCCGACCTCGAAGCGAACGCCGCGGACGTTTCCGCGTTCGTCGACTGCTGCCTCGATACGACCTGCGATCCGCCCGCCGCCGCCGTCAGTTGCGACCTCGACCGCAGCGGCGCGGGAACCCTGGCGGACCTGATTACGCTCATCGACCTCCTAAACGGAGCTGGCACCTTCGACCCCGCGGCAGGGACGCCGCTTCCTGTCTCCGAAGATTGCCCCTGACGCGCCCGGCGAAGTGCGTGGGCATCTCACGAGCCACAAGCGCGAGCCTTGCGGTTACCCACAATTCTTGACGTGAGAGCAACACAACAGGGCTGGAAACGGCTCCGAGCAATTTGTCCCGGAGGGACATTTGAGAATAGCCCAGCGATTCATCGCTGGGAAACGGAATCCGGTCGAATGCCAAGTCCCGGAGGGACGGCTGAAGCCCGCCCAGTCGTCCCTCCGGGACTCGGACTCTTCCTTCGCCCGTGATCCCAGCGTTGAAACGCTGGGCTACTCTCATGGCGTCCCTAACGGGACGCAAAACCCGAAAACGAAAGATGTGCGTAACAGCAAGGCGCAAGCGCGTGGTCCGCGTGATGGGGTAGTCGAATCGAACGGGTGCCCGACCACCGTACCACCGGAGCAATTCGACTCCCCCCCGCTGAAGCGGCAGGGCACCCCGCTCGACACGTACCTCGCTACTGCGAGGGTGGGGGACGGACCGTGTGCGGGACCAGAACCCTTCCAGGATGCCCCACGGACGCGTTGTTCGTCCGGCTCTCACAACACTGAAAACGCAACCCGAGCGCGGGATCCGGTGAAGTTTGCGCCTCGAACGCACCGATAAGCTCGGCGTCGGGTGTCGCGGGCGTTGCCGTTCAGGCTGCGTCGCCGGGAAAGTCGGAATGGACTCCATCGAGCAAACCGCGCTGCGGGTGCAGACGGAAAAGCGGAGACACGCCCCGGAAACGTCGCGGGTGGTTCGCTGTCCCTTTGGTCGCGGCGTACACGTCGAAGCGTTTGAACCGCACGGTCCGTTCGAGCTTCGCTTGGAGGCGACGGATGGCGCGGGATCTCTCGCCGCCTGGCTGGATGACGCCTGGTGGACCGACATTCTCCAGCGATGGGGCGACGACGCCGTCACCATCATTTCTGAGCCGACTCGTGACGCGTTGTTGCACCCCGTTCTTCTGCACCAACTGGAGATGCTTCGCCGGGTCGCGCCGGGGTGGCGGATCGTGGGCGTCGCTTTTCGGAACGATTTCGCGGCAACGGACTTCGTCGCCGTTGGGACGCTTGCCGCCGGCCCGTATCACGAGGTTCGCTTCGTAGACGCGGTCCGTCCTGCGCGATCCGCGGAGGCGAGCTCGGCAAGCGTCCCAACGCTCGCGGAGCTCTTCGCCGCGATTCGGGCGGAACAGGAACGAACAGGGCGCTCAACGCCCGTGCTCGTCCGCATGCCGGCGCTCGACGCCTGAAGTCCCCCAACCGCCCCTCGAAAACCGCGCTCGAACATCGTACGATGGACCCGTGGCTCTGCTCGTCCAAAAATTCGGCGGTACCAGTCTCGCTGACGCGGAGAAGATTCACCGCGCCGCGCGGCGAGCGATCCGCGCCAAGCTCGACGGTTATCGCGTCGTGCTGGTGGTCTCAGCCATGGGACACACCACCGACGAACTCATCGACCTGTCCCGTGCGATATCCTCCGACCCGCCCAAACGCGAGATGGACATGCTGCTCACCACCGGAGAGCAAGTCTCCATCGCACTGATGGCCATGGCCATCCACGCCGCGGGTCACGAAGCGATCAGCCTGACCGCCGGTCAACTCGGGCTTTTCACCGACAGCGTCCACGCCCGTGCAAGGATTCAGCGCATCAGCCGGGACCGACTCGATCGCGAATTGAACGACGGGAAGGTCGTCATCATCGCTGGGTTTCAAGGAATCGACGCCAGCGGGGAGATTTTCACGCTTGGTCGCGGCGCCTCGGACACGACGGCTGCGGCGCTCGCCGCGGTCCTGCAAGCGGAGGTCTGCGAGATCTACACGGATGTGGACGGAGTCTACACCTCCGATCCGCGGATCGTTCCCAAGGCGAGGAAGATCGATGCGATCAGCTACGACGTCATGCTGGAAATGGCCGCCGCCGGCGCCGGGGTGATGCACTCGCGGGCGATCGAGTTCGCCAAGAAGTTCGACGTTCCCATTCACGTGCGCAGCTCGATGACGGACTCCAAAGGGACCATCATCGGGCGGGAGAATCCGGACATGGAAGACATCGCCGTTCAAGGCGTGACGCTCAAACAGGACTTGGCGATGGTGACGCTGCACGGTGTGCCTAACACCGCCGGGGTCGCCGCCAGGATCTTCGCCGAGGTCGCTCGCAACAGCATCCTGGTCGACGACATCGTTCAGAACATCTACGACGGAGGTACGCTGGCCAACCTAAGTTTTTCGACCAACGAAACCGAAGCGAACGAAGCGCAGGTGGTGTGTGAACGCCTGGCAAGCGAACTGGGAATTCGCGGAGTCGAGGTCGATCGCGGCGTATCCAAGCTCAGCGCCGTCGGCGTCGGTATGCGGACGCACACCGGAATCGCGGCGACGATGTTCGACGCCCTCGCCAAGGCCGAGGTGAACATCGAGAACATCTCCACCAGCGAGATCGTGCTGAGCTGTATTGTTCGACGCGAGGACGGGCCCAAAGCGCTTCGATTCCTTCACGACGCCTTCCGGCTCGACGAAGCGGCGAACAAGCCCGATGCGACGCAATGATGCAACGCCGTTCGACTCTCGCTTACGTTTCGTAGGGTCCGCTGTGCGGACCTTTCTGCTCTTCCTTCCCCCTCACCAAGGCGGGATCGAGGCAGGTCTTTCGTCTGGGTGCCCCATCCTCGCTACTGCGAGGGTGGAAGACGGATGATCGGGGATCGGTAACAGAATCTGATTCATGCAATCGAATGCGGAGCAACGTCAACAACACAGTGAGCTTCACCACCCCGCCAACCACGCGCTCGCGCTTGTGGCTCGTACAAAGCAGACGCGTTGCGCCGGAAGTATCACACGCACGTGAGGGATGCCGCGCATGACTCGTTGGCGCCGACGACCTCCGCCTGATTCCATCCGCATCCCAAGGCGGTGGCGGCGGGGATGGCGCGGTCTCAGCGTCGCGGCAGTCCTGTTCGTCATCGTCGCGGTGGGGCGGTCGATCCCTCGCGTCGGATCGCCCAGCGCCGCGCCCGCGCATTCGGGAACGGATTGGGAACGCTACCACGATCACATGTTCCACGTCACTCACGTCGTCGACGGCGACACGCTGGACATCGAGATCCCCGACGGCCAGCGCGCGACGACACGCATTCGACTGTGGGGCGTCGACACGCCGGAGATCAAGCACGGCGGCGATCCCGATATGTACTTCGGCCCGGAGGCGAAGTCCTTCGCGGAACGCACGCTTCACGGTCGGGACGTTCACATCGTGCTCTCGCCGAAGCGAACGCGCGACAAGTACGGTCGCTTGCTCGCGTACGTGTATCTCGAACGCGGCGGGACGATGTTCAACGAGCTCTTAATCGAGGACGGATTTGCCTACGCGGACACGCGCTTCCGGCATGCGTTCGATGCGAATTTCAAGAACGAGGAGAGGCAAGCGCGGAGTGCTCACGCCGGACTCTGGGCCGACGTCAAACCGGAGCAAATGCCGACATGGAAGCAGCGCACGGAACAGCGACGCACGCCGCGGTCGCCGTGAAATGCACGCTTGGCGATAGCGATCAAGACTTGTGCGGGGTTTTCTTTTCCACCTCGTTCAGATATGCCTGAAACTCACTCATGCGATAGGAAATGAAACAAAAGGCGTGGTGCAACGTCAGATACTCGATATCCATCTTGTCGTCTTCGGCCTCGTGACGCAATTCGTTCAGTTTCGCAAGCAGCGGTTCGGCTTTCACGGTTTGTGTCACTCCCATCCGCCCGTTGAAAGACCCACGGGGACCGACCCCGAACGACTCACCAACGGGAACGTCGGACCATGATACAGGCGCATGGCGTCCGCGTCAGGCGGACGGTTTATCGGAAGGGATCAATGAACGCCGGCGACGGCGGCCTGTTCGATGCATTCGAGCAGTTCGGCGACGTCGAAGGGTTTGGATAGATAACCGTCGAAACCTTGTTGGCGCAGCGCCTCGCCCGCGGCGTCGTCTAGCTTCGGGGCGTGACCGATGAGACAGGTGGACTGCAACTCGGGAACCGAACGGAAGAAACGAGCGATCGCCCGCGGGTTCACGTCGGTGAGCGCCACATCGATCAGGACAACGTGTGGATGAAATTCGTGCGCCGTCGCGCCCGCCTCAAACGCCGAATCGGCGACCACAACTTCGTAACCGTGCTTCTGCACCAGCGCGGTCCGCAGCGCGTCGCGGAATTCCGCATCCGCGTCGAGAACCAGGATTCGCCGGTTTCCGCTTTCCAGGGCGTCCGTCGGGATTCCGTGGGCGCGCATGAATCGCAGAAGCTGGTCGAGCGGAATCCGTCGATCCTTGCTTCCGGGGATTCGATAGCCGCGCAAATGCCCGGAGTCGAACCACTTGGAGACGGTACGAGGCGCCACGCTGCAAATCCGCGCCACGTCGCCCGTGGTAAGTACGCTCTTTCGAGGGTTCATCGTCCGGTGTTTCCAATGCGGCCGCATGGGGACGGCCAGTTGCAGCAGAGTTTCTCCGGTGCATCCACCAGTCGTAGGGCGACCCTGCACCAGAGTTATCGGCACGTCCGCCGGACGACTTGGTCTTGCCGCCGCAACCGGCACGATTGTCGCAATCCGCCTGAATCCGCCTTGCGGTGTGTGTCCTTCGCGGGAACTGGGCGTCCCTTCGTGCAGGAGTTGCGCGTCTGCTCCGGTCGTGCGCCGCGATCGAGATTGCGGATCTGTCTCGTAGGGTCCGCTGTGCGGACTTTCCTTCTCCCGCAGCGGTTGTGGACCGGCTGCTCCCGCCTGTCGACAACTCTGTCATGATCGGCGGTCATCCGAGAACCGTCTCCGCCGACATCCCTCCCGATCCGAGCGCGTCCGTCGTGCTCCGGCGTCCGCGCCGTGGTCGTCGCGCGGGCCGGATCACGGGGAAAAACTGACTCTATGTGGCCTCTACGCAGCATCTTCTTCTTCGTCTTCTTCTGGTCGGCGTGCTTCGCGTCGCTCGCCAACCCCCTCATCGGCGTGCTCAACTACGTGCTGCTCTACCACATCAACCCGACGACCGCGTGGTGGGGGCGACCGCTCACCGACATGGGAACGCGATACTCGCTCCTCGCCGCGCTGTTCACGGCCGGAGGACTCTTTCTCGGACGGAAAAAAGTCCCCTTCTGTCGTCCCTTCTTCACTTGGTGGGAACTCGGCTTCATTGCCCTGGTCGTCGTCGGCGCCCTCAATCTCGTCCTCGGCGTGATGTGCGATGTCCGAACCCTGGCTGTGTTCGAAAAACTCTGGAAGCTCGCCGCCTTTGTGTTGATCTTCTGCCGCATGGCGTCGACGCGATCGAACCTGCGATCCGTGCTGTGGGCCTTTGTCGTCGGATGCCTCTATCTGGGACACGACGCCTATACCGCTCCGCGGGGCGCCTTCATCCTCGGTCGCCTCGACGGAATCGGCGGCCCCGACATCTCCACGAGTTCCGGCCTCGCCGCCCACCTCGTGGCCTGTCTCCCGCTGATCGGAACCGCCTTCCTCACGTCGCAGTCGTGGAAGGGTCGCGTCGTCGCGCTCGCGGCCGCCGGATTCTCGGTGAACGCGGTGGCGATGTGTCGCACGCGATCCGCGTTCATCGGTCTCGCCGCCGGCGCGCTCGCGGCGTTATTGATCGCCCCGCGAGCGAAGCGCTTTCGTATCCACGCCTTGATCATTCTCGGAGGGCTGGTGTCGTACGGTCTTACCGACAATTACTTCTGGGAACGAATGGCCACACTCACCAGTGCGAAGGCGCTAGAGACGGATCGCGCCGCAATGATCCGGAAAGAAATCTGGACCACGTCCCTCGACATCTTCCAGGATCATCCGTTCGGTGTGGGACCGGGAAATTTCTCAAGCATCATCGGAGTCTACGACGAGCGACACCTCAAGCGCGACACCCACAATTCCCTGGTGCAGTGCTTCGTCGAGCTCGGGGTGCAGGGCGGTTGCATCTTCCTGCTGCTGATCGCCGGTTCGGCGTGGCTCGCGTTCCGAAGCTCGCAGCTCGCCCACCGAACTCCCTACTACCTCGAAACGAAGATCATGGCCTATGGTCTGTTCGTCTCGGTCGTGACGTACTTCGTCACCGCGTTGGGAACGCAGCGCCTGTATACGGAATCGTTTTGGTGGATCATGGCGTTGCCGCTTTGTCTCCATCGATCCGTCATGCGAGAAATCGAAGCGCGACGGGACATTATGGAACCTGCGCCGCAGTCCGCGTTCGCTGTGGAGCAGGGGGCGTCGATACCCGGCGACGGCGCATTTCATCCCGCGATGTAGCGATATGTCGACCGTCGTCCATCTCATTCACTCACTGGAGGGCGGAGGCATGGAGCGAACGCTCGTGCGACTCCTTCAGTCCCTGCGCACGCCGGGGATCGCGCATGTCGTCGTGACGCTGCGATCGCGCGGAAACCTGGCGACCGAACTTCCGAGCGAGATTCCTTGCCATTCGCTGGGATTGTCGGGCGCGCGGCGGACGGCGGGATTTCGTCTATCGCGCCTGGTGCGACGCCTGGGGCCGTGCGTCTTGCACGCTCGGAATCCCGGCACGTGGGCCGATGCACTTCTGGCCCGCGCCTGTTGTCGCAACATCCGCTTGGTCCTCGGGTTCCACGGATTGGAGACGGCGGGCAAATTCTCGATGCGAGATCGCATCGTCGCCACCGGCGCACGCTGGTTCGCCGCGGAGTGTACCACCGTCTCCGCGTCCGGCGCTGAGAAGATGACCCGCGAACTGGGAATCCCGCCCGATCGAATCACGGTCCTGCCCAACGGTGTGGACTTACATCGGTTTCCGCCCGCGTCACGAGAAACATCCGCGGTCGTTCGCGCGGAATTCGGGATTTTCGCCGACGCGACGGTCATCGGCGCCGTCGGGAATCTCACGACCGTGAAGCGACAGGACTTGCTGCTCCACGCGTTCGCGACTTGCCGCCGGTCAGAACCGAAACTCCGACTGCTGCTTGTCGGCGACGGCCCCGAACGCGGTCGACTGGAAGAACTCTGCCGCTCCTTACAGCAAGACGCGAACGTCACGCTCGCCGGCGCGCGAAACGACATCCCAAGACTGCTTGCCGCCATGGACGTCTTCGTGAGCTGCAGCGATTCCGAGGGAATGAGCAATGCACTCCTCGAAGCGATGGCCGCCGGATTGCCCGTGATCGCCACGCGCGTCGGCGGAAACGAGGAATTGGTCCGCGATCGAGAGGACGGCTGGCTGATCCCGAAAGGAGATGCTGGCGCGCTCGCGGCTGCGCTTCGTGAAGCTGCGACTGATCCCGAACTCCGCAATCGATTCGGCCTCGCCGCCCGCGCTCGCGCCGAACAATTCTCATTCGACTCGACCGTCCACGTGTACGAGCGGTTCTATTCCGACAGATTGCAACCGACGGTACGCGGAAACGCCAAGCACGTCCCGGCGGCGAACGGAGATAGGGTCCGAAAACTCTTCACGTCGCCCATAACCTAAAGAACAACCGACCCCGGTCCGAAAAACGAAGCAGAGACGCGCGATGGGTTCATCGCGCGCCCGGCGATCGTTGCGCCAAACAGGATCCGACGCCCCGTGCCTCACCGCCGTCCTCCGACGGCGGCGACTCGCATCGGCGGCGGCGGAGTCCGGAAGAAACATCGTGGTGAGCAAGCATCCTCCACCGTCGAGCTCCCAGAGGCCGACATCGACCGCTCCGACCGGACGTGCTGAGCTTCCGCAGGAGGACGATCGTCCGTTTGCGGAGATTCGGAAGAACGTCGGCGACGTGGTGCGGATGGTCATCCTGCACCGCTGGATGTTCTTCGTTCCCTTCTGCATGGTCTCCTCCGCCGCGTTCCTGGCGAGCCTTCGCTATCCGCGCCTCTATTCCGCATCGACCTCGTTCGAGCGCCGCAACGACCCGGTCATGATGAACCTGCCGATGTCCGCCGGCGCCGCGTCTTTCAAGTTCTTCCGCAACACCATGGTGCAAGATCTAACCTCGGTCGACACACTCGGCGAAGTCGTCGAGGTGCTCGGACTGATCCCCAATCCCGCGCGGAACGAGGACGGTACCTACACCGAGTCCGCCGCCAAGCAGCGCGACGGACTCGCCCGCTCGCTTTCCAGCACGCTCACCGTCACCACCACCTCGCCGAGCGAGCTCATGGACATCATCAAAATCTCCTACACCGGCCCTGACGCGACCATCGGCCGGAAGCTCGTCGATCAGGTCAAGCGAACCTACATCCGTCGCACCATGGAGTGGATCCAAAAATTCTTGGTACGTCAGCGCGACTATTTCCTCGCCGAACAGCAGGAGATCGGGATCACGCTGCTCGAGGCCCAGCGCGAGGAAACGCAGCTCAAACTCGCCAATCCGTTCGTGAACCCGTCGGACCCCAGCGCCCTCGCGCTCAAGCTCGCCCAGCTCGAATCGGAGAAGCGGGAACTCCTCCTCCGACGCCGCGATTACGAGACGGAGCTTTCGGTCTTCAAGCAGACGCTCGCCGCCGTCGGAACCCCGACTCTCGCGGACACCCACGCGCCGGAATCGCACGCGACCTGGTTCGACGCCGACGTGTTTCGTCTTTCGACGGAGATGGCCGCGATCGACCGCGAGATCCAGAAGCTCCACGACACGCGCGGCATGACCGATCAACATCCCGACATTCAAGACAAGCTCGTGCAACGGCGGAGACTCGAAGAGCAACTCGCCGGTCGACAGACGGTGGTCGAAAACGGAGATGCACATCCCGCTCTCGCACCGCCGATCGCGCCGCGAACCCCCGACCTCTCCGCCGCATTTCCCGGTGCACAGGCCGATCGCGCTAGACTGATCGTCCAAGCCGCCGCCCAGGAATCCAAGATCAAAGACCTCGACATCAGTCTCCGCACCAACGAGGAAGCGCTGATTGGGATTCGACAGGCCAAGGAGGAGTTGTTCGAGCGACAGGGCGAGTTTTCCGCCGCGTCACAGGCGGTGGCGAAGGCAAAGGAACGCTTCGTCCAACTCGAATCGACCGTCGCGGATATCGAACCCGCGATCAAAGCCGTCGAACAAGACCGACTGCTTCAATTCTCCGAAGGCCCGTCCGCACGCGGGAGTTCGATCCCCGTTTCGCCGCGCGCCTCGACCGTGATGCTCCTGGCGACCGTCGCCGGATTGGTCGCGGGCGTGCTCTGCGTCATCCTCGGCGAGTTGTTCGACAACGTGTTCCGAAGTTCAGGACAGGTCGCGCGGAGTCTCGGACTCCCCATGCTCGAAACCATCGACGAGATCATCACGGTCCAGGACCGCCGCAAGGCGCTCCTTCGCCGCCTCGTCGTCTCTCCGATCCTCGTACTTTCGTGCGCCGCGCTCACCGCCTTCGCGGGATCCATGGCCTACCTCAGCATCACCCAGCCCTGGACCTACCAATCCCTTCGCAAAATCCCCAACGCCGCAATCCGTCTCTTCGTCGAAACCGACGATCCCGGCAGCGGTTGATTCCGCCTCCGAGGAACGCAGGCGTTTGACGCGGATTCCGACGAGCAACTGCGCCCGAAACGTGCCACCACGTGGCATCTAGTAGGGTCCGCTGTGCGGACCTTTCTGCGCATCGGTGTGCCACTGCGCTGTGAGCAGTGCGAGCGGTATAGAAGGTCCCACACAGTTCTTCAACCGGCGGATAGGCTTTACGTGCCGGGCGCCCCATCCTCGCTACTGCGAGGGTGGGGCACAGATCGCTGGGGATGCGCTCTACGCTCGCGGCGTAGGTTTCGGCAGCGTGAACCGATCGCGAATCGTGGAGTAGTCCTCGCCGCCAAGTCGTCCAACGAGATCAATCTTGCCGACGTCGGCCGTCCCATCCGCGAGAACCATTTCCTTCGCGATGTGAAAACAGAGCACGTGCCCGATGCAAATGTTCGCCGAAAGCGGTCCATCGCCGACGGGAACGATCTGCACCAATTTGCACTCCATGTGTACCGGCGATTCCGCGACGCGCGGCGGACGGACGAATCGACTCGGCAGCGGCGTGAAACCGGCCTTCTCGAATTCGTTCACCTCCGGCGGATACGCATACGACGCCTCGTTCATCGCCTCCTTGATCGAGAACGGCACCACATTCACCACAAATTCGCCCACGGCGCGCAGATTGATCAGCGTGTCCTTGGAGGTTCCGTCGGCCTTGGTACACGGAGAGAAGATCACCGCCGGCGGATTCGATCCCACTCCGTTGAAAAACGAAAACGGTGCCAAATTCGGCACGCCGTTCTTCGACACGGTGGAGACGAACGCAATGGGTCGCGGCAACACACACGACAACAGCGTGCGAAAATTGTCGCGCCGCTCCCGCTGCTCCGTCACGAACGGTGTGAATTCGCCGAAGGTTTTCATTTCCAGTGAGCCTTGGGTGGCATGTCTCCGCGGGGTGGCATGTCCGCCCTTAAGGCGGACATGTTGAATGTCGGGGGCGATCCCGCTTCCCGTACGGTGGGCACCGCCCACCATCTTCATCCCGCTTGCAGCGCTGTGGCACCGGTTTTCAACCGGTGCGTACACGGGTTGAAAACCCGTGCCACACATTCCGATCAAACTTCTACCGATGCACCGGCGCCCCGGTGATGTTCGGCTCCGGAACCCGCGCCCGTCTCGGCTGCGTGATCTCCGGCGGCCTTCCGCCATTGGGCAACAACACCAGCTTGCAAGCGTCGCCCTTGCTCAGCATGGTCATCGCGTCGTTAATCTCAGCGAACTCGATCGTCTTGGTGATGAGCGGCCGAAGATCAATCACGCCGCCTTCCAGCAACCAGCGCGTCTTATACCACGTATCGAAAATCCGCCGACCGTTGAGCGCCCGCACCGTCAGATTCTTGAAGATCATGTTCTCCGCGACGTCGATCTCCACGGGCTTCGCGGGAATCCCGAAGAGAATCACCGTGCCGCCGTTGCGAACCACGCGGAAGCCCGTGGTGATCGCACTCGGCGCGCCGCTCATCTCCAGCACGATGTCCACGCCCACGCCGCCGTTGGCCTGCACCAACTTTCCAACGAGTTCATCGAGCGGCGTCGACGCGTCGAACACGCCCGTCGCTCCCATCGTCTTGGCCAGTTCCATCCGTCGCGGATGCACGTCCGACGCGAAGATCGCCTTCGCACCGACCGCCTTGGCGATGCCGATGGTGAACAGCCCGATCGGACCGCAGCCCATCACCGCCACCGACGTGCCCGACATCTCCTGCGCCATGGTCGCAAAGACGGCGTTTCCGAACGGCTCTTGCAGGGTCGCAATTTCAGGTGGCAGCTTCGCCCGGTTGTTCTGCCAGATCACCTTCTCCGGAACCGCGACGTAGTTCGCAAATGCTCCGTCGCGATCCACGCCGAGAATCTGCGTGCTCGGGCACATGTGCGCCTGGCCCGTGCGACACTGATAACACATGCCGCACGTGACGTGCGACTCGGCCGAAACGTAGTCTCCCACCGCCGCGTGTCGAACTTTCTCACCGACCTCCACGACCGTCCCGCAAAACTCATGACCCAGAGTGAGCGGCGGTTTGATTCGCCGCTGCGACCACGTGTCCCATTTCCAAATGTGCAAGTCGGTCCCGCAAAGGCTCGCCGCCTCGACGTACACCAGCACGTCCTCCGGTCCCGGGGAAGGTCGCGGAACGTCGCACACTTCCAGCCCCGGCGCGGACGTCATCTTTCGGATCGCTTGCATCAATTCAGGCATGGTTCGACATCCAGTCCGACGGCATGGTTCGAGAACGTCCCTGGGGGAACACGATGGGTAGCAGCTCCGCCCTTTGGGTGGCATGTCCGCCCTTAAGGCGGACATGGTCCACACGCCGCTCGCCACCTAGGTTCGCTACGGCGGCGCTTCACCGCTCGCGCCGAGTTCCTCGGTGACGACCTTGTACTTCTTCCACTCGCTCGGCTGCGCGAGATCCTTGTCTTGCACGCCGGCATTGATCGACGAATTCGACAAATCGGGGAAATCCGCGGTCTCGACCTCCAGCCCGCCGTTCTTGGTCACCACGATCCGACTCGGCAAGCGCAGCTCCTTCAGTACGAAAAACTCCAGCTTGTCGTACCGATCGAAGAATTTGCTCTCCGGTTTCGGAAGGCACACCAGATGCTCGGTCGTCGGCGGATCGCTCGACGCCGGCGGAATCAACGTGACCTCGAAGTTCCGCCGAATCGTCTCCTTCTTCTGACCGAACGGCAGCGGAAACGGCGCCGTCTCCAGATCGAAGAGATTCAACTTCTCCCCGGACCTCGCCATCTCCCGTTTCGTCACCTGCTCAAGTCGCTCGACGCCTTCGAACAACCATCGCCCGTCGAACAGGTACCACTCACGCTTGCCCGCGACGCCGTCGGCCTCCGTCTTGTCGAACTGAATGAGGAACCGCGCGTTCGGCTCCCCCGTCACCAGCACGATTCGCCCCTCCTTCGTCCGCTTGGTGAGATTCACCCGGTCGTCTTCGACGAATCGCACGCGGCAGCGAATGTCCTTCAGCGCGTCTCCCCGATCCTGCAACGCCGTCAGAACCCGATCCACGTCGGCAGTCGAAGCCGAGGATGCCTCCGGCTTGGCTTCTTGCGCAAACACGGACCGCGAAAACGCACCGCCGAGCAACGACGTCGTCACCGCCGAAGCGACCAGAATCCGCGATATCCGCCCAAGCCGACGTTCCAACATTTTCTTTCATCGCTCCCCGAGAATCACCCACCGACGCACGCTCGGCTGCTCTCCGACATCGACCCGACGAAGGAGAACGGTCCGCAAGTCGGCGTGCTCCGTCGCGGAGTTCCCCATGCTATGAAGCGTTCCGCGCCGCGGCAAGCAGCTTACGAGCCACAAGCGCCAGCGCGTGGTCGGCGTGACGGCCGCCGGGTGTCACTGGTGGCTCGCCCACCAGTGGTCTTTCCTAGCCGGCGGTGAGAACCGAAAGACCCTCGCGCAACGGGTTGCCCTCTTCCCCGATTCCTGCCGATACGATAGCATCGCGTCGCGCGTGGCGGTGCTCCGGCGTATGCGCCAACGGCGATTGGGAGAGGTGTCCGAGCGGCTGATGGAGCTGGTTTCGAAAACCAGTGTGCGGGAAACTGTACCGGGGGTTCGAATCCCCCCCTCTCCGATTGATTCTGACGCTGCTACGCTGGTTTGAGATTTAGGTTGAGATTTCGGTCCGCTTCTGGTAGGCTCCCGTTGGGTCCAAACGGAGCCTGTTGGAATGACGGAAAAACCGTTCGAACCGCCTCACGGCAGAACGCCGATACAGTTTCCCAAGCGGAAGCCGATTCAATGTGTCAACGACGCCAACGGACATCCCGTTCTGGCGGATGAACCGTCTGCCGCGTATCTCTGCTTCGACCGAGCAACGGGTCGCTACTACCTCGTTCCGAGCAAGCCGAAGGTCTACTTCGGGAACAACCTTGACGCCGCAGTCTGGCGGTTCCGTGCGTACGTCGAGCAACGGACCGGTGGTCACGAAGTCGAGTACGTCGCGACCGTGCCGTACGGATCGCCCCCGCATTGGAACATGCGGACGGGTTTCCAAACGCGGGTCAAGGCAACTCTCGTGTTTCCTGAGTTGGAAGCCTACAAGTTTGTCGCAGCGAAGATCCTGAACGAACCGAAAGAGGCTGCCCGTCTACTGCGAATTCCTGAAATCGAACGGCTGACAAGCCTTCCGAAGCCCGCTCCGTCCGCAACGCTGAGTCAATGCCTGGAAGTTTTTCGCGACAAACGGCGCAGAATCTCGGAGGAAGAACGAGGCAAGATCGAATCAGCTTGGACCTACTTTACGGAGCGGGTCCGCCCCGCAACGACGCTCGCGGACGTGAACGAGGCCCGCTTCGATGTGTGGGTCAAGGCTTGTTGGATTTCGCATGACGACGGAGGTTCCCCATCGACGCTGCATCATCGCATCGAACGAGTACGCCGCGTCATTCGCTACGCGAGCGAGAAAAAGGGAGTCGACCCGGAAAACTGCGGACGATTGCTCACCTGGATACGACGGCTGGAACTCCCGCCCAAGCGCGGGGAAGCCCCAAGCCCGCTTTCAACCGACGAATGGGAACGGCTGTACCGGCTGTCCAAAGGTACGCAATGGGAACCGATGCTGGTCACGATGTTGAATTGCTGTTTCTACGGCTGCGACATTCGACGGCTACCCGTGACCGCGATCGACTTCAAGGCTCGCACCATCGTCTTTGACCGCGAGAAAAAAGGAACACCACGGGTCGCCGTCCTTTGGAAGACAACAACGAGACTGTTGAAAACTTGGCTCGCGGAGCATCCGAGCAAGACCACCTTTTTTCTGTCGCAGTGCCGTACGGGGTACGCGGCCGAAGGACTGAGGACCGCGTTCCGGTTGTTTCGCGAGAAAGTCGCCTTGCCGAATGACGTGACGTTGAACCGCGTCCGCGACTCCGCGTACACGGCTGCGATCGTCGCTGGATCTGTACCGGCGAGAATCCTTGCGGGACACCGTATGCAAGGCGAATCCGACGCCTACGTACGTCGCAACCCGGAATTGACGCGACCGGCCGTGGAAGCGATTGGGACAGCGTACGGATTCAAGTAAGAAGGTCGCGACGCCCTGCAAAGCCATCGAAAGCCATTTTTTCGCGAAAAAATAAAACATCCGCCATGAAAACGACGTCGTTTCTCCGAGTCTCCATCCCAAGAAGGAACGGTCAATCAACTCGCTCCGTGCCATTCACCGGCACCGATGGATTTTCACAGACGGCGTTGCCATCGATCCCAGCCGTGTCGGTCTCCGGCTAAAATCGCGAAGATGATGGATGAAGCCAGTTACACCTGCAGCTCCTGTGGCGAAGAAATCGTCATCCCCATCGATCGAACGGCGGGAGCCACCCAGGAGTACGTCGAGGATTGTCCCGTCTGCTGTCATGCTAACGTGATTCAGGTCAAGATTGAGAACGACGACGACGCAAGTGTTCTGGTAAAAGCGGAGTTGGAGTCGTGGGGACCGAACGTGCCGGCGAACACGAAAACGGTGGGCGGTTCGCTGTTGATTGAGAGGCGGAACTAGTCGAGATTCACATGGGGAACACCCCCCGAGATGCCAGAAGAGGACCCAAAACTCGACCCCACCCCGCGATGGCGTGTCCTCGGCCCCACGAAGAGTTGATCGAAGCGGCTCCAAACTGTGTCGCTCTTTCGCGGTCGAGCGGGAATGGCTGCGACCGATCGTTAACCACCACTCGCGTGCAACCTCGGCAACTTCCTGCGTCGGCTGGCGCTGCCGAACTCGGTGAAACACGGGTCGTTGACCACACTGCGGGAGAGGCTTGTCAAGATCGGAGCCAAGGTTGTCCAGCACGCCATGTATGTGGCGTTTGAGATGGCCGAGGTGGCGGTGCCGCGGGAGTTGTTCGCTATGATTTTCGATCGCGTCCAGCGGTTCGGGGTGCCACCGCCGCTGGTCCGATGAGGTTGAGCGGGCACTAACGTGGGCATGCGATGGAACACGAAGACAAGGGCGTAAGCGGTGCGCCCGGAGCCTGCCGACTGGTGCTCCCGGCACAGTACGGCTTCATCGCTCCACTCCCAAACCGTGCGAAATTGGGCGTGAGACCGGCGTCAGGCGGGTAAAATGCCTTTGGATCCGGGCTTCAATGGAGTACATTGGTTGGTTGGATCGTCAGCTTCCCGCCAGCGTCGGCCGTTCCGGAAATTTCGGCTGAGTAGGCTGGAAGGGCAGGTGGAAAGTTCTTGCTCGCTCTGATCAGCTAGATGGGGGCAACCTTGTCACTATGGGATGGGCGACCGGATTCAGATGGAGGGAAGGGGTGACATTTTGCTACGCAGCTTCGACCGTCCGACTTCAGCGAAGCGGGGTCGGCATCCTGATCCTCTTGTCCGCCACAAGTACGCCGCTTCGCGGTGATACCGTCATACTCGCGCCAGCGAAGGACAACACGGTTTATTCCGAGGCCGATGATGTGAGCAACGGCGCCGGAAGTTACATGTTTTCCGGGATGACCAACTCAGGAAACCTGCGGCGTGCTTTAATCGGGTTCGACGTAAGCGGCAGCATTCCGGCGGGCTCGACGATCAATAGCGTGACTCTGCGGCTCTATATGTCGCGAACACAGGCGGGCAATCAAACCGTCCGGCTGCACCGATTGCTCGCTGACTGGGGCGAAGGCACGTCGAATGCCAATTCGGGCGCTTTCGCCACCAACAACGACGCAACGTGGAAATACCGTTTCTACGTCGTGAATGATCCGCCGTCGGCGCCTGCCTGGACGAGTCCCGGCGGCGACTACGCGGTCACCGCCAGTGCCAGTGGGACGGTTGGAGGTATCGGGGCGTACATCTGGGGGTCCAGCGCTGCGATGGTCAGCGACGTCCAGACATGGCTTGATTCGCCGGGTGTCAAGTCTGGTTGGATCATCATCGGAAACGAAGCACAGAGCCAGACCGCCAAGCGTTTCGACACCCGAGAGACATCCCAGATCTCCCGCCGCCCTCAGTTGACGATCGATTTCACGCCCGACCCCACCGCCGGCGCCTGCTGCTTTATGAACGGTTCGTGCCAGGTACGGTCTGAGGCAGTCTGCAACTCCCTGAACGGAAGCCCTCAGGGTGAAGGCACGAGTTGCACGCCGAACCCCTGCGCTCAGCCTACCGGTGCCTGCTGCTTCACCAGCGGAACGTGTCAGACTCTGGCGCAATCGGGCTGCACGATGCAGTTCGGGGCATATCAAGGTGATTTCACTGCGTGCATGCCGCAGTTGTGCCCAGTCATCCTTACGCCTTTCGTCGACCCCTTGCCCATTCCACCGCTTGCGACTCCGATATCGGGCGCACCCGGCGGAGCGGCAACCTATGACATGCACATGATTCAGGTTCAACAGCAGTTGCACCAAGACCTGCCGATGACGACACTTTGGACCTACGAAGGAATGTATCCGGGGCCGACCATTCTCGCGACGCGCAATGTGCCTGTGATCGTGAACTGGATCAACGATCTAAGGGATGAATTCAATAACCCGCGGACGACGCACTACCTGCCCGTCGATCTTTGTCCGCATGGTGCGGTCAACGAGCCGAAGGTCGTCGTCCACCTTCACGGCGGCCACGTACCTGCAGCCTTCGACGGGTATCCCGAGAGCACGTTCCTTCCGGGAAGCTCGGCGACGTATGCCTACCCCAACAACCAGCTTCCGTCGCTGATTTGGTATCACGATCACGCGCTAGGCATCACCCGGCTCAACGTCTATATGGGTCTGGCCGGTGGATATGTGATCACCGATGCGTTCGAGCAGTCGCTGAACCTGCCTTCGGGCGAGTACGACATCCCGCTGATCATCCAGGATCGCACGTTCAACTCCGATGGTTCGTTGTACTATTCGGCCGCCTGGGCGGAACATTTCTTCGGCGACAAGATGCTGGTCAACGGTAAGGTCTGGCCCTACTTCAATGTCAAGCAGGGCAAGTACCGCCTGCGAGCGTTGAACGGGTGTAACTCCCGTACGTTGACGCTGTCCCTCTCGAATGGGCAGACCTTTCAGCAGATTGGCACGGATGGAGGCCTCCTGCCCGCGCCTGTAGTGCTGAATCAGGTCACTCTTGGTCCCGCTGAACGCGCGGACCTCATCTTCGACTTCTCCACATATCCACCGGGAACAGAGATTGTGCTCGAAAATAGTGCGGATGCTCCCTTCCCGGTCGGCGACCCAATGCACGCCATTCCCAATGTGATGAAGTTCATCGTGCAAAATCAAATCGGCTTTACCGGCGCCATCCCTGCGAGCCTACGCGCTATTGAAACATTGAACCCCATGGATGTCGTCACGACACGTGAGCTTACGCTTCAAAAGACCACGGACCCATGCACCGGTTCCGTCTGGTTGATCAACGGCATGCATTGGGAGCACATTCACGAGCAGCCGGTCCTTGGGACGACGGAGATCTGGAGCTTCATCAATCGCTCGGAAATTTCGCATCCCATGCACATGCATCTCACTTTTTTCCAGGTACTGGGCCGGCAGGATTTCGACATCGTCCTGGGACAGGTTGTTCCGATCGGCAGTCCGGTGCCGCCCGCGCCCGAAGAGGCGGGATGGAAGGACACTGTGATGGCGCACCCGAATCAGATCACCCGGGTCATCGCCCGATTTGAGGACTACACCGGCCTATACCCTTATCACTGTCACATTCTCGAACACGAAGATCACGAGATGATGCGACAGTTCGAAGTCATTGCTCCGCCCGGCAGCATCCCCGCCGTTTCCGAGTGGGGCGCGTTCATCATGATGCTCCTGTTGTTCGTCGTGGGGGCAGTCGTTTTGCGGGGACGCACACCGGATCGGGCTTCGTAGAACGAGATGGCGAATAGGCGTTCCAATGTGATACGGACGCATCGGGCGATGAAACGCGAAAAGGAGAAGATCTCAGGGTGCGTAAGTTACTTCACGTTCTTCGCCTTCCTGCTCACATCCGCGTTCGTTGCTCTGGCTTCGATGGGGAACTTCGCTACGACGACCGTTCAGTGACGCAGGCGACAAACCCCAAGGTCGTCGAGTGCTGCGAAGCCATCGAAAGCCTTGTTTTCGCGAAAAAATAGAAGACCCGCCTCGAAAACGATCGGTTGTTTCCAAGTCTCCAACCCGAATAGGAACGGGCCACCAGCTCGCACGGTGCCATCCTCTGGCGCTGACTACCTCGACCCGAGTTGATCCGCGTCGATTCCAACGATGTCGTGCGTCCGACCTCACGGGAGACGAGCGGAGCGAGCTTGGCGACGGCCGTTAGGGTGCGATGCAGGCCTCGCCTGCAGTCGGGCTTCCGGAGGTTTGAGCTTGAACGGTGGGAATGGGCCTCAGAGCGATGATCACGTTCAAGGCAGCGTTCTCGCTTGCGTTACGTCGACAACAAACGGTGTTCCGTTGGACGGAGACATGTGGTATCTCTATTGTTGCCGTGCGCGGCGCAAGCGCCACCCGACGATGATCGCAGTGAGCAGAATCACAATCCAGCCAACTGCCACAAACAGCATCATTCGGCGGGCATTCATCATGACCATCAGAAAATCGAGGTTGCCCGTGTGCCAGAACACCCATTCCCCGGCCAGCCGAGTCGCCAGGAGTGGATCACCTGATTCCAAAATGATAATTCCGTCGCCCGTGGACGGATCGAGGCGAGCGGTGGTGTTGATCGCCGGCTCGTTGCTGCCATCGTGTCCGATGATGAAATCGCCCTTGTTGTTAGGTGTAAAGAGCATGGTTCCCAGGCCCCAGATATCGGCGCCGAACTGCGACGCGTGCGGTTGCCGCATCAATGAGAGCGTGGCTGGCTTCAATACGCCGCGTCCCGACGGGGCGCCGTCAGGCCCTGGCAGATGAGCCTGAAGAAACAGCGTCAGATCCGAGGTAGTTGTGTATAACGAAGTCGCGGCAAGAGAGGTGAACCGGAACAGCGGGGCAGTTGCGCCCTTTGAATCGTAAGACTCCGCCAGGTTGTCGTCCTCGCCCTCCGGGATTACGTAAGTGGACCGGGTCATTCCGAGCGGTAGAAGCACGACGTTGCGCATGTACGACTCGAAAGGGAGGCCCGAAACTTCCTCGATGAGCAATTGCAAGAGCGTGTAGCCACCACCGGAATACTCCCACTTGGTACCCGGCGCGATTCCGACGCGGACTCGACCGTCGGCCCTGGGCGAAGCGTCTACCGCCTGTGTCAACGACCCTTCCAGCGATTGCGGCTCCCTGCCCGGAGCGAATCCGGCATAGCCGAGACCATCCGTCAGCCCTGCCGTGTGGCTCAGCAGGCGTCGCACCGTGACGCCGCTGTTGTCAAATTCGCTTTCCGGCAGTTTCCAACGGGAGAGGTAGGTGCCGACCGGCGCGTCGAGGTCGACCTTTCCCGCGTCGACCAGGGACAGGACACCCCACGCGCTCACCCACTTGCTTAGCGACGCGACCTGGAATCGCGAGTCGCCATCTACAGCTTGTCCAACGGACGCGAAAAAGTGGCTGCGACGCTGGCCTCCTCCAAGAAGTATGAACGCGATATTGCCACGATTGTTCGATTTTATTTGGTCAGTCGCGGCACTCTCGAATGCGGGGACATTCCCAGGCGGAGCGAGGCGCTGACGCCCCCAACCTTCGATGCAACCGACCAGCACCAGAAGAGCCCACAACGCAGCAGCGGCAATGGTCAATATCAACAGTAACAACCAGGATCGCATGAATCGGTCCTTCACGATCTTCTTGCCCAAGAAGGCCTCGATCCGCTCAAGATACTCGTAAGTCTCTGGCAACTCTTTGTCGGTGTCACTAAACACATCGTCTAGGTAGTTTAGACCGTTTCCAGCCGGTTTGCGAAGAATGGAGGCGGGGGGAATCGAAATCGTTTGAAAAAACGCGGAAAAACCGCATTCTGAACCAGAAATCGCGGATTCACCGGGATTTACGCGAAAACGCGACCTGACCACTCGCGACCCGTTCAGACTCTTCAAGGCCGTTGTAGACGGCTTTTTTCAGGTACCTATCGGGTACTCGTTTTTCATGGCGGCCGTCGACCTGTGTCGGTATGGATTTGACCACTCGGCAATTCGTTCCCAAGAGACGCCGCGTTCAGAACCCATGGCCGAACTTCCCCGGTCCGTCACATTTCGGCAAACGCCTTCTTCGCGACTTGCACGCCGGCTTCCCTTTCGCCCTGCACTCACAGCTCCTCCTCAAAGGCACTTGGTCTCAACCGGGCGGCTCTCGCACGGACGTTGGGCGGGATGAGGCGAAGAGGTTTGGGGTCGATTTTGCGACGAATACCGGACCATCAGCCCGAACAGAACCTCCCGAACCATGGAAACGACGGTTAGAACGATGCTCGTTTGCAATTCTCGACACGGGCGATAGTGGCGATAGTATAGTATTGCAGAACTCGGGGTGATACCGATTTGGATCGCCACAAGAACCGAGTTGAAGTTGTCGGATGACTAACTAAAGGGCGGCCCGTTCTTTGCGGGAGGCTCGTTAATGAGTAAGCCGGCGTGTTCGGGTGCCTCAAGGCGCTCAAACACGCCGGCTTTTTTGTTCTGGCAGTTTGAGGTGAACTCGACGAAGCGGAGACCGACGATGAAGGCCTTAGTTTATCTCGGGTCCGGGAAGAAGGCGTTGCAGGATGTCGCTACGCCCAAAATTCAGGACGCGACCGACGCTATCGTGCGCATGACGCACACTACGATTTGTGGTAGCGACTTACACATTCTCAAGGGAGATGTCCCCGAGGTGACGCCCGGCCGCGTGCTCGGACATGAGGGCGTCGGCGTGATCGAATCGGTTGGTCCGGCTGTGAGCGCCGTCAAACCCGGCGATCGCGTGATCATCTCCTGCATTTCGGCCTGCGGCACTTGCGAATACTGTCGACGCGGCATGTTCTCACATTGCTCGACCGGCGGCTGGGTGCTCGGACACACGATCGATGGCACGCAGGCCGAGCTGGTTCGCACGCCGCATGCAAATGTCAGTCTCTACAGAGTGCCGCCCGGGGCCGACGACGAGGCGCTGGTCATGCTCTCCGATATTCTTCCGACCGGGTATGAGTGCGGGGTGCTCAATGCGCGCATTGGTCCATCCGATACCATAGCGATTGTCGGGGCAGGACCGGTCGGTCTGGCGGTTCTGTTGACGGCCAGGCTCTATTCCCCGGACGAGTTGATCGTCATCGATACGGATCTGAATCGGCTGGAGGTGGCCCGCGCATTCGGAGCCACGGCGGTGATCGATAACGGCGACGGGCGCGCGGCCGATGAGGTGATGCAGCGCACGGGCGGACGCGGCGTGGATGTAGCGATTGAGGCGGTCGGCGTGCCGGCGACGCTTGAACTCTGCCAAGCGATCATCGCTCCTGGAGGACGTATCGCGAACGTGGGCGTACATGGCCGGTCCGTGCCACTGCACCTGGAAACGCTCTGGTCGCGAAACATTACGCTGACCACTCGACTCGTCGACACCACGACGATGCCCGCGTTGCTGCAATCGGTTATCAAGGGGCGGATCGAGGCCAAGCGGCTGATTACACATCGCTTTGCCTTCGGTGCGATGCTCGATGCCTACGCGGTATTCGAACAGGCGGCCAGGACAAAAGCGCTCAAAGTGATCGTAACAGCCTAATCAGCAAGACGCCGAGACGACAAATTCTGTCGCTCGAAGAACGGCTCGGCGAGGTTTGAGTGATTGTGACCAGAAGTACCGAGTAGTCTGGATAAGTCAATCCATGGAAATCACTGCCAATGGAGGCAAGAACATGGCATTCCTCATTCCCTTGGGCATCCTCGTGGTCTGGATCATCCTCCAGGCGTGGGTATTGCCCCGCTTTGGGGTGAACACCTGAATGAGCGGACCCTGCGGGCCGAGTTCGGTCCCCAACAGCGTGGACGCCCCAAGGCAGGCGCACGAGACTGGCGTGACCAACAGCAGAGATTCACACGGCGGCATGAAAACGTCATGAACATTTCCACCATTTCGCCTCGCCAATTTGTAGAACTTTGCACGCAAGGCAAAGAGATCGAGCTGATCGACGTGCGCACTCCCGTCGAATATCGGGAGGTCCATGTTGCGATTGCCCGGAATGTGCCGTTGGATCAACTCAATCCGGTGGCTCTGACGCAAGCCCGAAACAGCCCGGCCAACGCACCACTGTATCTCATCTGTCGTTCTGGAAGCCGAGGACAGCAGGCGTGTGAGAAGTTCATCAAGGCAGGCTTCTCGAACGTAGTCAACATCGAAGGCGGCACGATCGCTTGCGTGGAATCGGGAGTGCCGGTCGTTCGCGGCAAGAAGGCCATTTCGCTGGAGCGGCAAGTGCGCATCACAGCAGGGTTGCTCGTGCTGTTGGGAACGATACTTGGCTGGTTCGTCCATCCGGCATTCATCGGGCTATCCGGTTTCGTCGGAGCCGGTCTGTTATTCTCCGGACTCACCGATACCTGTGGGATGGGGATGATCCTGGCCAGAATGCCGTGGAACCAATGCCTGGAGGATTCTTGCCCCCGCTGAGGGCTGCCACGCCATCACTAAAGGAATACCAAACATGAAACTACTGATTGTTGGCGGAGTGGCTGGTGGAGCCACCGCAGCCGCTCGCGCACGTCGGCTTTCGGAAGACGCCCAAATCGTTCTGTTTGAACGTGGGCCGGATGTATCGTTCGCCAACTGCGGCCTGCCGTACTACGTCGGCGGCGAGATCGCCAAGCGAGAGAAGCTGCTCGTCACCACGCCTGAGCAGTTGCGTAGCCGGTTCAAGCTCGACGTGCGAACCCGTTCGTCGGTCGAAGCGATCGACCGCACGGCCAAGAAAATTCGTGTTCGAGATCTCGCTTCGGAACGGGAATATCAGGAGACGTACGACAAGCTGATTCTCGCCCCAGGGGCAGCGCCGTTGCGCCCACCCATCCCCGGCATCGACACGCCGGGAATCTATACGTTACGAAACCTTCAAGACGTAGATCGCATCAAGCAGCGAGTCGATCAGGGGGTCAAGCACGTGGTCATCGTCGGAGCCGGTTTCATCGGCCTCGAATTGGCCGAGAACTTTGTGCGACGTGGCATCGCAACGACGGTTGTGGAGTTGCAGGATCAGGTTCTGCCGCCGTTCGATAAGGAGATGACGACGCCGATAGCGGAAACGCTCTTGGAAAACGGCGTAACGGTGTTGCTGGGGCAGTCAGCAGACGGATTCGAGGAATCGCACGATGGTATCGTCGTTCGATTGAAGTCGGGCCAGCGCTTGCCAGCGCAACTGGTCATCCTGGGCGTGGGAGTGCGACCGGAAAACAAGTTGGCAGTCGATGCGGGCCTGGAAGTCGGACCTCGTGGCGGTATACGGGTCAATGAACATCTGCAAACCAGCGACCCGGACATCTTTGCGGTTGGGGACGCCATCGAGGTCAAAGACGTAGTTTCGGGGGACCAAACTCAGGTGCCGCTCGCCGGCCCCGCCAACCGTCAGGGCCGGATTGCTGCGGACAACATTTTCGGGCGTGCGGTCCGGTATCGGGGAACGCAGGGAACCGCCATCGTCGGCGTGTTCGACCAGACCGCGGCGATGACCGGCGCTTCTGAAAAAACTCTGCTTCGAGCCAAACGACGGTTCCGCAAGGTTTACGTTCACCCGACGCATCACGCCGGATACTACCCCGGGGCTGAAGCGATGACGCTAAAACTGCTGTTCGACTCGACCACTGGCCGCGTGCTGGGGGCGCAGGCGGTGGGCCGGGCCGGTGTGGACAAGCGAATCGACGTGCTGGCTGTTGCGATCCAGGCGGGAATGACGGTTTTCGATCTGGAGGAAATGGAACTGGCTTACGCACCACAATACGGATCGGCCAAAGACCCGATCAATATGGCGGGCTTCGTGGCGGGCGGGTTGTTGCGGGGTGATCATCCCCAAGTCGATGTCGAGGCGTTGTTGGCGGCTCCTGCTCCCGAGCAAGACTTTCTGCTCGACGTTCGCACGCCGCGAGAATTTGCATCCGGCCACATCCCCGGTGCTGTGAACATTCCAGTGGACGATTTGCGCACCCGGCTGGGTGAAATACCCCGTGATCGGAAGACTGCGGCCTATTGTCAGGTGGGGCAGCGCGGCTACCTGGCGACCCGGATTCTGCTGCAGTCTGGTTTTTCTGCGGCAAACATCGGAGGCGGCTACAAGACGTACAAGCTCTTTCAGCCGTCCGCATGAGTCGCCATCAAACAAGAAATGAACCTCGTAGCGCAATGGGTAGACACCGTCTGGAAATGAGAAGGAGTTGTCGATGAAAAAGCGAAAAGTCAGTGCCGATGAAGCGAAACAGATCGGCGCCACGCTTGGCATCAACTGGGCCAAGATTGATCCGGGTCAGTTTCAACGTGGCCTTGAAGTAGAGTTCGAGCACGGCGCGCACGATCCCGAGACGAACGTCACCAACGACGATGTTATGTTGACGGCCAAGATCGCATGGGCGCACCTCAAGGAGTTCCCCGATTACTACACGCGGCTGGATCGGCTTGAAGCCGAGGCGGACGCCTATTGGGCTTCGCGCCGCTGAGGGATAACTACGTGTCTGCCGGGCCAGAGTTCAGGGTGAGATTCTGAGGGCCACGCCCGCCGAACCTCTGCTCGCGAGCCCCTAAGATCGACGTTAGAACCACACTCATGACGCAACGTCTCCACATCGAACTCCCGATCCTACTGCCCGATGCACCCGATGCGCGGGACGCATGCGTGAAACGCCTGATTGACATTGTCGGCGCCAGGCCTGGCGTGGAACGGGTACACGTCGATGAGGGAGCTGTGGCCGCGGGAAGCATCACGGCGGCGGGCGGCGCAGCCGTCGCCTCCCCTCCCCTCCCCCGCCTTTGCGTCCATTACGAACCTGCGCGGGTGTCGATGGCGCACATGGAAGGACAGGTGCGGGCTGCGGGGGCCGAGATCACCGCGCGATACGGGCACGCCCTGCTGCGCTTCAACACGGTCGACAGCGAGGATGCCAGTCTACGGATGGAGAATGGGCTCCGTGCTGAGCCGGGGGTGTTGGCCGTGTCGGTTAGCATGGCCGCACAGGTCGCCCGCATCGAGTTCGACCGGCAGCTGACTTCCGAGGATCGCGTGGCCTTGGCGTTCCGCCGACTGCTCGGAGCAGGACGCGCTGTAGTAGCCGAACCGAAACCTGAAGTCGCAGTCCCCTCCCATCCCGCTACTCCTCCCACTTGGTACGCCCGGAACACGGGACTCGCCAAGAGTGTCGTGGCCGGGGCGCTGCTCATCGCCGCGTGGGTGCTCGAACGATGGGCGGGCTTGCCGCACCTCGCGGCGGTCGGAATGTATCTGATCTCCTCCGGCTTCGGCGCATTCGACCTTGTGAGCCACACGATCAAGAAGCTCCGGCGGGGCAAGTTCACCTTCGATATCGATCTGCTGATGCTTTTGGCGGCGATCGGGGCCGCGACCATCGGAGCGTGGGCCGAGGGCGCATTTCTGCTCTTCCTCTTCTCGCTCGCGCACGCACTGGAGCACTACGGCCTTGGCCGGGCCCGCGACGCCATCAAGGCGCTGTCGGACCTCGCCCCGCCGATGGCCCACGTGTTGCGCGACGGCACGGAGCGCGATGTGCCCGTCGGTGAGGTCGCGGTGGGCGAGATCGTCATTGTTCGGCCGGGCGATCGCATCGCGATGGATGGAAAGGTTCGCTCGGGCCGCAGCGCTGTGGACCAGGCGCCTATCACCGGCGAGTCGGTGCCCGTGGACAAGGAGCCCGGCACGGAGGTCTTCGCCGGCACCGTCAACGGCGATGGCGCATTGGAAGTGGAAACGACGCGGGCCGCAGGAGACCGCACGCTGGACCGCGTCGTGCGGCTCGTCACCGAGGCACAGACGCTCAAAGCTCCGACGCAACTGTTCACGGAGCGATTCGAGCAGATTTTCGTGCCCATTACGCTCGTTGCGGCTGCACTGCTGATAGTCGTGCCGCCCGTGTTGGGCGTGTGGACGTGGAGCCTGAGCTTCTATCGCGCGATGACGCTGCTGGTCGCGGCCTCGCCTTGCGCCGTAGCGATCGGAACGCCCGCTACAGTGCTAGCGGGCATCGCCCAGGCGGCCCGGCGGGGCGTGCTCATCAAGGGCGGAGCGCACTTGGAAAACCTCGGGACGATCAACGCCATCGCCTTCGACAAGACCGGGACGCTGACCGTCGGCAAGCCGGAGGTGACGGATTTGCGACCCGCCGAGGGTGTGAGCGAGGAGGAGCTGCTCCGCGTCTCGGCCGCGGTGGAGCGTCGCTCGCAGCACCCTCTCGCGGCCGCGATCGTCCGACGTGCGCGTTCGTCGAGCATCGTGCTCCCCGTGGCCGGCGAGTTGCAGAGCGTTACGGCCAGAGGCGTGCGCTCAGAAGTTGAGGGAAGAGTCGTGGAGATTGGGAGCCTGCGCCTCTGGGAAAGCGGCGGCGTCGTGATCCCCATACCGATCACCGCCGCGGTCGACACGCTCCAGCAGGCCGGACGCAGCATCGTGGTGGTGCGGCACGGCGACCGATGGCTCGGCGTCATCGGTGTCGCGGACCAGCCACGAGCAGGAGCGCGGGCGGTGCTTGATCAACTCCGCAGGCTGGGAATCAAACGCATCGTGATGCTCACGGGCGACAATGCCGGGGTCGGCGAAGCCGTAGGCCGCGAGGTGGGTGTGGACGAGATCAAGGCGGGCCTGCTGCCCGAGGACAAGGTTGCCGCGATCCGGGAGATGGTGCAGTCCTACGGGAAAGTTGCGATGGTCGGGGACGGCATAAACGACGCACCCGCGCTCGCAAACGCAACCGTGGGCATCGCCATGGGCGGCGCGGGAACGGCCGTGGCACTGGAGACCGCCGACGCAGCCCTGATGGGAGACGATCTTTCTCGCCTGCCCTTTGCGCTGGCGCTGTCGCGGCAGGTCCGAGTCGTCATTCGCCAAAACCTGTTCATCGCGATGGGCGTCATCGCCGTGCTCGTGACCGCATCGATCGGCGGCTGGTCTGGGATCGGCCCCACGGTCATCGTGCATGAAGGGAGTACGCTCGTCGTGCTGGCTAACGCGCTGCGGCTGCTGGCGTTCCGCGACCCGGGGCTTCGCGCATGACCCAGCCACTCCCCGTCACCGAACAACGCACGGGCGAAGCCTGGCACAACCTCTCTGCCCAGGACGTGCTCACAAAACTTGGCACTTCAGCGACCGGTTTGACTGCGCAGGAAGCAGCACAACGCCTCACGGTTGACGGAGCTAACGAGCTGATCGAAGGCAAGCGCATCAGCCCTCTGCATATTTTTCTCGGCCAATTCAAGAGCATCATCATCTGGATTCTCATCGCTGCCGGTGTCCTTTCCGGCGTGCTTGGCGATTGGGTGGACGCCATCGCCATCCTCGCCATTGTTGTACTCAACGCGGTGATCGGCTTCTACCAAGAGTTTCACGCGGAGAAATCCATCGCTGCACTCAAGAAAATGACCGCGCCTCAAGCCAAGGTTCTACGCGACGGGCTGGTCACTTCGATTCCGGCCTCGGGAATCGTCGCAGGCGACATCGTCACACTTGAAGCCGGTGACTTGGTGGCGGCTGATGCCCGGCTTTTGAAAGCGGCCGCGCTCAAGTGCATGGAGTCCGCGCTGACTGGCGAGTCGGAGGCGGTGTCGAAGCAACCCGCCGCATTGGAACCGGGCGATATCCCGCTCGGCGACCGCGAGAACATGGTGTTCATGGGCACGAGCGTAGCGGCCGGCACGGGACAGGCCGTGGTTGTGGCCACGGCCATGAGGACGGAGTTGGGCCGCATCGCGGGGCTGATTGGTGAGGCAGACTCAGAGAAAGGCACGCCCCTTCAGCGGAAACTCGATTCGGTCGGCCGCATCCTCGTATGGGCCGCGTTGGGCATCGTCGCGCTGCTGTTCGGGTTGGGGATGCTGCGCGGGACGAAACTCTTTGAATTGACGATGACGTCGGTCAGCCTTGCCGTAGCCGCCGTGCCGGAAGGGCTGCCTGCTGTGGTCACGGTCGCGCTTTCGCTTGGTGTGCTGCGCATGGCCCGCCGCCGGGCGATTGTACGAAAGCTGGCCGCGGTTGAGACGCTCGGATCAACGAGCGTCATCTGCACGGACAAGACCGGCACCTTGACTGTTGGTGAGATGACCGTGCGTTCTCTTTATGTCGCGGGCGAGAGTTACGAGGTCACCGGCGAAGGCTACGGGCCGGATGGCGAAGTCCGCTTCGAGGGCAAGAAGGCGGACGGGGCGCATTCCGAGCCCCTACTGGAACTAGCGACCGTCCTCCTCGGCTGCAACAACGCCCATCTCATTCAGGAAGACGGAACATGGAGAACCGTCGGCGATCCCACCGAAGGCGCATTATTGGTGGCAGGTGCCAAAGCCGGTGGCGATCGGAAGCAGATCGAGACGGAACTGCCAAAACAGCATGAATTTCCGTTCGACTCCGACCGCAAACGAAGCGCGGCCATCCGACGTATGCCAAACGGGGCGCTGCGTGCCTTTGTCAACGGCGCGCCCGGCGCATTGTTGGAACTCTGCACGCACCTCTATGTTCGCGCGGGAATCCGCCCCCTGACTGAACAGGACCGGGAGCGCCTTCTGGCGCAAACGTCCGCGATGGCGAAGCAAGGGCTGCGCGTACTTGGTTCGGGATATCGCGACCTGAACGACACTTCTCCTACCGACCTCACTGCGGACGCCGTCGAGCGTGGCCTCGTGTTCGTAGGATTGACCGGGATGTATGACCCGCCACGGCCCGAGGCCAAAGACGCCATCGCGAAATGTCGCGCCGCAGGCATCCGCGTGGTTATGATCACCGGCGATCATCGTCACACGGCCGCTGCCATTGCACATGAACTCGGACTCGCGTCGGACCTCGCCGCTGTCTCAGGGGCGGACTTGGACAGGATGACCGACGAAGAGCTCCAGCGGCGCGCGCCAGAAATCGCCGCTTACGCCCGCGTCACCGCCGAACACAAGTTGCGGATTATTCGCGCTTTGAAAGCGAATGACGCCGTCGTGGCCATGACCGGTGACGGCGTGAACGACGCCCCGGCCATCAAGGGCGCCGATATCGGCATCGCCATGGGGAAATCAGGAACCGAGGTTACGAAGCAGGCGGCGGACATGATCATCACCGATGACAACTTCGCCACAATCGTCGCCGCCGTCGAAGAAGGCCGTGGCATTTACGACAACATCCGAAAAACGCTCCAATATTTGTTGGCGGGCAACACCGGTGAACTGCTGCTTATGACGATCTGTGTCGCGCTGGGACTTCCATCACCCCTTCTGCCCATTCACCTGCTTTGGATCAACCTGGTCACCGATGGCTTGCCCGCACTGTGTCTTGCCACCGATCCGATCGATCCCGACGTGCTGAAGCGCCGCCCCCGTCACCGATCGCAGAACATGACTGACCGCGCCTTTCTACGCACCATGTTTTTTACAGGCCTTCTCACGGCGGGTGTCTCGTTCGCGGTTTACTTCTATGCGATGAAGACGGGAACCGAAGAATCGGCTCGCACCCACGCCTTCACCGTGCTGGTCTTCGCCGAACTCTTGCGCTCTTTTGGTGCTCGCAGCGAGACCAAGCCCGTCTGGCGCATCTCACTCTTCACGAATATCAACCTCGTCATCGTGGTCGCCGCTTCTCTTGGTCTCCAGGTGTGGAGCCAGCACAACGCGATTCTGGGCGGCTTTCTCAAGTCGTCATTCATTCCGCTCACCGACTGCTTCCTGCTTCTCGCCGTGGGCGCTATTCCGCTGTTGGTTCTGGAGCTGTCGAAGGTGGTGCGGAACGCCCGGAGGCATCGACTGCAAAAAACGCAACCGTGATAAGAATGGGCCGTGGGTTGCGAATCAGGATGAGCGTTCGCCATAATCCTTCCGCTATCTGACTACGGCAGGAGTTGCCGGTGCAGAGTATTGCCAAGTATCCATGCCCGTGAACTTTCGTCGGACGTCTTCGGTAGGGCGAACAGTCTCGTGGAGGCCGCCGACCTCGCCGCCTATCTGAACGCGTATCAGGCGGGAACCGTGGGCGCGGACATGGACG
>ORJL010654308.1_pt1 | contig 33680 bp, 28 predicted proteins | sample 1779941 | NCBI WGS metagenome assembly ORJL01 (sample SAMEA104232317, study PRJEB22302) | groundwater metagenome | biome: forest; feature: aquifer; material: groundwater | place: USA | collected 2011-08-07 | depth 5.8 m | reverse complement strand
TATAATGTGCATGGGGTACTTATCTCCTCCCTCTGGCAGCTTGTCTTTTGGTCAAAGCTAGTCTACCAGAATAGGTTGGGGTAAGTACCCTTTTTGTACCCTCCCCCTACGTATCTAAAAGACCCTTTCGCGGGAAGCTCCACGCCTCAGTCCCGATTTCGGCGCAAGTCCTGGGAGGCGTTGGCGCCAGATGATATAATGGGAAATTGCATCAAGCTACTGCTAAGGGAGGCCTCGGTGATAGTAACTGAACAGAAGCCCTTTGAGGAAGTCCTCCGGTCCCTCCAGGGCCACCAGAAAGTCTTCATAGTAGGCTGTGGCTCCTGCGCCACGGCATGGCATACCGGCGGTGAGCGGGAAGTCAAGGAGATGGCCGCCAAGCTCACGGAGCAGGGCAAGGCCATTACCGGCTGGATGGTGGTGGAGGAGACCTGCGACGAGCGCAAGACGAAGCGCGACTCCCGCGCCCACACTGCCGAGATCGCCGAGGCCGACGCCATCCTCAGCATGGCTTGTGGAGCCGGCAGCCAGGTAGTCGCCCTGACCCACGACAGCAAGCCGTTGCTGCCCGCCCTCAACGCCATGTTCCTGGCTCGGCTCCAGCGTCTCAATCTGGCCGATGAGCGCTGTGTCCTCTGCGGAGATTGCATCCTGGCCCAGACCGGCGGCATCTGCCCCGTGGCCACCTGCCCCAAGGAGCTTCTCAACGGCCCCTGTGGCGGTTACCGCGACGGCAAGTGCGAGGTGGACCCTGCCCGAGACTGCACCTGGGTCCTCATCTACCAGCGCATGCAGCGCCTGGGCCAGGTGGAGAACATCCAGGCCATCCACAGCCCCAAGGACCAGTCCAAGCGCAAGCACCCGCGCAACGTGGCCAAGGCTTTGCCCACGCCCGACGCCTCGCCCTCACCAGTGCATCAACACTGAGCACTTTGGCTTCGCCGGCCCTGATTGCGGGCCGGGGTATTGACAGGGCGTGACCCAGCGAGCTACATTGGCGGTGCCGGGTTGACCCCGCAGGGAATAGCAGGGTACTGAGGATGGAAGCCCTGCAGCCCACCTTGCCGCTTCGCGGCTTCATAGTGGCCTCCTCATTTGGGGCAGCCCGGCTTTCTTCATGTCTCGCCCTCGGTAAGCCGGGGCGGGCAGGGCCGACCGTTCCAGGTGGTGAACGCAGACGCAGCTTGACCCCCGTTGTCGCAAGCTGCTACAATTCCAAGGTAGCCACAAGGTGGTGAGCGTAGCCCAGCGGTCAAGGCGCCTGGCTGTGGCCCAGGATACCGAGGGTTCGAATCCCTCCGCTCACCCCAATTCTTTTTTTGTGTGTAGATAATGGCGGCGAGGGAACTGGAGACGGTCCTCCCCGGCGACCATTCTGGTGCAGGCATGGTGGCCCGCGTCAGGACGTCCCGGGGCATGGACATATACGCCTTGGGCGTGCCTCAGTCGTGGGACAGCCAGACCGGGCCTACCTGGTGCTACCTGTGCGAGGCCGATACTCTCACCCTGGTGGACACCGGCAAGTACGGGTCACTACCACATCTGGAGAAGGCGCTTGGCGCCATCGGCTACCGCCCCCAGGACATCGGGCGCATCATCATCACCCACGGCCACGCCGACCACGACGGCAATACCTACCCCCTCCAGCAGACCAGTGGCGCCGAGCTTTGGTGCCACGAGGTCTATGCCTCCACCCTGGGGATTGACCCCTACGTGACCCCCAAAGACATAGGGCAGCCTGAGCTCTCACCAATGCGGGACTCCCCGTGGGAGTGGGAGGACGCCCATAAGACCTATCACCAGGACAGGATCAAGCTCCGTATCTCCCGTGCCCTCACGGATGGGGAAAGCGTCGGGCCTTTCACTTTCCTGTATACGCCCGGGCACGCCATGGACGAGCTGTGCACCCTCACGGACGGTGTGATGTTCAGCGGCGACCACATCCTCCCCGACATCACACCACACCCCTCTTGCTGCTCCTACTTCGACCACTTCCGCTCCACGCTACCCCTCACCTATCGAAAGGAAAACCGGTACTTCGGCCTACGTACCTACCTGGAGTCGGTACGAAAGGTGGGACTCGTGGACCACGACTTCCTGGTGCTGCCCGCCCACCGGCTGTTCAACAAGGGCCGATGGTGGCTGGAGGGCAAGGAGCGCACGGGACAGATCCTGGACCACCACCTCCGTCGCCTCGGGCGCATAGCCCGCCTGGCTGATGCGCCCGATTCGCTGCTGGGCCTCACACGCCGTCTTTTCCGCCCCTCGCTGCTGGAAGGCTGGGGATTCTTCTCGGGCTACACCGAGCTGCTCAGCCACGTAGAGCTTCTCACGGAGACCGGAGACGTGGAGTACGTTGACACAGACAAGGTGCGCTGGCGAGGTAGCACCAACTACAGCGACTTCATCCACCGCCTCGCAGTCTCATCAGACCACAGCCTGCCCTACTGACACCAACAGTAGCGGTATTCCTCTGCCAGCCTCGCGATGCGATAATAGCGTAGGTGTCTTCGCGCCCGTAGCTCAGCGGACAGAGCGCCGGTCTTCGGAATCTATGCCCTGACTGCCTACTCATGTAGAATGAGACGGCAAGGAGCATGTTGTGACCACCAAACAAAAGGCGAGGGAGGAGTTGCACCGCCTGGTGAATGATCTCCCTGACAGCGAGTTGCACGCAGTCCGGCGGTTTCTAGAGTTCTTGCGCTTCCAGGATGATCCCCTACTCCGCAAGCTGCTGCTATCTCCAGAGGATGACGAGCCTACCAGTCCCGAGGAGGATGCCGCCTCCGAAGAGGCCTGGCAGGAGTACCTACGGGGTGAGTTCGTTTCCGCCGAAGAGGCCAAGCGACACCTGCTGACGTGAGGCAGCCTTGGCAGTACGTTCTGACGGCCCATGCTGAGCGCGACATGGAGCGTCTGAGCGAGGCTATCCGGCGCCGGGTGTTTGCTGCACTGGACAGGGTGTCTGCCGAGCAGGCCGGGAATACGCAGAAGCTTCACGGCATGGGTGACGAGTACCGGCTTCGTGTGGGTGACTGGCGGGTCCGCTTTCGCTTCGACACACCCGCGCGGACCATTGTCGTCCTGCAAGTCTTGCCCCGGGGCCGGGCCTACCGCCGCTAGCCCACGGCGAGCTTGAACGCTGCGCCAATGCCCAACGCCGTAGGTTGGGCGACAGACCCGCAGTTCCCCAGATAGAGCAGACGTGCGATAATAGCCCTGGTGTCATTGCGCCCGTAGCTCAGTGGATAGAGCACCGGTCTTCGGAATCGGTGGCCGTGGGTTCAAATCCCACCGGGCGCATTTTTATCATCCGGGGTCTCCGCCGGCAATTCCCCGACAGTTCTCAAAAACACCCTGCCGGCTACCCATTATTCGCCGCCTGGGCAAACAGCGTGCCAAGCCCACGGCAAAAACTTCCCGCCTCGGCGAATCTCGGCCAGGATAAGCTGGCCCGCCGGATCAACAGGTTTGGCCCACCAGTCCTTGCTAGGGCCTTTGTAGGCCCGCCATCTCGCCGCGGTCCACTCAGCTTGCCATTAGCGCCCCGCCCTGCGCTTCCAACCCACAGTGATCATCTTGTACTTCCAGCCCAATTTGGCGCAGTACTCCTCAGCGCTTTGTCTTTTCAACTTCGTAGACGCCCAGAACATTAGAGGCAAGCCTTTAGTCTCGTGGAGCGCCTGCGACCCATCGTTATAGGTGACCAAGAAGTCAGGGAGGTACTTCCTCGGAATTCCGAAGAATCGGTACGGGACCGTTATCCCGTGCCGCTTCGTCCATTCCTTCACGGCCGGGTCGTGTTCAAGCTCCACCATGTAGTCGCGTTCGAGCGCTGAATCGTACAGCTCAGACCCGTGAGGCGACTTACGCAGGTTGGAGAGAGTTCCCCGCTTGGCTTGCATATTCCTCGGTCACTGGCGGCGCCGCCAAGATGCTGGCTATCAGTCTTGGGTTATAGAAGTTGGATTTAACCTGGTCAAAGAGGTGCCAGACCAGTTGCAGCCGATGAACGTCGTTGAGATCGTGAACTCGGATGCCCCCAGTGAGGCGTCTTGCAATATGCTCGTGGACCACGCGGAGAATGATTTCCTGCCTTGTGTCGGCCTGTCCGTCAAACTCTAGTAGGGCTGTCCTAGCGAGGTCTCTAATACGTTGCACGAGCTTCCTTTTGATTTCCCCTTCACCATTGGGGGCATCCACCGCCAACAGCGCCGGGTCAATCTTCAAGAGTTCGGCCTTTTCCAGAGTATCGTGCCCCGAATCAAGGTTCCGTGAGAGCACTTGCGAGATCGTTTGGCTGATCCTTTGGCCTCGGAAGTCGTATTGGCAGTCGTCCAGGTAGGCGCGCCAGTCGGTGATGGGTTCTAGAATCTCTGGTTCGGGGATCGGCGGCAGGCCAGAGAGGTCAAATGCCTCCATTTTCGGCTTAGAGGCCTCATCAACATCTAGAGACCCTTGCACCGCTGGCTCCGGAATCTTTGCTTCGTCAATGACGTCACCTGGGTTCAGCGCACCCTGATATCGCTCGGCTGCGATCATCTCCCACAGCCAATCGTGCTTGAAGATGGGGTGATCAATGACGTGGCATTGCTCCCATTGCTGGCCCCGTGCGTTCACCCGCCGCAGGCCCCGCCCTATGATTTGCGGACCATAGACCGAGAACTTCCTATCGCCAACTTCGGTGTAGCTGAACTTGCGGAAGAGCAGGATTGCCGAGATGTTCTTCACGTCCCACCCCTCCCGAAGCATCATGACCGACACAATGGCATCGTACTGGCAGTTGCGGATGTCCTTGTTTATGGACATCGCCTCTACCTTGCGCTCGTCGTCAACCTCGTTGTGGAGCAGAAGCACCCGTAGATTCTCACCCTTGATTTGCTGCTCCTCAATAGTATGCGCTATGGTCTTGGCGTCTTCGATGTTCAAGGCCACGACGAACAACAGGGGCTTGTACGCCGGTCTGCCATCGCCAGCGATGGGCACGGTGAGCCGTTGGTGGCGGAGGCACTCCAGGGCAATCGCGATTTGTTGGGCCATAGGCTCGGGACTCATCGTGTAACGGACCGCCGGGACCTTCCTCTGGTCAATTGCATCCCAAGGCACTTCTTCGGCGCTGATTTCCTTCTTGGTCTCCCAGTCGTAGAATGTGAACTTCACCTTGGTGATCTCAGGTTCGAAGACCACCACGCGCTTTACCACCCTGTCGCGCATCGCCTCCTGGATGCCGTAGACGTAGATCATCTCGCTGTCCGGGTGCAGCCCATCGAGCCGGTCGGGGGTGGCGGTGGTGTCAAGGCGGAAGAAGCGCTTCGGCTTTATCTTGTTGATCAGGTCGTTGTACAACTCAGCACGCGTGTTATGAGCCTCGTCGTTGTAGATGCACAACCTGTCGCAGTTCTGAGCAATGACCCTCCAGTTGTCTTTGCCCTCATAAAGCTGCTGCACGTTGCCGATGATGATGTTTGCGCCGCGAATGCCAGCCGCAGGCTTGCCCACTTCCATGACGTGAGTCGAGATTCGCCGGGGTGTGTCTGCGTCTGCGCCGAAGAAGAATGGGAACTGCCGGAACACGTAGTCCCCGTCCTTGGCCCCAGGATCGAACCCATCAAGGAGCCGAGCACGGACGACCGTGTTGGGCACAAGTATCAAGTGCTGGTTGATTCCGTGGACCTGCATCATGTAGGCCACGACCCCGCCGATGATGACCGTCTTGCCGCCGCCGGTCACAACGTTCGTGAGAAGGTCTTTCTTGCCGAGAATCTCAAACGAATAGATGCATCGTCGGACCGATTCCAGTTGGTGCCGCCACAGCGGAGGCGTGAACGTTGGCGCGGACAGATTGCGCAGGAAGTCGCGGCCCTTCTCGGGTATCCCCTGGAAGCCTGAGTTGCACCAATCGCGGAAGTTCGTTTCATGTGCTGCAAAGGCGTAGTTCATTACGAAACCTCCAGGGTCAGTGTGCGGATCGCCTCGGCCCCGAAGTTGTCTTGCACACGGCATGCGATGGTGCGCGCTCCGGATTCGGTAAACGTATGCTCGGCGGCAAGCACCGCCTCAAACTTGTGGCCCGCGGCATTCGCCTCCGCACCTTTCAGCTCGCGCCGCCCCAGCACGTATGCCGAGTCTGCCCCGAAGTGCCCTCGTTGATAGTCGAAGTCCCACTGGCAGTTTACCAGGTAACCGCCCGCGTTCGTGCTATCGGCGTCTCGCGCCTCAAATTTGTACGTCCGTGGCCCTGAGCGCGTGGCGGCTATCTCGCCAACTACGGGTTCCTTTGTGAACCGCAAGAGGAACTCGTTGTCGTCGGCGTCGGGGTATTTCTGCCGGATTCGCTCGCGGAACTCCTCGCTGTCAATCAACAGAAAATCAAAGTCCAGGTCGGCTCCACGTGGCTGGATATTGCGGCGCACATACTCGGTAAGGCGTCGTTTGTACGCCGTGAGCTCCGGGGATGTCCGCCAGCAAACATACCGGGCGACCGTTCGGACGTTCGGCTGAAGGTGCTTCTTTACAACCGCTTCAAAGAACGCTTGAACATCCTTGGCGTCGGGCGCTCTGTCGGGGTCGGCTGGCCCGACGCGCAGAGGTTCACGAGCCGAACGCCAGCCGCTAATCGGGTCCTCAGAGTTGTCGAGTTGCGCTGCCAGACATGCAACGATGAAGCGCTCGAACTCCGCCTGCTCTACAGCCTTGAACCGGTCTATGGGGTACACCCCGACGTAGTTGACCCTGATATCGGGTATGGCCGCTTTGGTCTCAGGAAGGTCCAGGCGGTGTTGCACCGTGCCCGTAGCGCCGTAGTTTGACTTGACGCCTGACAGCTCTTCGCCCAGGTTCACAAGCCGATTTAGAGTCACCGACACCGCTACCCGCGAAGAGTCGCAGGCTATCCAGCGGCGAGGTACACCAGCCAGAACCAGTCTTTTTCTCCCTTGGTCGTCTCGCGTCGCGCGAAGCCCTTGAGCCGCAGCGACGGCTGCGCCGCCTCCGCAAAAGAAGTCAGCTACAACATCACCAGGTTCCGTGGCTGCCTCAATGATTCGCTGTACAACTTCCAACGGCTTTTGCGTTGGATATCCTATGCGTTCAATTTTGTCGGCTGGCATGAGATACGGCAGTCGCCAGACATCATCAACCACGCGATCTGTCACCATGTAGTATTCGAGATTGCCTTCGTCGTCTCTCTTCTGCTTCAGACTAGCGGTTTCAGCATCCCATACTCGTCGTTGCTGTTTCTTAGGTTCCGCTCGACCTTCGCGCACGATTTTGAACTTGAAGGAGCCACTCTTTGAATAGCACAGAATGATATCGTGGTTCGATGGGAAGCGACCAATATTGCCTTGCAATTTATTGTAGTACCACCATACGATTTCATTCACGAAGTTCTCATACCCAAAAATCTTGTCCATTTCGGTCTTGATGTAATGGCTGGCGTGCCAATCGCAGTGGACGTAAATCGAGCCTGTCTCCTTCAGGACACGTCTCATCTCCCATAGCCTCGCGTTGAGCCATACGAGATACGTGGGAAGCCCTCCATCCCAGATGTCGCTGAACGTACGGACTTCGTTCGTGTCGCCCCAGATGACGTTGTACTCAGCCCCAGAGAAGAACGGCGGGTCAATGTAGATAAGGTCTATTGAATTACTGGGAATGGTTCGCAAAACCTGAAGGTTGTCGCCATAGTACAAGCGGTTCGGCTCTAAGTCTGGGCTTCCGAACTGCACCCAGTCTCCGTTGAGGTTCGGAGCCAGGTGCGGGAGCTTGATAAAGGGGAAAACGGTGTCGTAACCCCTGCCGGGGACAAACCCAAGCGGCGGGTTCGTAGGATCAGGCAGGTTATGGAGCTTTGCCCTCACCCGCGGCGCTACGCGGAAGACCTTTTCCTGTTGGGGCAGGGCCTGTTGCTGGGACTCAGCCTGGATAGTCTCTAGGTCAACTCGGCCTGGCGTCAGCGGCTCTGGCATGTATCGCCCCTTTCATTCATCAGCCGCGCCAATTCAACCACGCTCCCAAGTCTCCGTCAAGGGCAGCACGTTGCGCAACCCCCTGGTCCCGAGGCCTCGGGACTCGGCTGGCGCTCCTGTGCACGAGGGTAACACGATGGTGAGCACGCAAACGCCACAAGTGACCAGACGCGTCGGTGACTGCTCAGAACCCTCACCGCCACATGGCAAGTTCCCGTTCCCGTAAACGCATAGGTCGCCTCCCACTTTCGGGACCACTGCATCAGCCATGAATCCCCACCTGTCGGGACTGGAACCAAAGGCGCCTACCACGGCACTAGCTAGGAAGAAACCCTAAGCCGCTAGTCTAGCCCGTACCGGCTCCATGTCAACTCCCCGCAGTGGCGTGCGGCTGGGCATTGCACTTTGTCCACAACGCCCTACCCGGCACGCCGACTGCCGGCAGGAGGGGTCCTTTGGCCACAAGCACAGCCACGCGCCAAGGATTGGCTAACCACACCCTTACGAAGGTTGCTGCCATGCGTACAGGGGAGCATGAGCAGGCTGGCATCTCGAATCCGATACGCAGGGTAACAAGCTGGGGGCACCTTTCAGGTGCCCCCAGCTTCCAATGCGATGGCGTTCTAGCCCCTACTGGGCCATCCATAACTGCTCAAAGAGCGGGGTTATGTACTGCCCCTGACCGTCCCCGTTGTCGAAGTTCCTAAGCCGGGGCTGCCCTACAAGATAGTAGAAGGGGGCAGGCAGGGAATAGAAGTAGGCCTGGTCCACCCAGCGGACCATGAGCAGCCGGATTATCTCCTTGACGCGTGTTTCATCGGTGGCGAGGTTGAACTCCTTTAGCAGCTTGTCGGTGACCTCCCGGTCGCACACCCGGCTGCGGTTGATGCCGGGCTCCTGGTCACAGGGGTAGCTTACCAACCTGTGCCAGGGCTCGGGGGCGGAGGCGCTACTGATGAGGAGGGCATCCTGGTTTCCCCGTTGGGCGTTGTAGCGGCCTCGTTCCAGCCATACCAGCTTGGCCCGGATGCCTGCGTTGTTGAGCATTGACTGGACGGCTTCCGCCGCCTCGTTCCAGGGGGAGCCGTAGTAGCGGGTGAACTCCAGGGTGGTATCGAAGCCGTTGGGGAAACCCGCCTCCGCCAGCAGCTTCTTGGCCTCTGTCGGGTTGGCATAGAGGTACTTGCGCACCTCGGGCGGGTAGTCCTCCCGGCTGGTCAGCCCCAGGATCATGGTATGCAGGATGGCCCCGGAGGGGAAGCCCTCCCCCTGGAGCACCGACTTGATGATGGCATCCTGGTCAATGGCCAGGAAGAGTGCCCGGCGCACTCGGACATCGGTCCACGGTGGCAGGTCGTTGCGTATCTGGATAGTCCCAATGCCATCGGTCGCCGGGCACTTAGACACCCGGATGTCCGGGTTGGTGGCCTGGATGGCTTGCACCGTGACCGCGCTCTTCTTGTACGTATCCAGCTCAAGCACCCCTGAGCGGAGGAGGGCCATACGGGTGGCCCCGTCTGGTAGGACCAACATCTCCACCCCGCTGAGATAGGGGAGACCAGGCTTGAAGTAGCTGGGGTTGCGTTCCAGGGTTATCTTCACCCCTGGGCGCCACGCCTTGAACATGAAGGGGCCTGTGCCGATCCAGGAACGGTCAGGGTCATCCCAGCCGCCGTCCTTCCCAGCCGATTCCTTGGCGGTGGGAGTGGAGCCGTAGTAGGAGGCGAGCACCCCGTAGAGGAGGGCCAGGGTGGGCGCCTGGGAAACCATGTTGAGGGTATACCTGTCCACCGCTTTGATCTCCGAAACGGAGTCCAGGTATTCGGAGAAGCGTGCCTGCTCCGCCTTGGCCCGGTTCAGGGACCAGGCAGCATCCTCGGCGGTGAGCTCCCGGCCGTTCACCGGAGCCTTGGGATGGAACTTGATCCCAGGGCGTAGCTTTATCTCCAGGGTGTTGCCCTTCCACTGCCAGCTCTCCGCCGCATGGGCAAAGAGGGGGCGGGAACATGAGGCGTCTCCCTTCTTGGGCCATTCGAACTCTATGAACTTGCTGAAGACCAGGTCCCAGGCGTCCCGCACGGCGGTGTCCCCGGTGATGTTCCTTAGCCGGTCGAAGCGGTCCGGGTCGGCGGGCGTGCTAAACTTGAGCACTCCCCCGTAGCGTGGTTGGGGGGTCCCTGGGACTGCTGGGGCAGCGGTTGGGGTGGGTTTGGGGGTAGCTGCTGGGGTGGCCCCAGGGCCTGCTGGGGTCGGGGTAGTTGTGGGGGGGGGCGTCGCCCCAGTGAGGGGGGTGGGCGGCCGGGTAGGTGTGGGGCTGGCCTCCGCTGCCGGGCCGCAGGCCGCCAGCAACAGCATGGCGACCGCTGCTAGAGCGCACAATCTCAACATGTTCTGCCTCCTGAGGATGCGTTTCCAAGCCAAAACCTGGGGTCAGGATGTGTCAGGGCCGATGGCCATGGTAGTCGGGAGAGTCCTCCAGTTGCTCAAAGCCTGAGGCGATGTCCGGCCCCAGGACGTCCGTCCAGTTGACCTCGGCGACCACCATCTTGGCCGGGCGCTGTGGGTCAGCGTTGAAGTGCTGGAAGATGCAGCCCCCGGTCTTGATGGGGAGAAGAACGACATCCTCCTTTTCCCAGTCATGCCTCTTGTCGTCCACGATGGTGTATCCCCTGCCCTGGATTACGAAGTGGATGCGGCCCCCCTGGTGCTTCTGCACCCCGGAGCGGCTTCCCGGGGGAATCTCGTGGGACCAGAAGAGAAGATGGTGGCAACCCACATCGGTGAAGGATGGATGAACATACCACCGGTAGAGGCCCATGCGGTTGTTTTCCAAGGGCAACTCGCGCCCTTTGACGACCAGCTTGGCCGAGGCCATGCGCTCTCGCCACTGGTTGCGCCGCATGAATAGGTCATCGAGCAGGGTTCCGTCCGGAGTAGCGATCTCGTAGCCATGTCGGGAAGCCGACTCGGGGACAAAGTCGGCGGGGCGATAGACCGTCTCGTCCCGGGGACCCTTCCACTCCGGGGAGTCTGTTACCTGACGGGTCTCGTAGCTGACAGCCTCCTCCAGTGCCCAGTGGTGGAACCTTATGCGGCCGCAGGGCTGGCCAGGATTGAGATTGACATGGTAGTGCTCGTTCTCAGTGGGGGTAACCGGGATGATCTCCAGGTCCCCTTCCTCCCAGTCGAAGCGGCGGCCGTTGTTGACGGTATAGCCTCGCCCCTCCAGGATGTAGAGGAGCGGGCCCCCTCCCACGTGGCTATGAGTGCCCCGCTTCTCCATAACATGGGAGGAGCGGCTGATGGTCCAGCCTGGGGCGGCCAGCTCTGCCCAGTTTGCAGGGCCGATATAGTGCCGGCCGTAGCCCTGGCGGCTCGTCTGCCAGGGTATGTCCTCTGCATGGAGGACGACCTTGCCCTCTTTGCGCTGGCGGGTCTTCTCCATCCTCCATTTCAGTCCCCGATCATACTGGTCCTCCCGGGGCTGTTGCTCCTTGACCCGTTCTGCCTCTCGTTCCACCAGGGCACCTCCTTGACCTCTTTTCAGCCCTTGCCTACTTGTCCTGATATCGCGGTACCATCATCTAGGGTTAGGACCATCGGCAACGCCAGGGTAGTGGGGTGGTTCACTTCCATCCCACAATCGTTGTAGTCCAGGGCATGGGCAACCGCGCCATTGGGCAGGGTTGACTCGACTATTGGCGTCCAAAGCCACCCCAGATGGCGCCGACCTCTGGCTTGCCCCTGTTGAATGCGAACTGCCATTTGGACTCTGGAGACCACGCTTGGCCTTAGGCGCTGTTCGGGGCTCCGGGTCACCCGAAATGCCGTGCGGGGAACACGCTAGTTGGAACAAACGGGATTGTACTCCCGCTTTGTTGGCGCGTCAAGACGTGATGGTGGCCTTAATTTACCATCTACGAGCTTGATCCAACGCGTTCTCGCTGCACCAACCGGGTGAAAGAATCGCTCGTTCCACCAGACCAGAATCCACCACCTGCAGCTTTGGGTGAATTTGCTGATGTTCACGAAGCTGGTGCTTGGTGTGAGGCCAGGCACGTGTCGTTGAGAGGGGGAGTCCAGAGGGGCCAAGCCCCTCTGGTGAGACCCTGGGGGTGTCCCCAGAAACAAACCAATCCCCCTTCCCCTCGGCAAGCTCAGAGCAAGCCCTGGAAGGAAAGGGGGTCTGGAGGACGGTCGAGACGCTAGTCATCACCACCTAGGCGGTGGATTCTGTGTGGAGTTTCTGGGGCTGTGGCACCGGCCAATAGTCCCCCGGAGTGGGGGTGACGAGTGACTTCCAGGGTGACCGTACTCCCTTTCGCTCCACAGCCCCATCGGGTGGGGAGCTTGAAGGGCAGAACATTCCACCGGAGTGTTCCTACCGGTGCCGAGCGAGAAACCGCCATTCGACTCTGGCCACCACACCGGGAAGGTCGTTAGCCTAGTGGTTACCCAGCGCGGAGACTTCGTACTCCCCCTTGTCACCTGTACCCTGCCGGAACGACGGCAAACCGCGGGTCAGGCCGGGCATACCCTCTACGGAGCCAACTACGCACCATACACAGGCCTGCTTTCTTCATACAGGGCCGACCAGAGGTTGCTGGCCACGGACACTCCGACGGGTCACGTCCGTCATTTGTTCCCGTCCTTCGATTCCTCGGCCTACCCAATGGATGCCCGGTGGCCTCCGCTACGTGGGGGGCCATGGGGGGATTGCCATGTCAGGAACGACATGCTAGCTTATCCCTATCCCGTGCTCAAGGCGTTTGGAGCGGGCAATGCTAGCCCGTACAACTGCGGTGTAAGGCAAGGAGGCAACCAAAGATGATGGTCAGGGTTTACTCTGGTAAGGACGGGCAGTCTCACTTCGAAGACCTTCCCCTGCCCACTGGGCCGGAAGGTCGGTCCCCCTGGCAGACAGCTACAGGCATCTCGTTTCACCAGCACAGGCCGGGCTGGTCCATGGACTGGCACAACGCGCCTCGGCGTCAGTACGTCATCATCCTCGCCGGTGAGGTGGAATACGGCGTTGGAGATGGCACGGTGCGCCGAATGGGCCCGGGGGACGTGCTGCTGGCGGAAGACCTTACTGGCCGGGGCCACACCGCCCGGGACGTGAGCGGCGAAATACGGGTGTCCGTGGCAATTCCATTGGCCTGAGCCGAGGCAAGAGGAGCCTTAACGGCTGACAAGAGCGAGAGAGAGGAGAGACATGCAGCAGCTCACCCGAAACGTCTGGGCAGAGCACGGTTTCCGGGGCTGTAACTGTGGCTTCCTGGTCACCCGGGAAGGCGTCGTTATGATAGATTGTCCCCAGAGGCCGACCGATGCCCGGCAGTGGCGGCAGACCATACTCACTCATGGCCAGCCCCGATATCTCGTCAACACTGAGCCTCATGCTGACCACGTGATGTGTGATTCCCTGGTCCCCGAAGCAACGGTCATAGCCCATCAGGGCACCCGCCAGGCGATGACCAAACACACTGTCGAGGCCTTTCGCCAGCGCATCACCGAGATTGACCCGGAGAGCCTGCCCCTCCTTGAGGGCTACCACGTACGCCTGCCCACCATCACTTTCGAGAGCCGTCTTACCCTGTATTTGGGCGACCACCGAATTGAGCTCATCAACCTGCCGGGGCACACCCCATGGGAGACCGCCGTCTACCTGCCGCAGGAGAGGGTGCTGTTCACCACGGACAACGTCTTCTACCGTGTGCATACTTTCCTCCATGAGGCAGTGCCCGAGCAGTGGCTCGTGTCTCTTGAAGCTATGAAGCGGTTGGAGGCGGACTGGTTCGTCCCCGGCCACGGCCAACCCTTCACCGACAAGGCCTATTTGGACGAGCAGGCTGAGCTGGTCTGCCGGTGGATAGCCACCATCAAGGAGGCGGTGGCCAAGGGCTGGAGTCGGGACGAGACCTTCGAGCGCCTCCCTCTCCTGGACCCCTACAACCCTGAGTCCGGGGGACCGGAACGTGCCCGCGAGATCCGGCGCAATAGCGTCAACCGCCTGTACAGCCTCTACTCAAAGGGATAGCCGCCACGAGGTGTTCGGGGCCCACCTGAGTGGCCCGTTGCGGGATCGGCGCCCCACTCCATACGGGAGACCAGCAATCTCTCTCCCTGGATGGCTGGTGGGTGGGGACGGAGGACGAACGGTTGTAACAAACCGCTCTTTTGTTCCACGTCTTGACTGTTGGCAAGTTGGATTGAGGTAGCCAGCGCCGTCCCACCGCACGAGGTGGCTTAGGCAGGTTCACTAGGTCGGGGCGTGGAGACACCTCCGGGGGTTACCTGGCAGCCGGCCGGGGGGGAGAAAGTAAGTAAGATTGATGCGGAGTTCACTGACCACCAGGTGACCTCCACGAAGTAGAAGCCCTTGAAGTCAGTAATCGGGACCCCGGCTTCTTTGACCCTGGCCTGGAGTCCGACCGAGGATGGAGATTCGTCGTCGGCCCACCCCGACCGGCTGTTCCTCAGTGTCGTTCGTCTCCACCTGTCGGGACTCGACGCCGAAGACCAGGAGTCGGTGGTCGAACTCCTCCTCAGGTAAGCCTGGGCCAGGATTGGGTCCAGCATGGGGCTGACCTGGATATCCTGAAAAGGTGTGGACAAAGTAAGCAGGACGGGTCTTGCGCTCCATCTCGCCAGCTTGGGTGCGGCTCCCGGAGACGCTGGTTTTCCCCTCCGGCTCGCCACCGAGAGATAGGCCTGATTTAGTTTTTCAACACCTTCTGAGACACTGAAATGCCCCAGGTCGGTCAGACCTTAGATTCAGGGCGAAGCTGGTTTTTGCTGATATTTTGCCAACGGACTCTGCGGGACGGGGTAGCACAGGACGGCATGTTTATATCTGGCGTGGCCCTGGCCCTGTAGAACAGACAGGCGCAAAACGTATCTGCGGCACAGGGCAAGACACTACCCGCCTAACTTCGGAATCGGTGGCCGTAGGTTCAAATCCACCCCCCATAGAAAGCCGAAGGCCCCACTCTTTCAGCTCTGAGAGCTGAATGGGGCCCGACTAAAATGCGGAGCCGCTTGTTGTTGAAAGGCGTGGGGCCATCGGCTTTGAGTTCCCTGTCAGCTCTTCCACCACCTCTACGATACGCACCCCCTTATGCTGACAGGGGCCAAACTAGGGAATAGCCATGCATGGTTTGCCACGTGAGTCCTGACCATGCCTTGCGCCTCCTTCCCCCCGTCACCCCGATATTTATCTCGGGAATGTGATGATAGCACCACTCCAGAGCCATGTCAACTGCCGTTTTTCAGTATTCGAACCTGGGGCTTCGGGATTCAGACCCCGGGCAAAGGCTACGGGCAACGGGTTACCGGCTACAGGCTACAAGCAACACTGAACCTACCCCTGAAGTCTGGAGTCAGAAGCCTGTAGCCCGCTTAACCGGCGCAGTGCCTCTAGCTTGTCTCGGTCTCCCAGGCGGGCGCGGCGGACGGCGGTCTCCAGGATGGCGATGCTGCGGTCGTAGGTCTGTCGGTCCACGGGGTAGGGGTAACCGTCCTTGCCGCCGTGGGCAAAGGAATAGAGGGCGGGGTCCCGCCAGCTTACTGGGACGCCGTGGACTAGCTCGGCGATGAGGCTTAAGGCCCGCAGGGTCTTTGGCCCTACCCCTTCCAGGCCGAGTAGGGTCTCGAAGTCCTTCGGTGCTGCCTCATAGGCGTGGAGGAATGCCTTCTCCAGCCGCTCCGGATGGATGCCGGCCAAGGTCACCGGGTGCGAGGGGGGTAGCTTGAGGGTGAGCAGGCCCTTGAGCTCCCGGGACAGGGCCTCGGGCTTCTCTTCCCTGGCCAGGGCAGATATGGTGTCCCTCGCTCGGTCGCTCTCCGCTGCTACCAGGTTGAGAGTCGTGCCAGTTGTCTGGGAGATGATTCCAGAATGAGGCTCGCGCACGAAGTCGGCCACCGTTTCACTGAGCCAGTGGTAGCGACGGGCATAGTGGTTGGTCTCGTTCATGCCCTGCTGGACCACCGCCCAGCGGCTGTCTACTGTGAAAACAAAGGTGTGGTGGTAGAGCTGGTAGCCATCCTGGACGGCAGCGTTGTCCACCTTGGCCGCCATACGGCTGGCGTAGACGAGAGGCGCCGGGTCCAGTCCCGTGCGCTCTCCAACGGCCTCGATCTCGCTGGGGGTCTTGCGGGAGGTGCGGCCCTTGCCGCCGGCCACAAAGAGGCCCAGATCGCGCTCCAGCCCCTTAATGCCCTCCTTAAGGGCGCCACACACGGTGGTGGTCAGCCCGCTGCTGTGCCAGTCGAAACCGAGGACGCAGCCAAAGGCCTGGAACCAGAAGGGGTCTGCCAGGCGGTGCAGCAGCTCCCCTCTACCATAGTCCTCCACTATTGCCAGCGCGATCTCGCGGGAGAGGGGGACCATGCGCTCGAACAGCCAGCGCGGGGCCTTGCCCCCGTGCAGGGGGAGATAGGCTAGTCCGGTCCTTGGCGCCATAGGCGAGACACCTCGTTCCAAGAGATTATAACCGTTGGGTGGCGGCGTTGAAGCCGCCCCTGGCAAAAGGTAGAATGACGGCGTGGACATGTTGGTGTGCCCTGGCGTGAAGGTGGGCGCGTGCTGTCTGTAGAGGTAGACCGGGTCACCAAGGCCTTCGGTGCGCGCACGGTAGTGCGTCAGGTCTCCTTCTCCGTTCCTTCTGGTGAGGTGATTGGCCTGGTTGGTCCCAATGGGGTGGGCAAGACCACCACCATCCGCATGATTCTTGACATAATCAAGCCAGACTCGGGCGAGATTCACATCAACGGCCAGCAGCCGGGCCGATCTGTCCTGGACCGGATTGGCTATTTGCCGGAAGAACGGGGGCTTTACCGCAATCTGCGGGTGCTGGAGACGGTGGCATATCTGGGCAGCCTGAAGGGCATGTCTCGCCGCTTGGCGCTGAGCGAAGGGGAGACCTGGGTCAACAAGATGGGGATGGGCGCCCACCGCTTGAAGAAGGTGGTTGAGCTCAGCCGGGGCATGGCGCAGCTTGTGCAGTTCGCGGCCACTCTGGTGCATCGCCCCCAACTTGTGGTGCTGGATGAGCCCTTCGCGGCCCTGGACCCGCTCAACGTGCGCCTGGTCAAAGACGTGGTGCGCGAGCTGCGTGCGGCGGGTACCACCTTCATCCTCAGCACGCACCAGATGAACCAGGTAGAGGAGCTGTGCGACCGGGTGGTCATGATCCACGAGGGGCAGGTTGCCCTGAACGGGAAGCTGAGCGAGATCAAGCGGAAGTACCGGGGCAACTCTGTGTTCCTGGCCTGCGAGCCCTACCCGCCATCCCTGAATGGCATCGCGCGGATGGAGGACAGGGGAGACCACCGTCAGCTCTACCTCAACGATGGGGCGGACCCACAGGTGCTGCTGCGGCAGTTGGCTGAGGCTGGGGCTGTAATTGAGCGCTTCGAGCTGGCCACCCCCAGCCTGGAGGAGGTCTTTATCCAGGTGGTGAAGGGGGCGCCATGAACAGGACCCTCACCATCGCCAGTCACGAGCTCCTGGTGACCGTGAGGCGGCGCAGTTTCCAGGTAGTGACGTTCCTCTTGCCGGCGCTGGCCTTGCTGGGCATTCTTGGTTTCCAAACGGTGCAGGACAAGGTATTCCTGCCGGGCAAACAGGCGCAGTTCGGCTACGTGGATGGAGCAGACATGTTTTCAGGCCACGGGCAGCAACCTGGCGCGGTGTTCACTCCGTATGGCTCGCTCGACGCGGGTCGCCGCGCCCTGTTGGAGAAGAGACTTGATGCCCTCTTTGTGTTCCCCGAGAGCTACCTGGAGACGGGCCTGGTGGTGAAATACACCGTCGGTGGTGGGGTGACCATGGAACGGGACATACCCGCCCCGCTCAAGGGGTTTATCCTGGACAACCTGTTGGAGGGGGCTGCCCCGCAGGTCAGACAGCGGGTGGCAGACCCCGCCGTGGTGTCCGAAGTCAGGCTCACCCTGGAGGGCCAGCCCAGTCCTGTGGACGCCGGCCGGGTCGTATTCTTCTTCGGCATGAGCTTGCTTCTGGTGATGAGCATATTCATGTCCTCGGGTTTCCTGCTTCAAGGCATCGTGGAGGAGAAGGAGAACCGAGTCATGGAGGTGTTGCTGTCCTCGGTGAGCTCGGGCCAGCTCATGGTCGGGAAGGTCATCGGCCTCGGGGGCGCCGGTCTTGTCCAAGTTGCAGTGTGGCTGGCTTCGGCTGCGGCCCTAGCCAAGCTAGCGTCGGAGACCATACCAGTACTCTCGGGCCTCACGTTCCCCGGGGCACTGGCAGTCCTAGGGCTTCTCTACTTCGTCCTGGGCTACCTGCTGTTTGCGACGTTGATGGCTGCTCTGGGGTCCGTGAGCGCTACTGCCCGTGAGGGACAACAGATCTCCGGCATCTTTGTCGTTCCGGCCATTGTGCCCATCTATGTGTGGCCCTACATGGTGGCGCACCCCAACAGTGGGGTGTCCAAGTTTCTCACGCTGTTTCCGCTGACCTCGCCGGTGACAGTGATGGAGAGGGTGGGCGTGGGCAGCATTGGCCCCTGGGAGATAGCAGGTAGCGCTGTGTTGTTGTTGCTGGCGGCGCTGCTCGCGCTATGGGCCACGGGCAAGCTGTTCCGGGCCTACCTTCTTATGTATGGCAAGCGGCCAGGGCTGAGGGATATGGTCCGGGCACTGCGGGGGTAGCAAGAAGGCCGCGTTGCGGAAACTGAAGCTCTATATTGCGTCTAGCTTGGATGGCTACATCGCCGGTCCCAATGGCGAGATTGACTGGCTAGAAGCTGGTGGTGATACTGACTACGGCTACCAGCAATTCTATGCCTCGATTGACACGACCCTGATGGGAAACACCACGTACAAGCTAGCGCTCACCTTCGATAAGTTTCCGTACTCTGACAAGGCCAACTACGTCTTCACGAGGGGTTGTCCCCCTCCCGACGCGGCCCATGTGCGGTTCGTGTCAGGCGACATCGCTGCGTTCGTGCGTTCTCTGAAGGGGAAGCCAGGGAAAGACATTTGGCTGGTCGGCGGTGGACAGGTCAACACCGCCATGCTCAACGAGGGCCTGATTGACGAGATCATTCTTACTGTCTTCCCTCTGGTGCTTGGGGTGGGCATCCCCCTGTTTGCACCAGGAGCCAGCCGCACTTGCCTCAAGACAGTTGGTTGTAGGAGCTATGAGACGGGCCTCATACAATGGCACCTGATCAAGGGATAGAAGGGACGGCGCCCCTACTCAGCAGGTCGTGGCGCCGGATGCAGCGGGTGAGAACCAAGGCCATTGCAGGGGTCTTCCGTATTGTCCACAATGGTGGGTCTCCGAGGACAGGACTGGGACCTGCTGCGGGTGGGGTTGGGGCCACGCCCTAAGAATTACTCTCGCGCCATGGGACTCCAGAGACTCGGAAGGATTCTGTGGTATCACGAAGATGCCGTGTCGTACCCTCATGCATGTAGCATTAGGCGCTGGCGGAGAAAGCGTGTGTAGGTTATGCTTGATTATGGGCATGGTGGGGAACTGGCTATGCACTGGTTCACCTGTCCCAATCCCCCAGGAGCGTTAGGCACGAGCGTTGGCGGTGTCTGAAGAGGCATCAGGCGAGTCATCACTCTGGAGATAATGCCAAATGGCGCTGCATAGCTTGCACATCCAGGGCTTCAAGTCAATACGCGATCAATCGCTTGAGTTGAGTCCTCTCAACGTTTTTATCGGTGGCAACGGCGCGGGCAAGTCCAACCTTATCGGTATCTTTCATTTGCTTAATAGGATAGCCGGACGGGAGTTGGCCATCTACACAGGGCAGTCTGGCGGCGCAAATTCGATCCTACATTTCGGGAGGAAGCGCACGGGGAAACTCTCCGTGGAGCTAGTGTTTCGGGAATTCAGGCACGAGAATACCTATGAGTTTACGCTCAGGCCCACCGATGAGGATGGCTTCCTGTTTGAAAGCGAGGTCACCTACTACCGGGACATGCAGCGGTATCCAGATCCGCACAGGCCTTATAGCGGTGAGAATTGGTCGGGTCATTCTGAGGCGCGAGTAGTCGAATCAACAGACCGTGTCGCCCAGCATGTGCGACGTTCCCTTGAGAGTTACCGGATATACCACTTCCATGACACAAGCCCGTCTGCGCCACCCAAGCAGACTTGTGATGTTGCAGACAATCGTTATCTTAGGCCCGACGCGAGCAACCTTGCCGCGTTCCTCTTTTGGCTGCACGAGAAACACCCTGATTACTATCAGAACATAGAGGATACTATTCGCCAGGTCGCCCCCTTTTTCAAGGGCTTCAAGCTTGCCCCGGCCTTGCTAAACCCTGAAAAGATCCGCCTGGAATGGGCGGAGAAGGGGAGCGACACCTATTTCAGTGCATCCGCGCTTTCGGACGGAACGCTACGCTTTGTTTGCCTCGCGACTTTGCTTCTTCAACCGAATCTGCCGTCGGTTGTCTTGATTGACGAGCCTGAGTTGGGGCTGCATCCCGCAGCGATTCAGGTCCTCGCTGGGATGCTTCAATCTGCTTCCACACGCACGCAGCTTCTGGTAGCTACTCAGTCTGTGACCCTCATCAACCAGTTCAAACCCGAACAGGTTTGGGTTGTGGACCGAAAGGATGGAGAGAGCCTGTTCAAGCACCTCAAAGAGGCAGACATGGCATCTTGGCTAGAAGATTACAGCCTGGGCGAGTTGTGGGAGAAGAACATCCTGGGCGGGCGACCTTGATGAAACGAGTTCTCGCCCTTGTCGAAGGGCAAACGGAGGAACGGTTCATGAAGGAGGTCCTTTGCCCCCACCTTTGGAAGCGGGAGATTGATGTCACCCCAACGATAGCAGTTACTAAACGTGTAAAGCGGGGCCCAGACTTCAAGGGTGGGATCACCGATTACCAAAAAGTGGAGAACGACGTGCGGCGACTACTCAGCGATACCGGCGCCGCGGCTGTCACCACCTTCATTGACTATTATGGCCTGCCGGGTGATTTTCCGGGAATGGCGTCAAGGCCGCCCGCGAGCCCGATTGCGCGAGCGGTTCATGTTGAGACTGAGTGGGCAAGCCGCGTGGCGGACAAACGATTCCGACCATATCTGATGATTCATGAATTCGAGGCTATGTTGTTTTGCAAGCCCGAGGAGATCGGCACTGCACTTTATCAGCCAAGAGTTGGCCGTGACCTTTCCGAGGTGCGGGCGTCTTTCTCAACTCCTGAGGAAATCAACGACAATCCCGAAACTGCCCCCTCAAGAAGGATCATCAAGTGTTCCCCGGCCTATCAGAAAGCCGTTCATGGCCCCATGGTTGCAAAACGAATCGGCTTGCAGGTGATACGTAAACAATGCGCCCATTTTGGTGCTTGGCTAGATTGGCTTGAGGGTCTTTGATACTTGTTGGTTGAGCCTCGGAGCTGGGCCCGTTGCGGACCGGGGAGCGTTCAACCGCTCGTTTGTCCGAGCAGTGGTTGTTAGTTGTTAATGGTGAGACCGACGCGCCATTGCACTAGGCACGGTGGCTTCCGCCAGCCCAATATGCACATGCGATGGGAATGGACCAACAGTGTCGGGCGTGGTTCCAACTGTGGTCCAAAGTGTCAGGCATAGAAAGAAGCGTATATGGGTGACCAGCCAGCCAGGTTCATAGCTGCCGCAGTCCAGGCAGCCCCGGTGTTCCTGGACCGCGAAGCCACTGTGGACAAGGGCTGCCGCCTCATTCTGGAGGCTGCGCGGCACGGGGCGCGGCTGGTCGTTTTCCCGGAGACGTGGGTACCGGGCTATCCCGTGTGGACCAATGCCACGGCTCGGTGGAACTATGCGCCGGCCAAGAAGGCCTTCTCCCGCTTGTACCAGAACTCGGTGGACGTCCCGGGGCCGGTCACGGACGCCCTGGGCGCCGCCGCCCGCGAGGCCGGGGCTGTAGTGGCCATGGGTGTGAATGAGAGAGACGGCGGCACCCTGTATAACACCATCGTGTTCATCGGGTCAGACGGGCGACTGCTGGGCAAGCACCGCAAGCTCGTGCCCACTTTCCACGAGCGCATGGTCTGGGGCCAAGGTGACGGCAGCACCCTCCAGGTGTTCCCCACGGAGCTGGGCCGTTTGGGTGGGCTGGTGTGCTGGGAGCACTGGATGCCCCTGGCGCGTTATGCCCTCTACTCGCTCGGTGAGCAGGTCCACGCCTCGCTGTGGCCCACGGCCAACGAGACCTTCCAAGTGGCCTGCCGCGCTATGGCCTTTGAGGGCCGGCTGTTTGTCGTAGTGGCCGGCAGCTATCTCACCAAGGCCATGCTGCCGTCGGACTTCGAGTTGGCCCAGGAGATGGCGCCGTTCCCGGACGTCCTTATTAAAGGCGGTTCTGCCATTATCGGGCCGGACGCCAAGTACCTTGTCGGGCCGGTCTACGACCAGGAGACCATCCTCTACGCGAAGGTGGACTTGGGGCGCATTGTGGAGGAGAAGCAGGCGTTGGACGTGGTGGGGCACTACGCCCGCCCGGATGTGCTGCGGCTTGTGGTGAACCGGGAGCCTCAGCGCCCCGTTCAGGGTGCTTAGGCCTCCGTCTTCACGCTACGGGCGAACACCCCCTGGCCTGATGGTCCTCAACTGAATAAAGCGATGTTTTGTGTCATTCTGAGAGAGCGCAGCGACCGAAGAATCCGTATCTCGGCGCTGTGCCAGCCCAGGGACTACGGATTCTTCGCTTCGCTCAGAATGGCAGCCGTGCTGGGCACAGTTGGCACAATGAATGCTTGATGACCATAAAGCCAGGGCTACGCAGAGGGGTCATAGCCCCGGCCTTTAGGCCGGGTATTGTGATATCCCCACCCTAGCCTGTAGCTCTTCCGGCGCATGGGGTTGTTGTCTCCAACTATTCGCCTATAATTGGGGTATCCATTCCCGCGGCGTCAGGTCGAGTAGGCATTTGGCGAGAAGGAGGAGAGGAACATGCCCTACGAGGAAGCCCAACGCTGGAAGAAGGGTAATAAGCGGTCAAGCCACTACAAGCAGCTCATGGCCGCAGGCCAGAAAGCTGCCCAGCAGGCGGAGAGTCTGCTGAAGGTGGTCAAGCCAGAGGACATGCCCTGGGAGAACACGCCCCAGGGCCGCATCAAGTGGCTGGTCAATGAGAAGATGCCTGTCCGAGTGAGCACCGTAGACCTCTACATGCAGGAGCTTCCCCCAGGGGGCCGCTCCGGCAAGCACCGCCATATGAGCGAGGAGTTCATCTTCGTGCTCGAAGGCAAGGGCCATGACCTGCACTGGGATGCCGAGGCTGAGATAAAGGACAAGTACTACTGGAAGCTGGCGGAGACCCCATCTCGCTGGGAGTGGGAGGAAGGGGATGCCATCTGCATCCCGGTCAACACTGCGCATCAGCACTTCAACGACGACCCCAATAAGCCGTGCCGTATAGTCTGCGCCACCAACCGGATGTACCGCTACGTGGGCTACCCGGAGATCGTGCAGATGGAGAATGCCCCTGACTATAAAGCCAGGGCGTAGCCATGACAGCAACTAAAGAGGACCGGGGCTTTCTCGCCTCCCGCCGGGGCTGGGTGGCGCAGATGGAGGACCTGGAGCGCATCAAGAGGCTGCCTCGGGTCATCAAGCCCCATCAGTTCACCGTGGAGCCCAACTCCGGCATCCAGCAGATCACCCACAAACGGGTACCTTTTCCCGACGACGATGTGCCCATCTCCACGTTCCTGGCCTGGATTGCGCCGATACGGTCCGAGATCGGCGATGAACAGTTGCGGGGCCATGGCCACCAGAACGAGGCTGTATTCTACATCCTGGAGGGAAAGGGCTATGAGCTGCATGATGCCCGCCGCTATCCCTGGGAGGCGGGTGATGTGGTCATAGTCCATGCCGGCTGTGTGCATGCCCATTTCAGCTCCGATCCGGATAGGCCGGCCCGGGCGCTGGTCATCAACCCCAAGCCCCTCTACATGCACATGAACCTGAAGGAGCAGCGCTATCGGGCAGCAGTCCCCCGCGTGTGACCCGGGGGCTTCGCTTAGGAGGAGGTAAGACCATGACTACCAAGGCAAAGCCCGGCGCCCGCCCGCTGGACCCGGAGGAGTACACCCGTTTGGGCCAGTGGCGGGAGTGGCGCAAGCTGAATCGCGTGATCAAACCCAAGGACCGCCTCCTGCTGCACGGCGCCAGGGAGATCATCATCACCGATGCAGTTTCCACTCCCAACTTGCCCAAGGACTACCCTATCCAGACCTTCACGGTGTTCATGCGAGAGGTGCCGCCTGGAAAACGGCCCTCCATGCATGGCCATCTGAACGAGGCCGTGTTCTACATCCTGGAGGGTAAGGGGTACGAGATCCACGACGGCAAGAAATACGATTGGGAGGCGGGCGATGTGGTGGTGGTCCACGCCGGCTGTGTGCACGCCCACTACAATGCTACCCAGGACAAGATGGCCAAGGCCCTCGTCATCAACCCCAAACCCCTGTACCTGTTCATGAAGCTGGAAGAGCAGCAGATGCTGGATGTTGGGGAGATTGACCCGAGCCAGCAGAAACCCTAGGGGCTGGCGGCCATTTGCCCTTGCCCCCTCAGACCGGGGCTGTTATAATAGCCGTGGCTCAGGTGGTTAGAGCGAGGCGGGACCACCCGTTCCCATCCCGAACACGGAAGTGAAACGCCTCAGCGCTCACGATACTGCCCTGGAGACGGGGTGGGAAAATAGGCCGCCGCCTGAGCCACTTCTATTTTTGTCTGGCTGAGGAGGCCATCCGAACAAGCAACCACCGAAGCGGGGAGCCGGGGGCCTTCGTGCCCTTGACAACGGCCGGCAATGGGCGATAATCGTATTTGACCCCGCTATCTCAGAGACAGGATATGGTAGACGACATGTTACAGCAGATCCAGGAGTCCACTTCGGCACCCCTCCCATCCCTTCAGCCAGCCCCGGCCACTATGCAAGAGCTCTTGGCCGAAAGCGCTGCGCTTCAAAGCGTGAGGCGGGGCCAGATCATGGATGGGGTGGTAATCCGGGTAGACCGGGATGGCGTGCTGGTGGACATCGGCACCAAGTCTGAAGGGATGATACCCTTCCGCGAGCTGCGGTGCCTGGGGTCTGACGGCATAGGCACTCTCAAGATAGGCGACTCGGTCCTTGCCTATGTCATGGAAATCGAGAACGAGCAGGTCATGCTGTCTCTGGACAAGGCCCAGGGCGAGAAGGGCTGGCGCTTCCTCCAGCAGTGTTGCACCTCTGGTCAGTTGGTGGAGGGCAAGGTTGCCGGGTTCAATCGCGGCGGCCTGCTGGTCAACATCCAGGGAGTCCAGGGATTCGTGCCGCTATCTCAGATTGTCTCTGCTGCGCTGGCGCAGCCACCTACCGAGGCTCCCGCCAGTCAGGATGGCGAGGAGGCCCGGCTGGCGCCGCTGGTGGGGCAGAACCTCCAGCTCAAGGTGTTGGAGATTAACCGGCAGCGCAACCGGGTGATCCTATCCGAGCGGGCGGCCCGGCCTCAGGTCCGCCAGGAGCAGAGGAAAGCTCTGCTCAAGGACCTCAAAGAGGGCGAGGTACGCCGCGGTCGCGTCAGCGGCATCAGGGACTTCGGCGTCTTCGTGGACCTGGGGGGAATGGATGGACTGGTGCCCCTCTCGGAGCTCTCCTGGGACCCGGCAGCCGCGCCCCGGGATGTCGTCAAAGAGGGCGATGAGGTAGAGGTGGTGGTGATGCGGATCAACCAGGAGAATGGCAGAGTGGCCCTGAGCCTGCGCCGGGCCAATGCCCAGCCTTGGGCCGCTGTGGCCGAGAAGTACCAGGTGGGGCAGTTGGTCAGTGGCACCGTCACCAAGCTGGCTACCTTTGGGGCTTTTGCGCGCCTGGAGGGTCCCGTAGAAGGGCTGATCCATATCTCGGAGCTGGCAGACCATCGCATTGCCAGTCCCCAAGAGGTGGTACGCGTGGGGGAAACACTCACACTGCGTATTATCAAGATGGAGCCCGAGCGGCGCCGTCTGGGGCTCAGTCTGCGTCGGGCCCTGGAGCGCCCCTAGCCCAGACTACGGCGACAACGTCCTGGGAATCGCCTGCAGCACGCCTAGTCAAGGTCGTATTAGTGTAAGATAGTGGTAGAGGTGATGCAGGTATGGCTAGTAGGCCTTTCGACAAGTTCACAGAGCGAGCGCGGCGGGGACTGGCCCTAGCCCAGGAAGAGGCTCAGCGCTTCAACCACAACTACATCGGCACTGAGCACATCCTCTTGGGGCTGGTCCGGGAGAGCGACGGTGTGGCTGCGCGTGTGCTTACCAATCTCGGTGTGGACCTGGGCAAGGTTCGCTCGGCAGTGGAGTTCATCATCGGACGTGGTGAGCGCAGCACTGCACCCGGCGAGATTGGCTTGACCCCCAGGGCGAAGCGGGTCATCGAGCTTGCCCTGGATGAGGCGCGTCGCCTCGGCCACAGCTATATCGGCACTGAGCACCTGCTTCTGGGACTGATGCGCGAGGGAGAGGGCGTGGCCGCGGGCGTTCTGGAGAGCCTCGGCGTCAATCTGGAGAAGGTACGGGCCGAGAGCAACCGCGTGCTCAGCCAGGGCACTCCCCATGCCCACGGCGGTGCCGCCGCCAGGCAAGCCAGCCGTACCCCGACCCTTGATCAGTTGGGGACTGATCTTACGACCGCTGCTAGAGCGAACAAGCTGGACCCGGTCATTGGGCGGCAAAAGGAAATCGAGCGTGTTATCCAGATACTGAGCCGCCGCACCAAAAACAACCCCGTGCTCATCGGCGAGCCAGGTGTAGGCAAGACCGCCATTGTCGAGGGCCTGGCGCAGCGCATCGCCAAGGGCGATGTACCTGGCAGCCTGGAAGGGAAACGGGTGGTCACCCTGGACGTGGGCTCTCTGGTGGCGGGCACCAAGTATCGCGGTGAGTTCGAGGAGCGGTTGAAGAAGGTCATCGAGGAAATCAAGACCGCGGGGAACTGTGTCCTGTTTGTGGACGAGATGCACACCCTGGTGGGGGCCGGCGCCGCCGAGGGCGCAGTGGACGCTGCCAACATCCTGAAGCCATCCCTGTCACGTGGGGAGATCCAGTGCATCGGCGCCACCACCGTGGACGAGTACCGCAAGCACGTCGAGCGCGACCCGGCCCTGGAGCGCCGCTTCCAGCCTATCCTGGTGGAAGAGCCTAGCGCCGAAGAGACATTGGACATCCTCAAGGGGATCAAGCACCGCTATGAGGAGTTCCACCACGTTGAGATCACCGACGAGGCCTTGCGCTGGGCTGCTGAGTTGGGCGCGCGGTACATCCCCGACCGCTTCCTGCCGGACAAGGCTATTGACCTGGTTGATGAGGCTGCCTCCCGTGTGCGCATTAGCCATTCGGGAATGCCCCTCTCGGTCAAGGAGGCTCTGAAGGCCCTGGAGAGCTTGCGCAAGGACAAAGAGGCTGCCCTGGCCAACCAGCAGTACGAGTACGCCGCGGAGCTTCGAGAGCGCGAGGTCCAGCTCGCCGAGAGAATACGGTCTCTGGAGCAGGACTGGCAGCAGAAGCAGGACCAGGAGAAGGCCATCGTCAGCGAGGAGGACATCGCTCACGTGGTAGCCATGTGGACGGGCATCCCTGTGGCGCGCATCGCCCAAGAGGAGTCCGCCCGCTTGCTCCAAATGGAGGCGGTGCTCCACAAGCGCATCATCGGTCAGGACGAGGCCATTGCCACCATTGCCAAGGCGGTGCGCCGGGCGAGGGCCGGCCTCAAGGACCCGCGGCGGCCCATCGGCAGCTTCATCTTCTTGGGGCCCACCGGGGTGGGCAAGACGGAGCTAGCCCGGGCGCTCTCTGAGTTCATGTTCGGCAATGAGGAGACCCTCCTGCGGCTGGACATGTCGGAGTACATGGAGAAGCACAGTGTAGCCCGCCTCATTGGGGCGCCTCCGGGGTACATCGGCCACGACGAAGGCGGCCAGCTCACCGAAGCGGTGCGCCGCAAGTCGTACACCTGCGTGCTGTTGGACGAGATCGAGAAGGCCCACCCGGATGTGTTCAACATCCTGCTCCAGATCTTCGACGATGGCCACTTGACCGACGGCAAGGGGCGGCGGGTGGACTTCCGCAACTGCATCGTCATCATGACCAGCAACATCGGTGCGGAGCTTATCCGGCGCCACAGCACCATCGGCTTCGCTACCACGGGTGAGGGTGACATAACCGAGACCGCGGCCTACGAGAAGATGAAGGACAAGGTCCTGGCTGAGGTGAAGAAGACCTTCCGGCCAGAGTTCCTGAACCGGATTGATGGTATCGTGGTCTTCCACGCTTTGGACAAGGGCCACATCCTCCAGATTGTGGACCTGCTGCTGAACCAGGTACGCAAGTCTCTTAAGGAGAAGGGCATCAGCCTGGATGTCACCGAAGCCGCCAAGAAGTTCCTGGTGGATAAAGGGTACGACCCAGTTTTTGGCGCCCGGCCGCTGCGGCGGGCCATCCAGAACAACGTGGAGGACGAGCTTTCCGAGGCGCTGCTCCGAGGGGACATCCACACCGGGGATACCGCTGTGGTGGATGCCACCGATGGGCACGTCGTGATACGCACGGCGGCGGTAGCCGCGCCCGCTGGCGTAGCGTCAAGCGCCTAAGCACGGTAAGAGTCACACCTGATACCCCCCGACACATCGGGGGGTATCTTTTTACCCACCTTCCTTCCCCATGCATGTAGGGGCGAAGCATCCGGCACACAAACGAAGCCGCCCCCAAACCTGTTGCTTCCGGATGCTTCGCCCCTACACTGTGGCTGTGGTATCCTACTCCCGTGCAACGCAAAGGTAGCCGGGTCTACGTCTGTCAGCAGTGCGGGCAGGAGAGCCTGGCCTATCTGGGGCGCTGCCCGAGTTGCGGCCAGTGGAACACCCTGGTCGAAGAGGTCCGCCGCCCAGCGGCAGCTCCGGCGCCTGTGGCCATGCCCGGCGGCGCTCCGCCCCAGGAGCTGGCCGCCATCCCCGAAGCGGCGGAGCCCCGTATCCCCCTCCCCCTGGCCGAGGCCAACCGTGTGCTGGGTGGTGGGTTGGTGCCCGGCTCCCTCGTCCTGCTGGGGGGAGACCCGGGCATCGGCAAGTCCACGCTGGTACTTCAACTGGCCCAGGGCCTGGCCCAGCACCACGGCCCCGGCTTGTACGTCTCCGGCGAGGAGTCCCTCCACCAGATCAAGCTCCGGGCGCAGCGGCTGGGGCTGGACGGCCGGCGCTTGTTCCTGCTGGCCGAGACTGACCTGGAGTCCGTGCTAGGCTACCTGGACACCCAGAGCCCGCGCTTCGCCGTCATTGACTCCATCCAAACGGTCTACGGCGCGGACATCGCCGGGCCGCCGGGCAGCATCTCCCAGGTCCGGGAGTGTACCCTGCGCCTTATGCGCTGGGCCAAGGGCCACAACGTCCCCATATGGCTGGTGGGTCATGTCACCAAGGATGGGGCCATCGCCGGGCCGCGCACCCTGGAGCACATGGTGGACGTGGTGCTCTACCTGGAGGGCGAGGCCCACGGCGCCTACCGCCTGCTGCGCTCGGTAAAGAACCGCTTTGGCGCCACCCACGAGGTGGGCGTGCTTGAGATGCGGGACGGGGGCCTGGTCGAGGTGGCCGACCCCTCGCGCGCTTTTCTTGCCGAGCGCCTGCCTGGAGCCGTAGGCTCAGCGGTGGTGCCCACCATGGAGGGGAGCCGCCCACTGTTAGTGGAGGTGCAGGCCCTGGCCTCACCCACGCCGTTTCCCCAGCCCCGGCGCACTGCCAACGGGGTGGACTTTTCCCGCTTGCTGATGGTGACCGCAGTGCTCAGCCGGCGCCTGGGGCTGTCCCTGGCCAACCAGGACATCATCGTCAACGTGGTGGGAGGTCTCCAGGTAGAGGAGCCTGCCGCCGACCTGGCCATAGCCCTGGCCATCGTTTCCAGCGTTAAGGATGTGCCCGTGCTGCCTGGGTTAGCCGCTGTTGGTGAGGTGGGGCTGAGCGGGGAGCTACGCTCGGTGGGGCACATGGAGCGCCGCCTGACCGAGGCAGCCCAGCTTGGCTTCGAGTCATGCCTGCTGCCGCAGTCGGCGCTGGCCCGTCTGCCTAAGAACTTCGGCCTGCGGCTCCTGGGCGCGCCCACGCTGGCGCAGGCGGTAAGGCTAGGGCTGGAGGCGAAAGGGCCAAGATTATCTGTGAGGGAGGGTGACGGTGGCGACTAGCAGCCACCGTAGGGGAGTCCCGACACGTCGGGACGTGTCCTCCCCCCCCGGGGGGGGCGGGCGCTGGGGTTAGTCCAGGGCAAAGGAAGCAAGGTGCCACAGGAGGTCTCCGATGGTGCTTGACCCGCTGATCGAGCTAATTGAGACGCTGGCTGGCAGAATAGACCGGCACCGCCAGGCCCTGGGCCAGAGCGAGGCGTTGACCCGCTACGTGCTAATTGACCCGTTCCTGCGCGTACTGGGCTGGGATACAGAAGACCCCGAGCAGGTGCGGCCAGAGTTCAGCGCGGGCAGTGGAACCCCAGACTATGCCCTCATGGATTCTAGCGGGCAGCAAGCTGAGGTTCTCATCGAGGCTAAGAAACTAGGAATTAGCCCCGAAGGTGGACTAGACCAGATCATCAGATATTGGTGGAACAGCGCGGCCAGGTATCTGGCGACTACGAACGGGAAAGAGTGGGTCGTCTACGACTCTAAAGCCTCCGGAGACAAGGTAGTAGCCAAGTTTGACCTCGGGGACAAGGACGTTGTCGGAACGGCGGTCAAGGCCCTTTTCTTGTGGCGAGGGAACTACCAGCAGGTGGTGATGCCTGCTTCGGAACCGGCGGTGGTCGCGCCTCCGCCGCGTCAGCCCAACCCACTGCCGCCCATCTCCCCCCCACCGACGTCGGTATCCAAGACCAATTTGGATGCTTTCTTGCCCGATCACGGTGCTCCGTCTCCTCATGGCATAACTGCTCCGGACGGCGCCAACTTTCAGTGCCAGTCACATGGTGACGTCTTGGTTGGCGTTGTGACTTGGCTTCACCAGAACGGCAAGTTGACTATGAAGCAGTGCCCAATCCGCGCTCCCGGTGCTCGCAAGCGGTATGTGGTTCACACCCAGCCCATTCATCCCAGTGGCAAGCGGTTCTTTAACCCAGTTCAAGTGGGTCAGTTCTGGATCGAGACGAACCAATCTACACCAGGATCGGCCCAAATGGCTCGTATCGTTTTGGCTGCTTGCAGTGAGGATCCGGCCAAGTGGCTGGTACAGTTGCCCTCACCCTAACCCTCTCCCAAAGGGAGAGGGGAATCGCGCAACCCCATTTACCCTATGGGTGGGGAGAATGGGTCTACCCTCTCCCTCTGGGAGAGGGCAGAGCCTGCCCTGAGTGCAGCGAAGGGGTGAGGGAAAGCGTGTGATATTGACCAACGATAGTAAGCTAAACAAACTGCGGGCCATCCTCCGGGACATGGTCTCCTGCGTCGTTGCCTTCTCCGGGGGTGTTGACTCCACGTTCCTGGTGGCGGTGGCCCACGAGGTGCTGGAGGACAAGGCGCTGGCGGTCACCGGCGTCTCGCCCACATATACTAAGGAAGAGGTGGAGGCAGCCCGCTCCCTGGCCGAGCGCATGGGCGTGCGCCACCGCCTCATCGAGACCAACGAGCTGGACGACCCCTGCTTCGCGCGCAACGACTCCCGGCGCTGCTACTACTGCAAGAGCGAGCTTTTCCGCGAGCTGCGCCATATCGCCGACGCCGAAGGGCTGGCCTGGGTGGCCGATGGCACTAACCTGGACGATACCTCGGACTACCGCCCCGGCCGCCAGGCTGCCACCGAGTTGGGGGTGCGCTCTCCTCTATTAGAGGCTGGGCTTACCAAGGCGGACATCCGCCGCCTCTCCCGCGAGCGCGGCCTGTCCACCTGGGACAAGCCCGCCCAGGCCTGTCTCGCCTCTCGCTTCCCCACGGGCACGGCCATCACCCAGGAGCTTCTCCACCAGGTGGGACAGGCTGAGGCCTACCTGCACTCCCTAGGACTTCGGCAAATCCGCGTCCGCCACCACGGGCCTATTGCCCGCATCGAGGTGGACCCGGAGGACATCCCTCGCCTGGCCGCTGCCGACGTGCGGCAGGGGATCGTCGCCCGCTTCCAGTCGCTGGGCTACACCTACGTGGCCCTGGACCTCTCCGGCTACCGCACCGGCAGCCTCAACGAGGTGCTGCCAGCACGAGGGTGGGGTAGAGTCTCCCCCTCTCCCTCGACGGGAGAGGATGAAGGTGAGGGTGAGGCACGCCCATGACGACGTTCAGCCTCCCCCTCACTCTCGCTCTCTCCCGCCAGGGGAGAGAGGAAACGCCTTTTCATCCTCTCTTGATGACCACAAGCCCGGGGCTTGGGACTTCGGGCACATGAGAGCAATCTACTTTCAGTGCGTGGGTGGGGCCAGCGGGGATATGGTGCTGGGCGCCCTGGTGGATGCGGGAGCGCCCGTGGCCGACATCGAGCGGGGACTGGCCCCGCTGTTCCCGCAGGGCATACGGCTGACTGCCCAGCTCGCCCAGCGAGGGTCCATCCACGGCACTCAGGTGATGGTGGAGGCGGAGGCCAACCCTCCCCTGCGTGGCCTGGACCGGGTCGAGTCCCTGGTATCGGGGAGCGCTTTGCCGGCGCCGGTGCGGGAGAAGGCCCTGGCCATATTCCGCCGCCTGGCCGAGGCCGAGGCACGGGTGCACCATGTCCCCCCCAACGAGGTCGGGATGGTGGGTAGGCCCGATACCATCGCCGACATAGTGGGCGGGGTGTTGGGCCTTCACCTGCTGGGGGTGCAGGCGGTGTATGCCTCGCCGCTACCAGCGGGCAGCGGCACCGTCCAAAGCTCCCACGGGATTCTGCCCGTCCCGCCACCGGCGGTCCTGGAGCTGGTGGCCCTGGCGGGGGCGCCCCTGCGTCCTACCCACTACCGGACGGAGCAGGTCACACCCACGGGCGCGGCTATCCTGACTACCCTGGCCTCCTTTGAGGCACCGGACATCTGGGTGCAACGCATCGGCTATGGAGTGGGAAGCCATGACCTGCCGGAGCTACCCAACGTGCTGGTCGTGTGGCTGGGTGAGGTGTCGCTGGAGGAGCGCCCGTTGGTGCTGCTCCAGACCAACATTGACGACATGAACCCGCAGTTGTACGGCCATGTCATGGAGATGCTGCTGGCCCAGGGCGCCAGGGACGTGTGGTTTACGCCCATCCAGATGAAGAAGGACCGGCCCGGGGTCATGTTGAGCGTGCTGGCGCCCGTGGACCTGGAGTCCACTCTGTCGGCCACGCTGTTCCGGGAGACGACCACCCTGGGCATCCGCCGCCTGCCGGTGGCCCGGCACGAAGCGGAGCGCGAGTCCTTCACATTCCAGTCCAGCCTGGGCTCGGTAAGCATGAAGCGCAAGCGCTTCCAGGGCCAGATAATAGCCGTGACACCGGAGTACGACGACTGCCGCCGCCTGGCGCGGGAGCATGGCCTGCCTCTACAGGAGGTGTTCCGGCGGGTCATCGCGGAGACGGAGGGCCTGGGCGTTGTCCCTCAAGCAGGAGTACCCTCTGCCAAGAAGCGCGCAGCTACTCGCAGCTCAAAGCTGTAAAGCCCTGTTAGGAACGACTGAAAACTGGACTGTTTTACGATTCAAAAGTGGACTGCCGGGAACTCGGCGAGGGGATAGGCAACAGAGCGCATCAGTTGGTTGTTCCACCATATTCGGATGTATAAGGCCTGCCTTGCCATGTCGG
>ORJL011801574.1_pt1 | contig 33709 bp, 34 predicted proteins | sample 1779941 | NCBI WGS metagenome assembly ORJL01 (sample SAMEA104232317, study PRJEB22302) | groundwater metagenome | biome: forest; feature: aquifer; material: groundwater | place: USA | collected 2011-08-07 | depth 5.8 m | reverse complement strand
CCGCGATCCAGTACGCGGCGCATCGCGAGGTCAATGTCATCGCGATGCGCGAGGTACTGCGCCTGAGGATTGGCGCAGCCAATCACACACGCACCCCGACCTCGGGAACGTAGACAATCCATTGGCCGCCGGCTTCCCTGAACGCCTGCTCCTTCGCAAGGATTTCATCCGCGTGGTTCCAGCCAAACAGCAGCGCGTAGTCCGGATACGACGCCTTGAAGGCCTCATAGGGGCGCACCGGAATGTGCCGCCCGGGACTGAACTTCCCCTGCTTGATCGGCGTCGTGTCGCTGATGAACTCGACGAGGTCTGACGTGATGTCGCAGTAGTTGATCACTGTCGTGCTCTTGGACGTCGCCGCGTAGCCGACGACGCGCTTGCCCTCTGCCTTGAGTTTGCGCAGCAACGCGATCAGCGCATCGCGTGAGCGCTCGATGTTCGCGGCCAGCGCGCGATACGTCTCGGCGTTTCCGAGGCCCAGCGCGCGCTCTGTCGCCCGCTGCGCCCACACCGCGGCACTCGGCGCGTGGGCGCCCTTTCTCGCCACGATGTACCGCATCGATCCCCCGTGCGTCGCCTGTGGGAGCACATCAACGATCTCGAAGCCGTGACGATCGAACAGGTTGGTGAGCGACGTGACAGAGAAGTAGAACGCGTGCTCGTCGTAAATCTGATCGTACGAGGTCTTTTCGACGATGTCCCCGAGGTACGGATCCTCGAAGATCAGCACGCCTTTCGGTTTCAGCAGCCGGCCGACACCCGCCATCACCGAGTGCAGGTACGGGATGTGACACATGACGTTGGCCGCGCAGATCGCATCCGCCGGGCCATTCTCGGCCCCAAGCCGATCGGCCACCTGCTCGTCGAAGAATTCGCAGGTGGTGCGCACGCCGTTCTTCCTGGCCACTTCCGCGACGTTGGCTGACGGCTCGATGCCCAAGTGGCGAAGGCCGCGCGACGCAAAGTTGCGAAGCATGATGCCGTCATTGCTGCCCATCTCGACGACAAACGGATCGACCGGATCGCAGTAGGTCTCCCGCACGAAGTCGGCAAAGGCTTTGAAGTGCTCGGCCATGCGCGTCGACGTGGACGAGAAGAACGCGTAGTTCTCGTGAAACATCCGCTCGCGATCCGGCTGATCCAGCAACTGCACCATGTGGCAACTGGAGCAGAAACCCACGGCCAGTTCAAAAAAATACTCGGACGCGAACTGCTCCGGGGTGAGGAAGCCGTTGGCAATCGGGGTCTGGCCGAACGAGATAAAGGGTTCGATTGGAGCCTGACAGACCAGACATGCTTTCATTGCCTACACCATCCTCTACAACCGCACCGACACACTGACAGTCACTCGAACTCGTTCAACAGGCTCGGCCATCGGCGGTTGTAGTCGGTGATCAGCGCCGTAAACGGATCGATGTACCTGGCCGTCCCGGATTCCCGCACAAAGGCCAGGAGCGCATCGTACTCCTCGCGTTCACTCGCCTCAAGGCTCAGGTGCCAGCCATACGCAGCGTGACCCTTTCCTTGCATGATCCGGCGTCGTGGCAGCTTCTGGGCCCTGAGGATTCTTCCAACTCTCGGGTGATGCGCGCGACCCAGGAATGTCTCCAGTTGGCCGAGCATCGGACCAGGGCTGAACGCCGTGTTCTCGAAGCTGACCACGAGCAGCCGCCGGCGGTCGGTCTCATCGATCACCGAGAACAGCCAGTCATACAGCCGGACCAGGGAGGCCAGCACCCGGTCAGTGACTGACAGTCCGAGGTACTCGTCGCTCCAGCTCGCAGCGAACCACGGTACCTTGTGGCCTCCGCAGTCGAACGAGACCGTGAATTCGCGCGGGCCGGCGAAGCGTGAGAGATACGCATGCCAGTGCTGCACGAGGTACGCGGGATGGCGGACCATTTCGATCAGCTTCAGCCGATCGCCAAACGCCTCGAAGAGCGGACCAGCCACCTGGAGCAAGATATGCGACATGATATTCAGAGCGAGGTTGTCGCGATTGATGCGTTCGACGACCGAGTCACCCTCGGTCCCATCAAACAGCCGGCGAAGATACCTCAAGGTGCCCGGGTTGTTCGCGGCCCCCGAATCATCACTCCAGCGCAGGTTAACCCCGCGGCCGATAAGGTTGTGGTACTGATCTATGTCTGAATAAGTCTGGATCATCGCGACGGCGGAGTCGAGGTCAAGCCTCTTCAAATGGTGGAGGATGCACAGGTACTCGAACGCCGGGTCCGGTATGAACTTCTCGACACCGCGCATTCCTGACAGGATTGGCGCAAGAACCGACTTCCCCGTTCCCCACAACCCATCGATGAAGATGACATCGTGAGTGAATGGATCCATCTTCGCCATGGTCATCGCCGTTGGCGACGACGAATTGATGTCGCGGTTACCCACGCTCAAGTGGCCACCTCCTCGTCACCGAGATACCGATAGCCTTCATCCTGTCTTCCCGTCGAAACACGGCGTCACCAGATGCCCCACCCGCCATCCACCGCGAGCACGTGCCCGGTCATGTAGCTGGAGAGGTCACTCGCCAAATAGGCGATGGCTCCCTGAAAGTCGTCCTCGGTCGCCATCCGCCCCAGGGGCGTGCGCGCCTCGTAGCGCTCCACAAACTTCGGGGGCTGTCCCCTCAACACCCCACCCGGCGAGATCGCGTTTACGCGGATGTGAGGCGCGAGCGTCGTCGCCAGCCATCGCGTCAACTGGATCAATCCGCCCTTCGACGCGGCGTATGCGGCGGGGTTCCCGAGCGCGGTTCCGTCGTACAGCCTGTGATCTGGACCGTACGAACCATAGATCGAGGCGATGTTGATGATCGTCGCCCCCGCGCTTTGTCTCAACAGCGGCATGAGCCCCTGCGACAGATCGAAGACCGCCGTCAGATTGACCTCCAGCGCGCGGCGCCACGTGGCCACCGTCTGATGCTCGAAGTCGGTGGCCCAACCTGTCAGCGCCGACGATCCCGCAAACGCGGCATTGTTCACGAGCACATCGAGGCGACCGCCCGGGGTCCTGACTGATTCGATCAGGCGCCGGCGGTCGTCCTGCGACTCCAGATCGCAGTCGACCGAGCACACGTTGACGCTCCAATCGCGCTCGATTTGGCCTATCAGGGATCTGTAGTCGGAGCCGGGCCGATCGACCAATGTGAGCTCGGCCCCCAACTCAGCCAGTGTCAACGCGATCACGCGGCCGATCCCGCCGGTGGCGCCCGTCACGAGCGCCTTGCGACCCTTGAGGTTCATCAATCCGGCGACGGTCGTCATCTGTCGTCGCTCAGCGCGAAGCCAGCAGGCATTCGGCAATCCTCAGATCGAGGAGCGTGTCGATATCCAGCGCCCGTTCCACTGGGACATGCACGCAGCGCACGCGGCCGTCGAACAGGCCATCGCGCGTCATGACAAACTCCGGGTCTGCGGCATAGGCGACCGTGGTCACGTCGTAGACCAGGGGCGCATCCTGACGTCGCTGAACCAGCCCATCGGGGGGAATGACCAGGCTCACGCTGCCGTCCGGCTGTATCTTGACCATGTTGAAGTAGGGGTTGCGGTGCGCATCCGTGACGGTCACGACAATGTCCACCCCGCCCTTTTCGTATTCTTCGAGACAGCGCTCCAGATCTTCGATCGCGCGAAGCGGGGCGGTCGGTGAAACCACAAGTAACACGTCAGGATAGACGCCTTCGGCTTCCTTCATGACACCCAATGCATGGCGCCAGACCAACCACTCCGGACTGTCGTCCTGCGCCAGCGCGGCCGGCCGCAGAAACGGCACGTCCGCGCCGGCCGCGCGGGCCACGGCGGCCACTGCGTCCGAGTCGGTGGAGACGATCACCCGACCGACGTTCTTGGCCGCCCGCGATCGCTCGATGGCCCAGGTGATGAGAGGGCGTCCACCCAGGAGCCGAAGGTTCTTGCCGGGTATCCCCTTCGAGCCGCCGCGGGCACAGATCAGCGCAGCGGCTCTCATGCGATGGTCCGGGGTGTCTCACGCCCCGCATCTTCTTGTTCAATGGGGGCAACGGTCCCCGTCGTCGAAGAATGGCGTGCCGCCTCAATGACCCGAAGCACCGCCAAACCATCACGGCCGGACACGAGCGGGGAGCCGCCATCAGTCATGCATGCGAGGAAATGGCGCCATTCCGCCCGATAGCTGTCGTCCTCTTGTTGCTCGATCGCAAAGAGCGACTGCCACGCATGTCCTCCCCTTCCGAAGATCTCGACGGTACCAGCCAAGGCATCCCAGCGCAGTGATCCCGACTCCCCGATGACCGTGCAACGCCGGGTGGTGTCGTGGCGTATAAAGTCCAAATTCAAAGAGGCAACCACGGGCACCTCCCCTGCTTCGGAGGCAAAGCCCAGAACCAGATGTGCGGTATCTTCCACATCAATCTCGAGATCACTCTGCTTGCGCTGGATGGCGCTCACCCATTCCACCTCACCGAACAACCAACGCAGGTAATCGATCTCGTGGCTGAGTTCCAACAACACGCCCCCACCGAGCGCCGCCTGTGCAGAAACGGCTTGTCGATAGTCGGAACCGCGTCGCCAGGAGGGTAAGAACTGGCCAGTCTCGGCACGAACGGACAGCACCCGCCCGATCCGCCGTTCTTCGAGTAACTCACGAAATCGCTCCAAGGAGGGCAGGAAGCGCAGGTTGTAGCCCGTCATCAATGTGGTGCCCTGCGCTTCGCAAACGGCAATCAGTTCGGACACGCCGTGGCTGGTGCTGGAAATGGGTTTTTCAACCAGCAGATGAACGCCGGCTCGAGCCAACGGTAAGGCCACGGCCGGATGATGACTGGCTGGATTCGCGATCACCGCCGCCTGGGGAAAAAACTGCAGCGCTTCTTCCAGCCTCGTAACGCAATGGTCAACACCGAGTGCACTCACATTCCGGCAGTCTCGATGCCTCAATGCGACAATCTTCACGCCAGGAACAAGTTCTCGAACCAGCCGGACGTGACGCGTCCCGATACTGCCGAGACCGACAACCAGGAGACGCTCAAGCACAGAGAGTCATGAAGCCAGGAAACTTCTCAAAATCTTCAAGCCAACTTCCCCACTCTTCTCCGGGTGAAACTGGCACCCGAACACGTTATCTCGCCCGATGGCCGCTGAAACCGCGACGCCACCGTAAAGGCAATCGGCAATCCGATCAGCAGGATCAGTGGGGCTGGCCATGAACGAATGCACGAAATAGACGGCTTCCCCAGGCTCGACTTCCCGCATCAGAGTGGCCTCCCAGTTCTCGCGTCCTTGAGGTAGCACCAGAGCATTCCATCCAATATGCGGAATCTTCTGTGGATGGCCCTCCCTGGTGACGGACGGCACTTGAACCACCCGCCCAGGAATCAGCCCAAGACCTGCAGTAATGCCAAATTCGTCACTCTCGTCGAGCAACATCTGCATGCCCAAACAGATCCCCAGCAGCGCGCTGCCTCGGGCGGTCACCTCCCGTACCACGGCATCGAGCCCTTGGCGGCGCAGCCCGGCCATGCCGTCAGCAAAGGCCCCGACGCCAGGTAACACCACGGCCGTCGCGGACAGAATGACCTCGGGATCGGCGGTCACGGTGACCGTCGCGCCGCAGTGCTCCAACCCGCGGCGCACGCTGAGCAGGTTGCCGATGCCATAGTCGATGACCGCAACGTCAGGCGTGCTCATAGGTTCTCACGTCAATGCCTGCCGCCTGCGCGGTGCGGCGAATATCCCCGACCGTGGCGCGGCGATAGTGCAGGATGTCGGCCATGGCGACGGCATCCGCCTCACCCTGCAGGACGACGTCGATCAGATCCTCCGGCTTGCCCATGCCGCCACTGGCAATCACCGGCACCGTCACTTCCCGAGTCACTGCCCGCACGAGGGAAATATCAAAACCCTTGCGGGTGCCTTCCCGGTCCACGGAGGTGAGCAGGATCTCCCCTGCCCCCAGGGCGACGCCGCGCTTGACCCAGGCAAGTACATCCAGCCCGGTATGCTCGCGTCCGTTGTCCGTGTAGGCCTCCCATCGATCTGGGCCCACTTGCTTGGCCTCAACGGAAAGCACCATACACTGGCTGCCAAAACGACGGGCGATGTCGCTGACGAGTTGCGGATTCGCGATGGCCGCCGTGTTGACCGCCACCTTGTCAGCGCCGCAGCGAAGCAAATGGGTGGCATCGTCCACCGAACGAATCCCGCCGCCGACCGTCATCGGCACAAACACGTCCTGCGCAGCACCGCGAACGATATCGCCCAGGCTGTTGCGGCCGTAGAGGCTCGCCACGCAGTCCATGTAGATCAACTCGTCCGCGCCTTGCTGGTAATAGCGCAGCGCATGTTCATTCGGCGAACCGATCACGCGAAGGCCCTCCAGATGGATACCCTTGATCAGGTTAGGCCCTTTGATGTCGAGCCGGGCAATCAGGCGAGTCGTTCTCATCGCTCGGCACGCTGTTCTGTCTCGTGCCACACCGCGTGCCGCAACCGCCAGTTCCCGGCTTCGTGCACCCACAGATGCGGAGAACGGAACTGATCGGTCAACAACCGAAAGTACTCGCGATCCATGATTGGCTGCTCGAACATCTGGCTGGCGACGGGGAACTCCTTGGCCGGCACACTCAGATAACGGAAACTCTCATCGGCAAATCGTTCAGGAAATTCGTGATCAAAGCGTTTGACCAACGCCACGCCCTCTTCGCGATTGATCTCACCGGAGCGAATCTCTTGGGCGGCATCATAACTGGCCCGTCCAAGACCGAACTTCACGCCGGTCGTGTAATAGTGAAAGTCGTCGATCCGGTCATCGATGCTGTTGTACTTGCTATAGGTGCCTGCCGTGCGCTCCGGCGATGCTTGAAACCCGCCGTGTTCCACCGCGTAGTAATAGCAGGCCTGCGGATGCCATCTGAGGTAATGCCCGAGGTAATGCACTTCCACATTTTTCTCAGCAAGCCGATTCGGATTGGCCGGCAGATAGGGCTGCAGATCGCTTGGAGCCACGCCGAACTGCTCTTTCAGATCATTCAGCGACACGCCCCCGAGAAAGATCTTGGATTGATCGTCGGAGGAAAAATACGCCCAGTCCCGCTGCGCGGTCTTGGTATCACCGCGAGGATTGCCATACTCGGCTTCATTCTCGCCGTAGAACACCAGCGGAATATTGAACAGCAGCGCCATCTTGGGAGCCAAGGACTTCTGACCAAAGATGAAGGCCTGAAAAGGATGGAGCAGCAATTCTGTCGATAATCGCGCCAATAGCCGGTGGACACGACCGTTCGGTGTCATCAGGTAGTTGTCGTGTCCCGCGTGAATCCATGACTGGAAGTTCTTCCAACCCCAGTCGGTATAGATGTGGGGCGCCCAGGTCACAGTCAGCGGGTGCATCTCATACTTCGTCTTGAGGACATGAGACTGATAGAAACTGTCCTTCCCTCCTGACCCGGGAACGATGCAGTCATAGCTGCCATCGTGCTTGCGATGCTTGTCGCACAACTCCCGCAACTGTTGATCTCTGGCCGCCCAATCAATGCTCTGCCGCTTACTCTCAGCAAAGCTGCACGCATCGCAGATGCCCTCCTCGCTGAAAGAGATGGTGGCTTTCTTGGTTTCCCTGGTGTGTTCGTACTCGATCGCAGAGTTGGGGCGTTGGTTGGAAATAACGCAACGGCGGCAAAACCTGACCTTGGTTGGCAGGCCGTAGAGTGCTTCAGGGTCCTTGCGAGCCGCGGCAAATCGAGAGAGGTCAACGGCCGTTGGGTAGCGAAGGATGCTCATGCAAATGGTCCTTAAACTGAAGTTCTGCTTAAATGGTCGGCCTGCGCCCGTTCCAAGTCCTCTACATCCCCAGCGTCGATCCAAGGCTCGTGCATCGGGTAGACAATTGTGCGTGCGCCGCTTTCCTGTAGGCGGCTGAACAGCGTCGGCATGCTGCAGTGTTCGGCGTGGCTCAGGGCGTCGAGTGCGCCGGGGGCCAACACGTAGACGCCGGCATTGATATGGCTCCGGGCGATGGGTTTTTCTTCAAAGCCGATGATGTCGACACCCTTGGTGTGAACAACGCCGAAGGGATGCTGCCACTCGTGGAGGCGCACGGCCATGGTGGCCAAGGCGCCATGCCGGCAGTGGAAGTCCAGCAGTTCTCCGTAACGGATATCGGTCAGCACGTCGCCATTGGAAACCAGCAACGGAACATCGGGACGCGGGTTCAGCAGACCAATGGCTCCCGCAGTGCCCAGAGGCGATTCTTCCCGCAGATACTCGACCTGCACCTGCCATCGGCTGCCGTCGCCGAAATAGTCTTCGATCATGTGGCCGAGATAATGAACAGCAAGCACAAAACGCTCGAACCCCTCCCCCCTGGCGCGCTCGATGATGTGTTCCAGCATCGGTTTGCCGCCCACCGGCAGGAGCGGTTTGGGGCAGTTCTCGGTATGAGGGCGCAAACGGGTGCCCTGGCCGCCGGCCATGATCACCATGAGGTTGGGGCGCCGGGCAGGAGCAAGAAGCTCGTTGAGTATATGCAGACCCACCACATGACGAGCCCCATTCACTACGGGTATGGCGTTGAAGGCATTGGCCTGCATGAGTTGGAGCACGGTGTCACGATTGATTTCTGGCGGCACGACGAGAGGGTCACGCCTGATGATGGACGTCACCGGACTATTCAGGTCCAAACCGCGCAACAGTCCGCGCCGTATATCCCCGTCGGTCAGGGTTCCTAGCAGGATGCCATCGGCTGCAACGACTAGTGCAATCTGCAAAGCCGACGCATCCAGGTTGCGGATGGCCTGCTGCACGGTGGCATCGGCGGGGAGCACGGCTTTACGCCAACGCTCGGCGGGCACCGGTTGGCTGTCTTCTGACACGGGTTTACTTACGCCCTCAGTCATTGCCCCTTCCCGCCCCCGCTAGTGGGGCAAGAGCATAGAAATATTTCTTCAGGATAGACTCAAGTGGATAGTCTCTCAGGATCTGTACCATTCTCTGGCTCGCCCCGCCTTCGCCATAGGGATTGCGGGCGGTGCTGAGCCTCGCCTGAAACCCCGACGAATAGAGCTGGTGCAACGCCGCAGTGATCGATTGCCGGTCAGGCTGGCAATCAATCACGCTCTCCGCCCTGAGACGCCCTCTCTGGCGATCGCCAATGTTAATCGTGCCCTTGCCAAAGCTGGGAACTTCGGCCAAACCGCTGGAGGAGTTGCCCACCACTCCATCTACATGCCGGATACAGGAAAGGTAACGCAGCTGGCCTAAGGAGATATAGGCTCGGGCGTTCGCGTGACCGGCGACAAACTGCTCCACCATGTCGAACAACACACGACCGTCTGTGTCGGCGTTGGGCATGGTAAAGATCAGGTGCGTCTCCTCCAGTTGATCGAGCGAGGCGAGGAGTTCCGCCATCTGCTGGGAGGACGTCGCATGTTCCAGCGTGACCGGATGAAATGTCACCAGCAGATTCCTCGGGCCCAGCTGGAATCCGAGGGAGACTTCCAACTCCGCACGATCGAGCAGCGCCAGTTTCTTGATACCGTCGATTCCCAGCCCGCCCACCAGGAACACCCGATCCGGATGCTCCCCGAGCTGGATCACTCGTTTTCGATACTCTTCCGCGGCCACGAAATGGAGGTGAGACATCTTCGTGATCGCGTGGCGAATGGCTTCGTCAAATGCGCCTTCAGTGGATTCGCCTCCGTGGACGTGCGCCACCGGAATCCGAGCCACCATGGCCGCGGCCACCGCAGAGAACATCTCGAATCGGTCCCCCAGCACCAGCATCACATCCGGTTGAAGCTGCTGTAAGGCCTCGCCACAACCGATCAGCCCCAATCCCATGGACTTGGCCAGCCCCGTCGGGGTGTCGGAACTGAGCAGCATCTCCACCTTGCGGTCGATACGGAAGCCGTCGTTTTCGATCTCACGGTAGGTCAGCCCGAATTCCGGTGAGAGATGCATGCCTGTGGCGATGATCTGCAGCTCCATCTCCGGCGTCTGGCGAATGCCTTCCATGATCCAGCGCAGCAGACCGTAGTCTGCGCGGGCGCCGGTGACGACACAGATCCTGCGGCTCACAGTTCGATCAATTCATCCGGCGCAAAATCGCGCACCGCTTTGCGACCCAGCACCTCATCCCAGCGCATGGGCGACACGCCCGTCCCGGGGCGCTTGACCGCGAGATTGGCTTCGCTGAAGGACTCACCCGCGCGGATGTCGCACGCGGCTACCAGCGATTTGCGTGCAACCGGCTTGTTCTTGGTTTCGCTTAGGCCGGGGCGCTTGATGCCATCCCCCATGGCCTGCTCGACATTTCGGATGGCCATGACCATCGCTCTCAGTTCATCGGGCTCGAGGCTGGCTTTGTGGTCGGGTCCCGGCAGATTGCGATCCAGCGTGACGTGCTTTTCGATCACTGTCGCGCCGAGGGCCACCGCGGCGATGGCCACTTCGATGCCCAACGTGTGATCGGAGTAACCCACGGCGACACCGAACGCATCGCGTATGGCCAGCATGGCGCGCAGGTTCACATCGGCCATCGGCGCGGGGTATTCAGTAGTGCAGTGCAGCACCGTGATGCGGCCACGCGGCGTGCCTGCCTCTTCCAGCGCCCCCAGCGCGGCTTCGATCTCACCCAGAGTCGCCATGCCGGTGGAGAGCATCACCGGCTTGCCGCAGCGACCCACGCGGCGCAGATAGGGCAGATTGGTGATTTCGCCAGAAGGGATCTTGAAAGAGTCCTGGCCAAGTTGCACCAGCAGGTCGATGCTCTCCGTATCGAAACCGGCGGACAAGAACCTGATTCCGCGCGCCCGGCAATGGGCAACGAGTGCTTCATGCATGTCGCGCGTCAGTTCCAGCCGGCGAATCATCGCGTGCTGCGATTCGCCAGCATCGGTGGCCTGGGCCTGGTAGTCAGCTTTCCTGGCGTGGGTGGTGACCAGCCGATCGGCGCTGAAGGTCTGGAACTTGACCACATCCGCCCCAGCTTTCGCGGCGACGTCGATCAATTGGATGGCCAGGGCCAGGTCGCCATTATGGTTGACGCCGGCTTCCGCGATGATCAGCGTCTTCACGCCGGCCTCGCTGGCGATGGCGCGCGTGTGCCCGGCTCGCAATCGACAAGAACCCGTTGCCCCATACCGATCACGCAACGTTCGCCAATCTTGATGCACTGGCGCACGCTGCTATTGCTGCCGATGAAGGTGCCGGCGCCGATCTGCACGCCGCTGTTGATCGCGGCCGCCGTAGCGATATGACAATGATCCGCAATCACAACATCATGTTCCACCAGCGAGTGGCTGTTGATGATGCAGTTGCGCCCCACAACCGCTCCGGCATTGACGACGGCGCCATGCATGACGATGGTGCCTGCGCCCAGCGTGGCATGGGGCGACACATAGGCGCGCGGCGACACGATGACGGGCGGCTCACCGCCGTTGTGCTCCAGCAGATCGAACAAACGCATCCTAAGCTCCGGGGTCTTGATTTGCCCGACGGTCACCAAGGCGTGGGCATACTCGCGGAGCAACGCCGGTAATTCCACATCGGTGCCCAGCACGACGTACCCGAGCATTCGGGTCCCCACTTCGAAGGAGAGCCCCACCAACCCGACCACGACGAATCGTCCTTGCTGCTCAATGACATCGATGCAGGCTCTGGCATGGCCACCCGCTCCCACGAGCAGGATCGACTTCTGGGTCACGAAACGACTTCCATGCCGAGCTGGGCACTGCTGGGCAGGTTGATCACGCGCCGCTCCAGCGCCTCGGCCACGGGCAGGTTCATCCTTGGGAATGCACGGTACGGCGGCAGCCGATGCATCAGGCCCCAAGTCGGCCGGGTCATCAACCCTGCATCGTTGGTGGCGGTCAGGATGGCATCGCGCTCCCCGGCCGAGGACTCGTCAAGCAACAGCGTCTGCAGCCAGTAGTTGCTGCGGCAGCCTTCAGGTTCGGCAACGATCCGGGCTTTTCGCACCTCGGCAAACGCGGCCTCGTATCGCTCGAACAGATGGCGCTTCGCTTCCAGAAACGTGGGAAGTTGCTCGAGTTGGGCACAACCGAGAGCCGCGTTGATGTTGGGTAAACGGTAGTTGTAGCCGATTTCATCGTGCAGGTACTCCCAGCGATGGGGCACTTTTGCGGTCGTGGTCAGGTGCTTGGCGCGGCGGGCAAGTTCCGGATCGTTGGTGAGGATGGCCCCACCGCCGCCGGTGGTAATGGTCTTGTTGCCGTTGAAGCTGAGCGTGCCCAACAGGCCGAAGGTGCCAGTATGGCGACCGTGGACCGTGCTGCCCAGAGACTCGGCCGCATCTTCCACGACCGCCAGGTGAAAATCCCGGGCGACCACCAGCGCGCCTTCAATATCCACAGGATGACCGAACGTGTGCATGGGGACCAGCGCTCGGATAATGCGCCCTGTGTTGCGGTTCACGCATTGCCCGTCGCGGATTTTCGTGATGCCGTGCAGATATCCACGCAGCGCCTGAGGGTCCAACCCGAGGGTACGCTCTTCACTGTCCACGAAATGCGGCGTCGCGCCGCAGTAGACAACGGCAGCGGCGGTGGCGACGAAGGTCAGGGCAGGGATGAGCACTTCATCGCCTGGCTGCACGCCCGCCAGTCGCAGTGCGATATGCAGGGCGGCTGTACCGTTCATCACGGCTACGGCGTGCTTCGCGCCCGTGTAGGTGGCCAGATCCACTTCGAAGCGGTCAACGAATTTTCCCACAGAGGAAACGAAGGTCGAGTCGAGACATTCCTTGAGGTAGGCCCACTCGTTGCCCGCGAAACGCGGTTCGTGCAGGGCCACTAGCCCTGGACCAACGACCGCGCGGACCGCATCGGCGATCTGGCGGGCCAAGGCGGATGGTCGACTATCGAGCATGCGACGTTCCTGCGGCCACATTCGATAACACGGCCGCTATCTTCCTGACCGACGTGCTTACGCTTTCCACGCCGAAATACGCGTCAGCAAACTCTGTGTTGCCGACATCTGCGTGGTAGGTGCCAGACTCCAGGAAATCCTCCACGGCCGACGTGAGCTGATCTACGGAATCACAGACCACGGCTCTTTTCGCCAGCTTCTCGATCGCCTCGTCGTACCACCTGACCCTCCCCATCAACACAAACAGGGGGACCCTCGTCGCCGCAGCCTCGACGCAGGTCGTCGCAGGACAATCAAGCACGACCGCCTTCGCGTGAGCCATGAGATCCACAAACCTCGAACGCGCATCAACCGGCACTGACGTCTCGAAGGGAATCTCGTTCGCGCCAGGTGTGTTGTTCGCTTTCACGACAAATCGGACGTGTCCGGTTCTCAACTGCTGCTGCCGGTCGAAGAACTTCAGCAGCGCCTTCTGCGCGTCGTATAACCGTCCGTCAGGATCGACGTAGTGGATCATGACAGTGTTCGAGAAGTACTTGCCGGTCGCATAGACGACAGTATCACCGCCCCGATACTTCACCTTGTTTCTGACCGCGCCAACGACCCAGATGTTCTTGAGGTGTCCGGCGCCCTCGAGCTGTTCGCGCTTTCGGTCAACCGCGCTTCCCCACGACAAATACTGCGTCGCATCGGTCTCAACCGACGCCAGATGCTTGGACTCGGGATTCAGGTTCATCGCGCCGTGCTGAAAAATCACAACCTCTTTATTTCGACGAATGGCCTTCGAGCAGTAGTAGCGACCGAGCGGAGTAATAAAGACGCTGCCGACCACGATTCGGGCATCGGCGATCTCGTGCTCCAGCGCGGTGTCATTCGTTTCAACATACGAGACGAACTTGGCCACGCGGACACAGAGGTCTTCGATGGCTCCCACCGGAATCCGCCCGCCCATGACGCACGAAAGCCGCTGCACCAGTTCCCTTGGCGCCAACTCGGTCTCTGCGCCCACCGCCGGCGTATCTTCCTCAGCACCGACTCGCTTCAATTCCAGGCGGACACTGGGTCGAAACTGCCAGTTCAAACCGATCGCTACCCACTGGCTGAACCCGTTCAGGACAATGGCCTTGTGCAGGGGCGCCGACCACCCCAGGCGACACGCGGCTCTTGCCCAGAGAAGCCCGTTCACTCCTGCCAGCCCCAGCCTCCTGCGCCATGGCTCGCCAGGACTCTCGGCGACCGGCTCCTCGGTCTCTGGCAGGCCAGTCTTCGCGACGTCAGTCCGTATCCTTCTTATGCCATCTCGTGTAGCCGCAAGAACGTCGAAGGCTTCACTGAGGTAGGTGCCCGCACGCAGGGGCCGTTCGAGATAGCTGACGTCATAGGCTTGCGCCGCGCACTCAAGAATCTGCGCGATGGCGCTGTACCTGCTTAAGTGCTTATAAGCGACAAATCTGAAATATTCGCCGACATTGGGCACAGACGCAGGCCGATGCTCGAAGTACTCATTCACAACGGCAACAACCTGGTCAATCTCGTCTTCCAGGCGCCGACATGCCTCTTCATGACGTTCTTGCCCTACCAGGCTCCCGGGCAGAACGCTCTGCAGCCCCAACGTCTCCAAGGCATGTCGTGCCTCTGCGCACAGCGGGATGTAGACATCGAAGGACTCAGAGGCGGGCGACCCAAGATAGGTCGCGTCGTCGCTGCGAATGAGCATGAGTGCTCGTTGGCGCATGCGTCCTTCTACGTGCGACCTTACAAGGCCGCCGAGGATCGTCGATGCAGCCACTGAGATCCCGCGAGAGCCCGCTTCAGCATGTATTTCGCAGCGGCCAGGCCGTTTGCGGCCTCGACACGGATCTTATCGCCCGTGCTCATGGTTCTCACATGCGGCCTTAAGACAGCCTCACGAAATGTACTGGATGGACACGACACGTCATTGTGTCGCACAAACTTCCACTGCCAATACATCGGTATGACCAGTCGCGACAGTAACAATCTCAGATACTCCGACCGGTGCTGTGGGTACTGCTTCCCAATCAGCGCTGCCGTCTTGCCCAGAAACTCATCTTGCGATTCCACTAGGACGCTCATCGGCCTGCTAAAGCTTGACGTCGAACCGGCGTGATCCCGATAGAACACAAGCGGCTGGTCAACGAACAACACGGTGTCTGTACACGACGCAAGATACAGCGCTTGAAAAGTGTCCGGATAATAGCAGGTGTCCCACTGGGGAAATCCGTCAACCGTTTCAAGAAACTCGCGACTGAAGCATCCACAGTTTCCCATGACTCTGACTTCCTGCCGCACCAACTTGGCAAAGAACTCGTCCCCGCTGTACACAGACAACTCGTCTCCAGTCGAGCGTATCGATCGAAACTCGCTTTCACTCGAAGTGTAGGAGGTGTATAAGCAAACAAACTCTTTGCGATGGGTCAAGGCTGCCTTGAAACTCGCAAAGAACTGAGGATGAAACAAGTCATCATCAGAGATTGACGTCACATAGCGCCCGGTGCTTTGCCTGAGCATGACCCTGTAGTTTTCCCAGGTATCGTACTGGTGAGGATGATTGATGTAGAGCACCTCGGGACTTGAGATTCCGGTGTAGCGGCCGTCGATTGGCCGGTTGAGGTTGGCGTTGCCGACAAGGACTTCGACCGGAAAATCCACAGCGTCCAATATTGAACGTAGTGTCTCTGCCAGCAACTCCCTTCTGTCGTAGTTCGTAATCAGCACCGACAGCAGCGGCTGGCGGCTCGACGTGGTGTGGTCGTAATTGATTAGCGCCTCTCCTGCTTATCCGGTTGTTTCAGCAGACCGCTACAGGTTGTGGTCAGCCGCCCTCAGGCCTTAAGCATATCGTGTCCGCCCCGAATGCGGCGGTAGGGTGTCGGCGTGCGGGCGGTGCCGAGGCCGAGTAACGTTTGGAACGCGGCCATGTGCTGCTTTCGCCGATTGTGTCGAAAGACGAACTGGTTCACGTAGACCTGCAGCTGAGCGCGGCTGACGCCGTGATACGTGCCGATCAGCCAGTGCTGGAGATTCCCGATCGCGCGGTCCGCGAGCGGCACGACCGAACCGGCGCCCTTGCGAAAGGCGGATCGCACCGGTTGCTTGAGGGCGATGTGCCGATAACCCGCGGCGTGCAGGCCCGCGAATCCTGCAAGGCCATCGGTGTCAGCGGGGTTTTCGTGTTGTGTAGAATCGTTCCGGCCGTCAACAACACCTGGTGCCGGCACTCGGCACACTGCCAGCGCCGCTTCGCCACGGCGTACGCACGGATATCAGGTAACGCCGTGGCAGTGGCGCACTGCATGATCCACAGCCTGAGCCGCCCAGTCCACCTCATCGGAGCGCAACTCCTCGTGAACTGGAAGCAGCAGGATTTGCTCGCTCAAACGCTGCGCCGCGGGTCCGCCGGCAATAAGCCAGGACCAAATGGCGCGCGCGCGGACGCCGCTATCCAGAAGCCGCGCTATAACGGCATCGCGCTTCTTGACAAGTATCGGGAACGCGAATGGGACAGTCCCCGGCGCAAGAGGAGGAAAAAGTCGACGTATGCAGTCGCTATCAGCGGGCAGCAGCCGCTCATATCGAGCGTAGTGGGCCCGGCGCGCGGCCGCGACGAGACTCGCCGATACTCCGCCAGTCAGTCGCCGCGACATGGACGACATGGCTCGAATCTCGCCTCCCGCGCAGCCGGTGGTTTCCCAGGCGCGCACCAGTTCCCCCCGACGCAGCAGCCATCCGCGGAAAGACGGGAACCACCGGCGCTCCACAACGCTTGCCGCCAAGTAGGCCGCGCGCATATAAGGCATGAAGCCCGCGCCCGGCAGAGCCGGAGCTGCCGGCCAACTATCATCCACGATGAGAACGCCGCCATCGGGCACCGGCAGCATCTTGCGAAAACTGTAGGCTATCGCTGCGCCGCTGCGGCCTACGCCCTCGGTCCATAAGGCGTGAGCGGCGTCCTCCACGATCTTCAACTCCTGGTGCTCGACGATTCCAGGCGGCACGGCTTGCAGCACGCCATAGTAATGATAGAGCACAAGCGTCTTCGGCGCGCCGGGGCGGCAGGAAGCGATCCAACTCCAATCTGGCTCTAGCTGTTCCGAAACAGGATAGAAAAGGCAATCCGCCCCCAAGCCTTGAAGCCGCATAGTGAGCGTAGGACAGTAGAAATCCGGCAGCAGAAGAACCGGGCGAGCGGCCAACTGGACCGCCAACACGAGCGCTGAAGTCCCCGAGTCAACAAAGATCGCCGATTTGCCAGCGGGCACAGGCAAAGCCCACCCCTCGCTCTGCCGCCAAGACGCGGCCAACGCTTTAATCTTCAGCGAGGCTTCCGCGCCGATGAACCTCAATTCCCCTTCTCCTGGACTTGACTGACAAGGCCAAGAACAAGCCTGAGCCAACGCCATCGTCGCACCTGATGCTTAAGGTCGAGCATCGCCGAGGCCGCGCCCGCCGCGCAAACGCCAACGAGTCCCGGTCGCCCGATCAGGATCGTGCGCAAGGTCCTCTGGCCATCGGACCATTGGAACTTATAGTCTTCGTCGCCCTTCATGAAATCGAATTCCTTCATGCCCAAAGAGTAGGCGCGTTCGATCATGCGCATCAGATGCAGTACTCCCGGGGATGAGCGCAGGAACTCAGGGTCATAACCCGCCATATAATAGTGGTACGTGCTGCCATTGAGAAAGGCGATCGAAAAAGCCAGGGGCCTGTTCCCTGCCTTTAGAACGCAGACGTCAAGGCGACCGCGTTCGAATTCCGCCGCGAAGGCCTCTTCATAAAACCGGCGTCCGCGCGCCGACAGGAACTCGCTGGTGATCATGGTGCCGGCCTTGGAGCGAACGTAAAGATCGCGCGCGACCTCGAGGAAGCGTCCCAACTCGCCGGGAGCCGCGCAGGCATCGATCTCCAGTGGGCCCAGCGCGGAAACGATCTTCTTCTCTTTGCGCCTCAAGTGGTTGCGCGTGGCGGAACTCCTGGCCGCCCACACGTCCGCCCACGTCCCTTCCAGTTTCAGCCATGGGCAGACGTAGGTAGGCCGCTCAATGACTTTCATTCCCCGGCATCGGCATTCGGCGAGCAGAACGTCCAGCCGCGCGTCGGCCTCGCGCACGTCCTCGAGCCAAAGCAGGTCCCATCCCCGCGTCGCGATGAAAGATCGGACCGACTGAGACATATCCGCGTCCGGCAGGCGAAGCGTCTTGTAATCGGAGGGCCTGCCGCCGGCCAGGCGCAATACCCGCAGCCCCAGCGGGCGGCTTCCCACCAATCCGTGCGTCTCCCATCGGCGATCCGCGCCGAAATTGCGGTACCAAGAATCGAGCCATTCCGATGAAAGAAAAGGAGTCTGCGGCGTCATCCGAAATCGCCGTTATGCGATGCCCGGCGGTCCGCCGAGGGCCCCTGACACAGCGTTGCAGACCAAGTCACGCGATGCACGGGATATCAGGGTGGAGGACGCACTCAGGGCATTCGGCGAGCTAGTATCGACTGCGCCGGTAGATGATCCGGTCTGAGCCCTGTCCCGTTACCGCCCGCTGCGCGATCCGCCACGGGGGAAGGCCCGGTGTTGGCTGTTGCGGCAGTGGCACCGTGGGCGGTCAGAGTCATGCCGAACTCGATGCGGCGCCCCTGCCGCCCGTCGGCACGACGTCCCGCAGGACTTTTTCGATCACGCCGTCATCTGCACCAATAGCGATCGCGTGCCGGTCCAATGTCTCGGTTACCGCGGCTATCGGCTTGAATGAGCGGCGATATGATTTTACGTAGTCGTCGAATGCACGAAACTCGTTGAGCACGCTCGAGAACTCGTCGAACAATACGATTGCTCCCCTGGCGATGTACGCGTCCAGCTTAGTCAGCACGTATAGCGTCGAGGAGTAGAGATCAGGATCCATGTTGATTACCAACGTGCCGGAGGGCTTGTAGCCGGCGAGAAACCCATCCATTGTTTCCTGAAACAGACCTTTGATGAATTGCACGCGGGTATCCTCTATCGCAGGCGTGCGGCCAAGGGTACTGAAGTGTCCCTTGGGCAATCCCCGGATCGCCCAATGCCAGTCTTCCAGCAGGCCCTCGAAAGTGTCAAAACCCCAGAAGCGGCTCCCGGGATCGCTGTTGATCCGGGACCAGTGACTTATCGAGGCGCCCTGGTACACGCCGAATTCCAGGTAGTCGATCCGGCGTTGCTTCAGGACTTCGTCGTTGATATAGGAGTAGTAGTCAATCCGGTCCTGGAAGACGCGGATGCCTCGATACTTGCGAATCCAGTCCATCAGAAGGGCGTTGCGGTTGACGATGTCGAGGATCCTCGAGTAGCGGGGAAAAAGGAGACCCGCCAGCTTTTTCTTGTGCATGTAAAAGACTCCCGTCGATCTGAACGGCCCTGGGCGATCGGGCGGCGAACAGGCTAATGCATCAGGCCGACGCTGGCCATGAGAAACATTTCCCCAATGGAATTCGCCTTGCGCTCCATTGCCGTTCGAACCGGTGCCTTGTTCGCATCCACGATTCTGCGTCCCGCGGTGAACACTCCCGTGATCACGTGGCGGACTGCTGGAGCAAGGCCGTGCAGTACTGGTCCTGCGTGAGGTTTTGTACTTTCCCGCTCCGTATTGCCCAGCCGCTCGCGTACGCGCGGCACCTCGATCGGAATCTTCTGGTCACCCAGATAGATCGACCCCCGCTGCGGGGTCCAGCGCACGTGGCCCGGGAGGCGGCCGTCCCGCACATACCGCTCGCTGGCGAGCCGGGCTACGTCCGCCTGCAATTCCTCCTCGACCTTCTCAAGCGCCACCGGAATCAGCGCTTGGATCAGCGCGATGCGCGTGTTCCAATCCGGAGCCGCCGTCGCCGTCGCCGGCGCCGGCACGATGCCGATGGCCTTTCCTTTCCGCCGAATCTGTCGTACCTTGCGCGCCATGGGTGGTGCCCTCCTTCGGAGCTGCGATTGTATCAAGTCCCTTTGAAATCAACTCTTGTTTAACCATTGCTTCAATTTGTGGACGGATTTCGTGCCCATACCAATCCGAATACACATGCAACCCATTGCTTGCACACGTTCCACAATACTTATGATTAAGAATGCTTTTCTCGATCTCTTTCGTGGGTGTTTCTAGAAACGAAGCGACGGTGAATCTCTCTTGAGAGTAAACGTTACAGCACAATTGTACATTTCCGCGGCAGTCAATGACGGTTCTCGTCTTCAACCGGCAGGGAACGTTCACCAGCTCTTCACCTTTGCAAATATCGACCGCCTTCTTGAGATTGAGCACCAATCGACTCTCGATGAACTCGGTCTCCTCCCTGGGCGCCTTGCCTTCCAAATAGGTTATGACTTTTTCGATGGGCATGTAGAAAGCCCAGCAGCTATCAAATCTAAATCCCAAGGACTGTGCATAGTCTCGCATGAGAGGGACTTCATGCAGATTGTAAACGTACTTGTGAAAGTAGACCGTCACGTTCTCTTGAGGCACGTTGGCTTCTCGCAATGCCTCACTCAGTTTTCGCATGTTGTCCTTGACGACCTCAATCCTCCCCTGCTTGTGCCCTATCGAATAGACGTCTTGGGTAAAGCCTGAAAGAGAGATTCGGATCTCCTCAGGCGCCGATCTGGCCAAGAGCTCGGCGTCACGCAAGATATTCAAATTGGTGCTGAGGAAACTCTTTAACCCGTAACGGTGAGTCGTCTCAACGAACTGATGGACTTCAGGATGAATCAGCGGGTCCGTCCAGGTAAACAGCTGGACAATCGCACCAGGAAACTCTGATCCAATGCGTTTGGTAATGCTGTCATACATTTCCAGACTCATTCGTCCGCCTGGATTCTTGTCGAATTTGCCATCCCTCACAACCCCGTCACCAGCGGGACAAGACGGACACGCTAAGTTACATGATCCTACGATATCAATGGAGAAGTCTCTAGTCGTATACTTCATCAGCAACTTTTCTTTGATATGAAAGGGAATCATCTGCATGACCCGCCTTGGCACGATGTGTGCGAGTCGATGCAATACCCTTGAAACGACGCGCCTTTTGTTATTCATGAGATTGATCCAGCGCTGATGATTTCCCGACGACGCCGCGTTGACGCCGCGATCTTCGCCGTTCTGCGAGCACGACGTTCACAGGTTGTAGCTATCCGACTTGTATAAAGCCAGGTGAGAGGGCTGACTGAACCAGTCAACGGTTTCGATCAACGCGCGACGAAAACCATCCAGACCGCCGTATCGGGGCTGCCAGCCCAGCAATTCGCGGGCTTTGTCATTAGAGGCCCACAGCCGTTCTACTTCGCTCTTTGGCGGGCGCAGACGTTGTTGGTCGGCGAGGATTTCGATCTTTGCCCCCATCACGTCGGCGATGGTGCGGGCGGTGTCGGCTATCGAGATTTCGAAATTGCTGCCGATATTGATGATCTCGCCAATACCCCGGTCGGAATTCAGCGCGGCCGTGAAGCCTGCCACGGTATCGGCCACGTAGGTGAAATCGCGCGTGGGGTGCACGGAACCGAGCTTGATCTGCCGTTTGCCGTTCGCGATCTGGGTGATGATGGTGGGGATCACTGCCCGGGCGGATTGACGCGGGCCATACGTGTTGAACGGTCGCAGGATGACGACCGAAGTGCCGAAGGAGGTGTAAAACGACATGGCCAGCTGGTCAGCGCCGATTTTGCTTGCCGAATAGGGCGACTGGCCCTGGATCGGGTGATCCTCGGTGATGGGCACAAATCGCGCCGTGCCGTACACCTCGCTTGTGGAGGTGTGCACCACCTTGGCCACTCCGAGATCCCGGGCCGCCTGAACGATGTTCAACGTGCCTTTGATATTGGTGTCGACGTAGCTGTCGGGCGAGTGATAGGAGTAGGGAATGGAAATCAAGGCCGCGAGGTGCAGCACCGCATCGCAGCCTTTCATGGCGGCGCGCACCCCGTTTGGATCACGGATGTCGCCGGGAAACACCTCGAATTTGCCCTTCACATCCCCGGTGCAATGGTCCAGCCAGCCCCAGGAGTTGAAGGAGTTGTATAGGACGAAGGCGCAGACGTCACGGCCGGCGCGCACGAGAGCTTCGGTCAGATGGGAGCCGATGAATCCGTCCGCGCCGGTAATAAGGATCTTGTTCACGTTTCTTCAGCACCCAATCTCGAACGACTATCCCGCCACTTGAGCCATCTGTCGGAAGCTCGGGCTGCATTCAAGCAACTGTTCGTACGTACCTTGCGCCACCACCCGGCCATGTTTCAGTTCTACGATGGTGTCGCAGCGCCGCACGGTGGTGAGCCGGTGGGCGATGAGCAAGATGGTGAAGTCGCGGTCAAGCCCTTCGATGGCGTCCATCAACGCCTGTTCCGTGGCGTTGTCGAGGGCGCTGGTGGCTTCGTCGAACACCAGCACGCGGGCCTGTCTGTAGAGCGCACGGGCGATGCCGATGCGTTGGCGCTGGCCGCCGGAAAGACGGATGCCGCGCTCCCCCACAAAAACGTTGTAACCCTCGGCCAGGCTTTCGATAAAGTCGGCAATCTGTGCTTGACGAGCCGCCTGTCGCACCCGGTCCATGTCGATCGCGTTGCGCGGCACACCGAAGGCGATGTTTTCAGCCAACGTGGTATCGGCCAGGTAGATGCTCTGCGGCACGTGGGCGATGGTTCGCTGCCAGGCTCGGACCCGGCTGCCGTTAATGGGCTGGCCATCCACCAGGAGCTCGCCCTCGGTAGGCATCAGTAGTCCCATCAGCAGGTCCAGTGTCGTACTCTTGCCGGCGCCGGTTTTCCCGACGAAACCGACCCGCGCCCGAGGACGGATGGTCAGATCGAGGCCATCCAGCACCCACGGGCCGTCGTCGGTGTACCGGAAGCGCACGGCGTTGAAGCGGATGGCATCCCGCAAGGGCAGCGGCGGGGGGACGGGTTGCAGGATCTCCGCTGGCAGGGGCTGATCGAGCAGTCCGATAGTCTCCTCTAGTGAGGCCCGGCTGCCGGCAATGGTTGTCCAATTGGCATAGGTAGCCTGCAGGGCCGGCAACAGACGTTGCGCGCCGTATGCCAGCGCACCGAGGACCGGTAAGGCTGTGGCGACCCCGCCCGCCTGACGGCTCAGGCCATAAGCCACGGCGGCGATCAGCACCATCCCCACGCTGTCCATGAGGTGACGGGGGCTTTGGCTGATGAAGCCGTTGTCCCTGATCGCTCGACGCAATGGGTAGGCGGACTGACGGTAGGCGTCGCAGTAAACTGGCTGCGTCCCATCCAGCAACACGTCGCGAATGCCACCCAGACCTTCTTGCACGGCCTTGATGACTTGAGTTTGTTCATGGGCGATGCGCTGGCCATTGTGGCGCAGTCGTCGTCGGACCATCCAGGTGATCAGCCCATAGCTGGCGCCAAAGCCGACAGCTGCCACTAGGGCCACCTCCGGATCGATGGCGATTAAAGCGCCCGTCATCGCCACCAGCATCAGGACTGAACTAATCAATATCAGCAGCGGCTGCAGCACGCCGGACACCACTGTTTCGACCTTGCTGGTGATTCCGCTGATCACCTCACTGGTGTTGCGGGCCACGTGCACCCGGTAGGGTTGGTACAGGGTGCGGCGATACACCTCGATGCTGAGGTCTGCACCGCCGGCACACGCGAACCGGAGGTTGACGTGCAACAACAGGAGGCGGACTGCCCCGGCTATGAGGGTTGCCACGACAAACGTGACGGTGAGAGGCAATACCAGTTGATCGGCTGAGGTAATGCCCCAGGCCGCCGCCGCACGTGCGACGGCAGGGTGTTTGAACACCAACGCGGGCGCGGTCAGTATGCCGAGGAAAGGCAACACTGCACCCAAGCTCACCAGTTCCGCGAACGCGCTGACCAGCATCAAGACCATCAGCAGCACGAACTGGCGCTGCCGGCGCCGGCTGAGGTGATGCCAGAGGCGCGCTAGTAGATTTGGGAGAGCGGGGGTGAGGATGGTCGGTTTCACTGACTCACTGACTAGCTAGACCGGTGTTGGTCGATGTAGAGTCGCCACGGATCACGACCGGGCCAGCGACCCTCACAGCCATGCTGATGTTCTCGCGCGCTCTTTACCCTTCTTCGGAAACAACGGAACCGTGCGCGAGCTCAATCGAACTCGATTTCCACGCGAAACAACGGCGCCCAACATGAAGAACAAATAGTAATAGAACCGAGGAGTGTAAACCGCGGATGTCGCCAGAATTGTCATGATCAGCAGAACTACAAATACATTACCAATTTTGTCCTTTTTCATTAATACGGCGTGAATTATAAAGAGTGCCATCATGATCCACGGAATCAGACCGAACTCAAAGACAGATGTCACCACGGCGCTCACATTATCGAAATATTGCGACGGCACGCTCAAGAACGAGTTGGTGAAGCTAGAGAACAGAGGGCCTAATGGCAAACAAAATGTGGAGACTCCAGAATCGTTGATTATCGCGTTTATAGCCTGGCCCCGCTTGTCTACTTCGAACGAGTACGAAAGAGCGCTCTCGAATGCTTCAATTCTGTAAAAATCAAATACAGAATAGATATTTGACAGAAAGTAAACGACGTAATTGCTAAACGTAGATACTATGAGAAACGACAGAACAATAATTCCAACAGGGTGGCCCCATTTACTTATTCTCGTCAGCGACACCACGAGCAACAACATCAACAACAGCAGTGCAACGAAACCAAGAACTCGCGCTTGACTCAGGACTATTTCGATTACTCCCAGCAAAGAGGCCGCCATTAAAACGCCGGCCTTCAAACCGCTCGTTTTTTCTTTTACACAGTATCTGTATGCAAAGACGGTCCAGGAAAGCCATACGAAGCGATCAACAGAAAACCAGGCGCTAGCCGAGTCCCACCCCTTGTACATGACCATCTGAACCGAACCGACCGCTACACCGCGATTGTATTCCCAGATAAATGATTCATTTTCTGGACGGAACAACTCGAATGGAATAACCTTGAAGTAGTGATCTAGTAGCGCACACACGCCAGAAACAATCAAAGCCAGTGCAAGGTTGTTGGTGAACGTGACGAAAATCTCAGAATCCTTAAATAAGAAATCGGCAACCCAGAACGCAGAAACATACATTAGGACATAGTACGCGAAGATGAGGTATTGAACTCCGCTCAGCCAAAAGACGCTGAAGATCAGGCAGGTACAGATGATGAACAAAAGACCGAGGCTGTATTTGTCTATTCTGAACGAATTGCGCCGAACAGCATCGGCGGTTAATAGCGCCGACAGCAGAATGAGGATTTTATTAACATCGACATTATTGCCAAGGACAGAGAACCCGATTCCTTTGGGAAACACGATGCTCAGAATAATGAACCACATGATCCTCGTTCGTGCTCGGCAGTGTAGCAGCCTTTTGCGGTCATCAGTCGTGACAGCTCTGGACATGTTCAGGGTAATCGGTATCGCATGTCTAGACTGAAGTTCCCCTTCCGAAATCTCTAGAAGGCCCAATGTTTCCATAGAGATAGGATTTGCGTAGCGTGCATTATGTAGCCATGTGAGCTGTTGGATCTTGCGCGGCAAGATCAAAGGGAAAGACGCCATCGGCGTGCGCATCGGAAAAGTCGTCGACAAGTACAAGATGTCCAAGCACCTGGTCTTGGACATTCGCGATGATGGATTCGACTTCCATGTCGATGACGACAAGGTAGCAGCGGAAGCGGCCCTTGATGGCATCTATGTCATCAGGACCAGCGTCCCGACCCAACGCCTGGCCGCGGACGATGTGGTACGTAGTTACAAGATGCTCAGCCAGGTCGAGCGGGCCTTCCGCTCACTGAAGACCATCGATCTCGAAGTCCGACCCATCCGACACCGGCTCGAGGATCGCGTCAAGGCCCACATCTTCCTTTGCGTGCTGGCGCACTACGTGGTGTGGCACATGATTGAATCTTGGCGTGAGCTTCTCTTCTGCGATGAAGACCAGCAGGCCAAGAACACTCGCGACCCTGTCGCGCCCACACAACGATCGAGTGCCGCTCTCGGCAAGGTGCATGCAAAGGTCCTTGACGACGGCGCACCCGTCCACAGCTTTCAGACCCTGCTCAAAGATCTGAGCAGCATCGTCAGGAGCACGTGTCGCCGGCAGGGCGCATCCACCGCCGGCGAGCCCACCTTCAACCTCGTCACCACCACAAACTCAACGCAGCAGCGTACCTACGATCTTCTCAAGTCGATCCAAGTGTAGCCAGAAGCCTGCACGCGCATCCCGAGCTATCTCATAGCTAGAGCCACCGCTTCAGCAGGGACGCGATGAGATGGACGCGTGGCAGCAATTCGTGCGCCGGTTCGCGGTGGTCGCTGAGGAACGTGATGCGATGGCGGTAGCTATGCGCCTTCAGGCGGTCGTAGCCCACCCAGCCATCGGTATGCACCAGACTGCCCGGCTCAATGACCTCGTCGATGGACCCTTGGAGGCTGTCGGCCGACGCGTCCGAGAGGCTGCGCAACCGGATGCGACCAATGCGCCGGTCGGCCTGCTCCGCGGCCACCACGATCAACGCCTTCTTGGGCGCCCCGCGGACCAACGTACTACCTCGTCGATCTGCCGCGCGCATCGGTGGATGCTTTCCGGCGGCCATCAACGGCGGGTCTAAAAACCCGCGGATCACGGCAAGGCTGAAGCCTTGCACTACAACAGATCACTACGTACCGACGTCCTTCTGATAGTAGTCGCTGTACTCGCGACGGTAGTACTGAGAATAGTAGTACGCGTTGTGCTGTAGGTCGACGCGGTTCAGCACCGCCCCGATGAACTTCGCACGAGCGTGCTCGAGCTGCTCGAGCGCCCGCTGCGCCGCGTGGCGGCTCGTCATCTCGGCCCCGACCACGAACAAGACGCCGGTGGCCAGGTGTGCGACCACCGACGAGTCGGTGACCGCCATCACCGGTGGCGTGTCGACAATCACCCAATCGAAGTGCTGCGCCAGCGACTCCAGGAAGTCTTTGAACCGCTTCGACCCAAGTAGCTCGGCTGGGTTGGGTGGGTGGAGGCCGGCCGGCATCACCCATAACCCCGGCACCGCAGTCTTGCGTACCGACTCGGACGATTTGGCGTTGCCGACGAGGACGTTCGAGAGCCCTGGTTCCTGCGGCTTTTCGAATACGATGTGAACGCGGGGCTTGCGCATGTCGGCATCGACGAGCAGCACCCGCTGGCCGGCTTGCGCCAGCGCCACGGCGAGATTCGTCGCCACGACCGTCTTGCCTTCGCCTGGGCCTGTGCTGGTGATGACGACGCTGCGGCTGCCTTCGTCTGCTGACGAGAACAGCAGGTTGGTGCGGACAGCGCGGAAGCTTTCCGAGAAGTTGCTGGGAACTCCGTTGTTAATCAGAGGGTTCTCGATGGCCTTGTCGAAGAGCGCCGGCACCATGCCGAGGAACGGCAGGCCGAGGTGCTGCTTCATCTCGTCCGGGCTCTTGATGCGGTTGTCGAGGTACTCGAAGAAGAACGCAAGGCCGACCGCCAGCGTCGCGCCTCCGAACAGGGCGAGGAGTAGATTAATGCGGGTGTTCGGTCTAACAGGCCCGCGCGGTGTCTCGGCTGCATCAACCACGCGGATGTTGCTGGTCTTGAGCTCACCGGAGATGCCGGTTTCCTTCGTCCGCTGCATCAGGCTCTCGAAGATCTGCCGGTTGGAGGCCGCATCGCGTGCCAAGACGCCGTATTCGATGCCCTTGCGGTTCAGGGCCAGCGCGTCCTGCTTTTGCTGGTCCAGGGCGTTCGTGAGGCTCCGCTCCTGCGCCACCGACTGCTGGTAGTCGTTGCCCATCGCCTGGACGACCTTGCTGATTTCTCCCTGGATCTTCGCCTCGGCCGTTTCGATAGCCAGCCCGATCTTCATCATGTCGGGATGGCGCGGCCCGAGCTTGTCGGACAGCTGCGCCTGCTGCCGCTGCAGGTCGGCGAGCGCGCTTTTCTGCTGTTGGATGAACGTGTTCGACAGAATCGCCGGGAAGGTGTCGAGTGCGGCACGGTCGTTCTGGAGCGCACGAATCTGGTTGTACGCCGCCTCCTTCTGGATCCGCTCGGTTTTGGCGCGCGTGACTGCCGCGTTCAGCTCGGAGAGCTTCTGCACGACGATGTTTTGTTTCTCTTCGAGCGACACCGAGTCGGTCTGCTCGCGGTAGCGCTGCAGCGCCTGCTCGCTGGTCTCGACCTGCTTGCGCTGCTCCCCCAATCGCTCCCCGAGCCAATCCGAGGCTTCCTTCGAGGACATGAACTTGAACTCGAGGTTCTGCTCGATGTACGACTTGGCCAGGGCGTTGGCGACGTTTGCGGAGAGCGCGGCGTCGGGCGATTCGAATCTGACGTCAACAAGGCGGCTATTGCGGACTGGCGCGACCGTCAGAGCGCCGAGGAAGCGGTCGATCGTGCTCGACTGAACCTTCGATTCGTCTGGCAGTGGCGGGTCGATCGGCTTGGCCGACTTGAACCAGCTCGACACCAGCACCGCCGGCGCCAGGACCATCTTCCTCACGGTCAGGGAGTTATCCGGGGGGGGATTGAACTGTGGGTGATCCCACAGCTTCAGCGCGTCGAGTGTCCTCCGTGCGAGCGCGCGGCTCTGGAGGATCTTGTACTGCGTCTGATAGTAGTCGTCCGTTATCTGGTTCTGCTCGATGGCTTGCTTGAACGTCACGACGTTCGAGGCTTCCTTCTCGATCAGGATCTGGACGCGCGCCTCGTAGATGGGCGTCGCGGTGAACGTGTACACAGAGACCGACAGCACGACAATCACGAAGGCCGTGAGCGCCGTCCACCGGCGCTTGTACAGCACCTTGACGTAGTCACTAAGGTGCACCTCGTCGCCGAGAATATTGGACCCGTACCCATAGGCGGGCGGCGTCCCCGCAGCGTCACTCGCCATCACGATGCGCGGCGCGGCCGGTCCAGGCTCGAGTGGGGCTTGCTCGGACATCAGAAGAACCTCTCTCCGACGATGACGGTATCACCAGGCTGAACGACGTCGGTCAACTTCACCTTGAATTCTTTCTTCTCGCCGTCGACGATGCGGACGATACGGACGCGGCTAGTGGACCCTCGGTCGGTGACGCCTCCGGCGAGCGACAGCGCCTGCAGGACGCTCGTATCTTTCTGCTGCAGCGAGTAGGCCCCGGGGTTCTTGACCTGGCCGAAGACGTAGACGCTCTCCGCCCGCGGCACGAAGATCGTATCGCCGTCGCGGAGGATGATGTTGTCCGTGAAAACGCCGTTCTGCATGGCTCGCAAATCGACGCGTTCGGTGTTCGCCGTCGGATCCTGATTCGGGAGCGTCGGCCCAGACCCGCCCGGAACGGCCGGATGCACGATGATCGCTTCGCCGCTGGCGCTTGGAAGCGTCGACCCGGCGCGCGCAATCGCTTCGACAAGGTTCATGTCTCCTGACAGCGGATATGCGCCGGGCGCTCGCACTTCGCCGACGATGAAGATGCGCTGGCTCTTGTAGGTCTCGACAGCAATGGTGATTTGAGGATTGTTGAAGAATCCTTCATCTTTGAGCCGTTTCTTGAGCGAATCTTCCAGCGCGCGAAGGGTGAGGCCACCGGCCTTCACGCGTCCGATCAGCGGATACGTGAACGTACCGTCCGCTTCGAGCGTGAACTTTCCGGACAGATCTGCCTGGTCGTAGGACGTGATTGTCAGCACGTCCTGCGGCCCGACGACATAGTCGGTCACGGGCGGCTGCTGGGCACGCAACTCGACGGACAGGAGCGCCGTGGTCAGCGTCAGGATCAGGAGCAAGGCAGGCCTGAAGGCCTGCACTACATCGGGCCTGGTCTCAGAATCCATACGTCACTGATATTCCCATCGTCAGGTTGTGGTACTGCCTCAGTTCGACATCAGAGACGCGCCTGGTTTCGTCGACGTTGAACCCGAGGCGCAGGTCCTTTCCCATGCGATACCCGATGCCGCCGCCGTAGGTGCGGACGTGATCGATGCGGTTCGAGGCTTGGATGATCACGCCGGCCCGATCGCGATAGGCAAGGTTCTGTGCCCCCGCCCGGCCGACGACGTCGAAGGGTCCGAAGAGTTGCTGGGCAATAGAGCCTGTGACGCCGGTCTGCAGGTAGTACGGCTGGTTGACGTCGTACGAGTAGGCCACGTCGCGCGTGGCACCAAGGCTGAACCTTGTGGTGCCGAGCAGCGTGTAGGAGAGGTTGACGGCGGCCGTCGCGCCCTTGAAGTTCTCGAGGCCTGGCGTCAGCGGCTCGAAGTCGCGGTATCCGAACGTGGCGCTGCCCTTGATGAGCGCGAATGGATCGAACGAGATGGTGGCCGCAGCGGCCGTCGAGTTGGAGTCCCGCAGCGAGGAGAACTCGAAACGATCCTGCGAACGCGTGGCGGTCAACGAGACGGACGTCAGCGGCGTGATCTGGTGACGCACTGTCAGCCCGCCGCTCGTCGTAACGCGGTTCAACTCGAACTGGAGATTACTGTTGAGAAACACGGCGTCCTTGTCGAAATCCACTTTCTGGCGCGACGCCGTCACCCCAAAGAACGTCTTCGAGAGAGCCCGGACTTCGACTGAGCCACTGTAACCAAGTTCTTTCCGCCGCGACCGCGCGTCGATCTCGAACCCCGGACGGTCGCGCACGTTCGCGTAAGAGGCGCCCACGTTCGCGGTGAGCCGATTGAGCGGCACCTTCCAGCCCAGCGAGTAGGTGGTGTTGGCGGCGCGTTCAGTCGTGTACTTCTGGTACCAGACGATTTGCTCATCGATCGCGCCGGTGAACCACGTTCGTCCCATGCGGAGCCAGAGATCCGTGCGCGGGACCACGGTGAGCGTGAAGTCTCTCTTGGGGTTCTGATCCTCGGCTTCGTTGAAGACGTTCCGGTCGATGCCGAGGTTCGTCAGCGAGATCGTCGGGTTCAGATAGAGCGGTCCGATGCGAACGCGGACTTTCGCCGGATCGGGTCCGCCGTCGGCAGCGCCTTGCGCGGCCGCTGGCGTCACGCGAATCAGCGCCAGCAAGGCCACTGCTGCGACGAAACCTTTGCGCGTCAACGAAAGACCTCTGCACAGCAGCGCCAGCCGCGATTGGTTGCGAGCGTCAAAATCTTGGAGGAGAGGGACGGCCGCCCGGAGCGTATCCGGGCGGCCTGAGATGGGCGGGCGCGAGGGCCCGCGTGCGATCTTCGGAGCGAGTGTTGCGCTACCGCGAGGGGCTGGCGTTGTTTCTGGCGATCGCAACCGCGCCTGCAATGCCCCCGGCCACTGCGATAGTGGTAATGACAACGGCGGTGCTGAATCCTCCGGCAGCCGCCGCGCCGGCGGCGGCCGCGCCGGCCGCGGTTCCGAGAGCAGCGGCCGCACTCGCGGTCACGATGACGCCCGAGACGGTCGCACCCGCAGCCACGGTGATCGACGCGCTCGTGCCGATGATCTGGCCGGCAGCGTTCACGATTTCAACGGCGTAGTTTCCCGCCGGCAGGCCGGCGAAGCTGAACGCGCCGTCCGCCGCGCTCTGCGTCGTGCTGACGAGCTCACCGGTGGTAAGGTTGCGCAACTGCACGGTGGTCCGGGCAATCGTCTGCCCCCCCTGGTCCCGCGCCGTGCCCGAGAGGCTGCCGAATTGCTGGGCCACGCGGCCCGCGCGCGCAGCCGCGAAGAGCGGCAGGGCGGTGAACGACATCGCGACGGCTACCGTGACAGCAATAATTCGGCGCATGGTGGGAGCCCTCAAAAAGGTTAGCTTCACTATCGGCACTTTTGGCCCGGCCGTCAAGTGTATCTTTGAGTGTCCGTTTTGATACACCTGGCAGGCCTGGCGGGCCCACATTCAACGCAGAGACCGCAGAGGCCGCAGAGAAGGAATGCGGCGTTCAAACGACGCTTAAACGCAGAGCTCGCAGAGCACGCTGAGAAAGCTCATTAGGTTTTCGTCAAGCAGGACGCGCACTGCTCATGACACTGTCACGCGCGACTTCGAGTGCTTCGGTGGCCTGCTCGCGGCGAACCGAGGGAAACTGCCGCAGAAATTCGTCGAGGGTATCACCGCCCTCGAGGTAGTCGAACAAGGACTGGACGGGGACCCGGGTGCCAACAAACACGGGTGTGCCGCTGAGAATCTCCGGATCACTGTGAACCACCGGGATCTTGCTGGGCATGGCTATTGTCCTGTGCCTTCGAGTATACCGCTGCGCGGGGCCGCTCCTGCGGCTGGCGTGCCGGAAAGCATCGTCTATCCTCGATCGGCCTGGGCGATCGATTCCAAGAGCTCCGCCTCGAGCTCAGGCGGAACCTCGAAGGTCTCGTCCGCTTCGCGGGCAAGGACAGTGACGACGGCACCCTCTGGCAGGGGATCCCCCCGGCAATCTTTGCTAATGTTTGTTATTTCTGTTACGGTGAACTGAAGCATCATCAGGGGATCTATGAACGTGTCATTGACGCCAGAGCTCGAGAAGTTCATCGACGGCAAAGTCGAGAGCGGCTTCTACAACAACGCAAGCGAGGTGATCCGCGAAGGGCTTCGGCTCCTCAAGGAGCACGACGAGGTCCGCCTGAAGTGGCGCGAGCAGATCGAGCGCGGCTGGTTGCAGGCGCAGGCCGGTGAGCTCGTCGACGGCCCGGGGGCGATGGCGACGATCAAGGACCGCCTGAGGCGCCGAACAAAGAACCGCGCGTGAGCCCGCGCTACCGGCTCACTCCGAACGCCCAGGAGAACATCAACGAAATCTGTGCGTTCATTACTGAAGACAGTGTCGACGCTGCTCTCCGCGTGTTCGATGCGCTCGCCCACGCCTTCGAGGAGCTTGCCGCGATGCCCGGGATGGGTCACACGCGCGAGGACCTCACGGCCCGGCCGGTGAAGTTTTGGAGCGTTTACTCGTACCTCGTTGTGTACGACCCGGAGAGCTCGCCGCTCACGGTCATTGCCGTTCTGCACGGTGCCCGTGACATTGAGCAAATCCTGAAGGACATCGGCCGGTGACACGCTGAAGCACAGCGCGTGTACCGGAGCCAGCGATTTGGGATTTGTCATGCTCGAGCTGGTCACTTGCCTGCGGAATCGATCACTACATGCGTGATGACGTCGCATGCCGCGTGGAGGGCGGACGTCATGTTGACTGGAAGACATCAATCCGGCGCGGTAGCCGAGGCGCGAGAGGAACGCTTCGCAATCTTGGATCTCCTGGAGTGCACCCACTGGAGTGCACCCACGCCCCAAACGTCTTCTCATTGCGCTGACGCTGTCGGCAGCAACGATCTGCTCATCGCCGCTCAGGCCGTTGCACTCGACTATGCAATCGTCACCGACAACGAGCGGGAGTTTGCCCGGATCGACGACCTTCCCCGCGAGAATTGGCTGCGTGAAGCCTGATGGCGTTTTTTGCCGTTGCGCTCGTGCGAACCAGCGAGCCTGGCGAGGCACGAGCTGAAGCAGCGCTTCATCGCATGAGAACATCAGCGTCCGGTCGGGTGAATTATCAGGGCGACAACGGCAGGAACAGGCCGGCCACGTCTAACTCGATGGCGTCGAACGGGGCCACGCGCGGCGTGTCGCCGTCGGTCCATGCGAAGCGAAGCCAACGCCCGTCCGAAGGTAGAGATCCGCCTTCCGGACCCGATCGCGGCCACGGTCCGCGGGCGAGACGACCTCGCATATCCAGTCCGGCACCGTCGTGATGGGCCGCTCGCTGGGCAGATCCGGGAGCCTGACACGCGTCCAGCCGGCCAAATCGGGCACGACGCTTTGGTGACGCTCCAGCCTGACGTCCGGCTCGGTTGTGCGCCGGCGCGGGGCGGGATGTCGCCTCCAGTTCACCGTCCAGGATCTCGTACACCCGCCCAT
>ORJL010254268.1_pt1 | contig 33733 bp, 30 predicted proteins | sample 1779941 | NCBI WGS metagenome assembly ORJL01 (sample SAMEA104232317, study PRJEB22302) | groundwater metagenome | biome: forest; feature: aquifer; material: groundwater | place: USA | collected 2011-08-07 | depth 5.8 m | reverse complement strand
TTTTTATATCCTCTTTATTTGGATAAACTTCTTCTGCTGTTTGAAAGTCTAAATCTTTTGCAACAGGTTCTTTCTTTGGCTTTGATGCCCATATCAACCTTGCCGTATCCTTTGATTTTGGTTTTTCTTTACCAAGTTGTGTCCTTTCTTCTTGTGGACTTATTTCTTCTTTACTCATGTTCTAATTCTCCTACTGCATTTTCTGGACTAATCAATCTATAAACTTTTTTCCTTTTGTCTTCCTCAGACCTTTTTATAACTATCCAGCCTTTCCTTTTAAGATTATAGAATAAGACGCTAACTTTGTGAGGATCGCTAATCTCTAGCTCTTTCTGGGCTTCTATATTGGTAAATTCAGTATCTTTGAATCTTTTCCATAAAATGGAATAGCATTTCATCTCCCAAGCAGGTAATGTCTTAGTCATGATAAATTACGTACTTTATCAATATATATAAATTTATCCATTACTTAATAGAAAGGTTTATATATTAGTATACATATACAATACATAAATAAATAGAGTATCAAGAGAGATTCTCCGCAAAGATCCTCTCTCCTGATAATAGAGTCCGTGATGAACCCTACAATAGAAGAAATAAGAAGAGAACTTAATAAAACTTTTGAGTCTGTTAGTGAGAAATGGGTTAAAACGTCTTCTATATTAAAGATATTAAACTTAGACTTAATAGAGCAAAGACAATCAACATTCTCTCCTGAAAGCTTGATTAAACTCTATATTTACAGAAGAATAAAAGGCATTCATTATTATGAGAAATTAATTGAGCATTTAGAAAATAACGAGTCTGATGCTTTTGATCTTGGATTTTCAAGAAATAATGATAATAAATTAGAATTTCCAACAAAAAGAGCATTTAACAAATTCTTTCAAAATAAAATTGATGATGTTCTAAAATTACAATTAGATAATATTTCCAAAGAAATTCTAAGAATAGCCACTCAAAAAGGCATTGTCTTAGATATAGAATTAGTCAATAAAGCAATCAAAGACAAGAAAGACAAAAAGCGAGAAAAAAGAAAAGCACTTCACGAAGCCACAAAGTTAGTAAAGAAATTAGTTTATCCACAAATAGACATTAAGATTAAAGAAAATGGAAAATTCACAACCAAAGATTTACTTGATGTTTTAGTCCATATTGCTTATTCTCACGACTTCACAACAAATGGCTCTTCTACATTTCAAGAGTTATACCCAAATGCTAAAGCTCCTTCTGGAGATTTAATGCTTTATCACTTCTCTAAACTGCAATCAGTAGAAAAAATAAAAGAAATGTTTATCTCTATATTTGATGTAATCTTCAATTTTACTAAACAAAATTACAAATTATTAAACAAAAGAAAAGTAGATATTGCCTTTGATGTCCATAAAATTCCTTACTATGGTAACAAGAACGATTCTTATGTAACAGAAGGAAAGCATGAACGAGGGACAACCCATTTCTATCAATTTTTAACATGCTCAATTGTCGTTGCTGGACAAAGATTTTCTATTGACGCTATCCCAATTCATAAATTAGATAGTATTGAAAATTTAATTAATGAAAGTTTAGAAAGAGTCAAACAAAAAGTGCATATAGATAAAGCATATCTAGATAGAGGTTTTGATAAACCGAAAGTAATCAATGTTATAAAATCTCACAAAGTAAAATTTATCATGCCAAAAGTTAGAAGTGAAACTGTGAAGGCATGGATGAGAAAATCTGAAGAATGTAAATCAAGATTTATTGAAAATTTTGAAATAGGACACCATGAAAATAAAGCTATTGTCAATTTAATTCTTGTAGATGATGAAGAAGGAATAAAGAGAGCATTTATCACTAATTTCTACATTCCAGAACAATTAGCCCATTATCTTTATACTTGGTATTCCAAAAGATGGGGAATTGAAACAGGTTACAGACAATTTGATCATGACTTTAAAGCAAAAACCACCACTAAGAATTATCACATCAGATTATTTTATTTCTTATTTTCAGTATGTTTATACAATCTTTGGGTTTTAGTAAATATCTGTGTTTCTTTATCGCTTTATGGAAGATTATCAGAAAAGCCAATAATTACTTCTAAACTATTTGCAGTTGTTCTTTACAAAGTGGCTTTTGAAGATCCTCCAACGTAATGGTTCTTTCTATTATGTTATAGAAAGGTTCTAGTTGGAACTTTCTTGTTTTCTAGTTATTTTTACAAAATCATAACACAAACCCCAATCTTCTCTAAAATTTTCTTAAAATTGAGTGAGAACTAAAGATAAAATCTTTTAAATAGAGCCATCCTACCCATTAAATCCGTTTACTTTCCTATCTACTGTAGTGAGGGCATTGAAAGGTTCACTTTTTTCTTTTCCAAAATAAGAGGTACAAACAGAATAAAAGAAGGAAGGCTATACTTAGAATTATGACAGGAGTCTTAAAACTGTCTTTTTTCTTGATTTCACAATTCATAATGTTCAATAACGTATAAACTAATCTATCAGAAGCCCTAATAATATCATCTTCAGTCTTACCTTGGATAATGATGCAATCTTGCTCATTGCGAAGGACAGTTTCATCTCCAGTTTGTAAGAGAATAATCCCTTGGGTAGCAGTAACATCACGGCAAGTTTTCACAGTATTATTTAAGTAAGGCTGTGTAAACGCGCTAGAAACATTGATATTAAATAAATAAGGATTATCAATAATAGCGTCTATCTCTAGAGCGCCTATAGTAGCTTTACTGGTAAGATTTGCTATAGGATCTATAACTACATATAACTGTTGTTTCTGACGCAAGAGCTGAATGTCACATGATATAGGAATATCTTCTAAAGTTCTAGGGTCTTCACGTAAGTGAATAGTCGCTGGAACATCTTGGTCATTGATATAAAGTAGAATTTTATAGCCATATTGGTCACGTTGGAAGCGGAATCCATTATAGGTAAACAAGTACTCTGAAGTTTTTGCCTGTTGCCAGAAATAGATAAAAGAAATAAGCCCTATCAAAAGGATACCTAAGATGAGTAAGACATAGGTTAAAATATGAGAATGATGTTGTTTCATGGAAAGATACCATACAATGCATAGAGAAGAGTATCACTCATTTGCGTTAATCGTGTAGCTGTAGGGGCTTCTAGAGTGACGCAAGTTCCTTCCACAGTAACTAGTTCTGGTTCTTTAAGACGGAAAACAACTACACCTAAAGAAGAAGTGGCATCGCTGCAAGTTTTGATAGGTAAAGATTCACATCCGGAAACATCTTCTAGACAAGCAAGACTCATCAGGGGTAAAAGAGTAGCCTGAGAATAGAGCTCGCGAGCTGCTTCCTGAAAAGGTTCATTAGGAAGAGTGCTGATATACATTTTTTCAAGGCTCAGAAGAGAAGTTGCTGAGGAAAAAGGAAATTGTGAGGAAAGAGGTTCAAGTTCTTGAGGACCATAGCGGAGAGTTACTTGTTGGCCTTGAAGAGTTGATTCCCATCCCTTAGATGTTAGGCGAAAAGAAATGTCATTGTAGGTGTAAGAAGGTTGTGCAGTCTCACTAGGACCGCTGAAGATAATAGCAAAAGTGCTTAAGATCATGATTCCACCTAAGAAAAGAGGTAAAAGTAATTTCTTTTTTGTTGAATGTTCTTGTTGAGAACGCGTTGGTTTTGTCTTCATGAGGAAGAATTAGCCAATGTAAGCATCTGCTGTTTTTTGTTGAAGATTAACTCGAGGCATGGGGATATGCGTTGGTAAGTTGAGTTCTTGAGCCATCTCTAATGCTCGAATATTACATCGTTGCAGGGCATAGTTTAAGATCTCTAAAGAGACATCAGCACTCACTTTTTTCTTGCTCTTCCAGGTAGCTAAGATCTCACCAGTTTTTTTAGGCTCTGCGGAATAATAAACATCTCCCACAAGGATAATGTCTGCAATTTTAGGGGCATAGGAGACAGTAAAGGCAAATTGGAAAGAAACAGTCTTGTGAGATCCTTTAACGCCTGTTAATGGTTGTTCCTTGACGTCCTTGATTGTAAGGTCATTGCGAACATTGACTTTACCTTGTATAGGCTGGTGGCGTTCTACAAGAAGTTTGGTGAAATGAAATCCGACAATCATAAGAGAAATTCACAAAGAGTGATTTATAAATATTGTGGTAAGGATCTGCGTAACAAAAGAGAAAATAGAAAATGCTAGGTCAAGAGTGTTCACACAGAAAGGAAGTGAGAATGAAGGAAAAAAACGAGAAGAAGAAAAGAAAGAAAAAAAGCGGTATGAACCGCTAGTTGGTTTAAGCTGGGGTTATTTGACCGCCACTAACCTTGACTTTTGCACCCTTAAGGTCTTCAGCATAGTCATCGTAGTTAGCTATGATCTTTGCTGCTGCTCGTGTGTCAGCTGCATCTGTACCAGCTACAAGCATAGCGACATTCTCGCCATTCTCTGCTAGTTGGATGATAGCTTCACCAGGCTTAGCTGTCCATGCAGTACAGGATGGGAATCCTGCAATCTTGCCAACTAAGTTGTTAGCACATGGACCACCGACAAGGATCAAGTTGTAGTCTGTTGGGTCGCTTACTTCTGAGTCCAACAAGTTGTTGAGCTCGATGTCAGCTACAGTACAAACTTCTCCTGATTTGGTCTTGGTTGTCTTGGTGTCTCCCATAGTAATGAAAACGTGTGCTCCACGTTGAGTTAATGGGTACTCCAAAGTTAAGGTCTCTGGGTCATCTGAACCTTCTGGGTCGAAGACGTGAATCTTGACGCCATAGTCGCTCATACCCCATAAGTTGTTGTCATCTTCATCAGGTTCTTCAACTGGCTTGTTGAAGACTGTTAAGTTGAGACCAACTTTGTTGCCACCAATATCGCTGATAGCTAGTGCAATGTTCTCATTAGTTGAACTTGTTGCGCCGCTACCTGCTGGAGCGTTTTCATCAAAGTCCTCAGATAACGTAGTCATGTTGAATGGTACGTAAGTGTCTGGGATTGAGTCACCAGTGTTAGACCATGCAAAGGTGCTACCTTGGTTACTGTAGTTACCACCGTCACTATAGACTGCTAGACCTAAGTCAATGATACCGCCACCGTTGATAGTGACTGGGATTTCAGTTCTATCAACATCTCCATCAGCATCCATATCGACTGCTAGTGGGTTGTCATTGCCGCTTTGTGTCTGGTTACCAATGTAAGCCATATAGGTGTTACCACCAAAGATAAGGCGTGCCTTACCTATAGCTTCATTAGATCCTATAGTTTCATAGGTAAATCGTTTAGTACCACTACCTTCTTCATCAAAAGTCAAGACTCTCGAAGAAGTATCGATAGAGTTGTAACGAACGATGTGTGTCGTTGCAGTGTCATCTAGAGATTTTTGTCTAAAGATTTCCATGCCTGCATCAGCTATAGCTGCTTGGTCTATACGTTCAGTAGCACTGTCTCCAGTTGCTCCAGTGTTCTTGCTTGCGTCAGAAATGACGAAGTAGTCTAAAACACCAATGTTGAAAGCAGTGTAATTGTCATAGTCAGCTCCAAAGGCAAAAGCGTTTTCAGTGAAGTTACCTTCAACGAAGACCAAGTCCTTGTCTCTAGCACCGTACTTGAAGTTACCACCTTCGTTAGTGATGTAAGGAACTCGGTAAACAGTACCTTGTCTGTTTTCGAATTCTAAGCTATATTCATCGTCACCACGAGGGTCAAGCTTAACAACACTGACACCAGTGTCATCTAAACCTTCATATCGAATGTCCCAAGTCGTTCCTAACATACCTTGAGGCTCGTCTAAGTACTCACGAACACCATGGCCACCAGCTACCCAGAGGTCTCTGTAACCTGGTAATGCGTCAGCAACAAGACGGTATCGGATAGAGGTAATCTCAAATTTGTCTCCTGCAGTATTTAATTCCTGACCTTTGATCTGAACCCAAGCATCTTCGACAGTTTCTTCATCGATTTCTACGCCTTGTTCATAACCTAGGCTGTTAGGGTCTGCGCTTTCTCCATCAGAGAAGTTGTTATCCTTGAATTGGACTTTAGTAGCTCCAATGTAAAGTTCTACAATATCTCCAGAGCCAGCTTCACCAGCTTCATTTAAGATGATGTCTGAGATACCGATTAAAGTACCATCCTTGAGGATTTCAGTTTCACCATCAGTTAATTGACTGGTAACTTCTCCGTTGATGTTAAAGGTAACAGTAGCTGGGGTTGCGTCTTCAATAATCATGACTTCAACCTTGTACTCTTTACCATTCACATTGTAAGTTTTCTCTTCACCTTCTTCGAGAATATCGAAGACTGAACCACCTAAGAGGTCCAAAGTGACTTGGTCAGAAACTGTGTTGATCTTGGTGTCTACAAAAGTGTAGGTTGTTCCAAGCATAACAATTTCTTCATCTTCATAGTCATCAAGCTTGCTGCTAACAACTTCAGATTCTAAACCATCTTCAAATTCTAATTCATATTCGAAGAATGCGTCTCGAGCTGTTGTACCTTCAGCAACGTATAACCAGTCTGCAACTTCATCAGTTGGAGCGTCGTTCACAGTGAAGTTAACAACAGGTGCATTACGTATAGTGTCTGTACCTGTAGCGTTAAATTCTTTGAAACGCAAGTATTGGTTAAATTCGCTGGTTCCTTCATTAGTGGTGATAATGCCACCTTTAAGGCCATCGAGTTCAAGTTCAGTAACGGACTCACGAACATTTCCGAGACCTTCATTGAGTTCTAAAATATCTGAATTGTCAGAGATTTCAAAACTGTCTCCAGAAACTGCTACTCCGCCGCCTGCGCCCTTACCAGGGACACAAACTTTACTGTCAAATTGTAGTTGTTTCGCAAGATCAACGCTTCCGAGAGTATCAGAAGCTGCTGCGCTTGAACCAACAACTATTGCTGTATTAGGGTTGAATTTACCCTTGTCAACGAATGGTGCTGGGTATTGATTTAAATCTGCTGCAGCTAAAGCACCCATAATGGTTGCTCCAGTCATAGCGACTCCTGCACCAATTGCTGCCATCTTCTTTATGGCTGTTCGAAATCTTTGCATTAAAACACACCTCCGTAGTATGTTTGCACTTTATTGATAGCATGATACGCTCTCTTCCATCTGGATAGAGATGCCTATGCTTGAAAAAGAAGGGAATAAGGAGATTTATAAGGATTTATATGCTAGAGAAGATAAATAAGGTGTTAAAAAGGTTTATAGGACCCAGAAAGAGAGTTTATGGGGAGTAAACCAGAGGGAAAACTAGGGTTGCAAGGAACAAAGACGTAACTTGACTTCATAAAAAGCACCACGGGAAGTAAAGGGATAAGAGCTAAGGACACCCGTAGGACATTGATCAATAGAGAGTATATTTTGGTCTTCATAGACAAGATAGAAGCTATATTGTTGTCCTTTCTTCAGAAGAACACTAAATATACTTTCAAGCTCTTGGCGGAGGCTAGAACAAGCCGTAGCTGAAGTGGAACAGGCTGCGGCATGCTCTTGAAAAGAAAGGCCCTGAATAGTGGTTAAAACCAATGCTTGAAGGAGTCTGGTGCTTTCTAAAGAAGAACGAGTATCTGCTAACGTGGTTGAGGCAGGTCGAAGACTAAAACGCAAGACAATCAACCCGATGACAATAAGGAGAAGGACTATGACTAAAAGCCCTACAGCTTCCATCTGCCCTCGTTTCATGAGCGATACACCTCTATCTGGAGTCTTCCTAAGGTATACAAACCAGTCTCTGGATAATAGAGAGAAACAATAGTAGACAACTTTTGCGTGCTGATAAGTGTTGTTGGTTGTTGGTTATACAAAATCCAGCGAGAGCAAGAACCTGGATAAGTAGGTTGCAAATAGAGAGCCTTAGTGCAGACAGCATCAGTAAGAGGTTCAGGGTAAAGCTCTTCAACAGTAATGCGTAAAGTGCCAAGAAGAGGAGTATAATAGGCGCGACGTTGGAGTGCTAAAGCTTGGAAAGGAAGAAACTTAGAAGTGTCCAAGCAAGGCTTATCAGAGCAGCGAAGTTCTGCAAGTGAAGTCAGTTTGGTTAAAAGCACTGTTGCATCTCGTTCTGACAAAGTTGCTGCTCTAGTCTGGAGAGATTGCACAAAGAATTTTGAGTAGAGAAATAGTCCCATGAACAGGAGAATAATAATGATGAATAAAACTAGGAAAGTCTCATGTAAATGTACTTGTCCTTTAGTAGATGGTCGGGCAGTCATGACGTTCCAAATCCTCGTTGAGTGATTGCAATGAAGCAACAGAAGCATGCAACTGGTCTGCAGGTACTGTTGGTAATGAAGAAAGTAAAGACTGTGCTTGTGAAAGCAATTGTTGGCAAGAACTGCCAGAACCAAGTTTTTGCTGTAAGGAGACAACTTTGTGCTGATAGAGGGAAGTCAGAAGACGGAATCGTTCCAGAGCATGCTTGGACAAGCAAGAGTATTGTTCCGGTCCAAACCAAGCACCGACTAAATGTGCCTCATTATAATAGGGCTGTTGTTGTCCTGAAGGGAAAAAGGTAAGCAAAGATCGCTGAAGATCGACTTCGAGGAGTGTAACAGGTAAAGGTTTCAATGCTGCAAGCAGGGTAGAAGCATCAGGTGCACGTCCAAAAAAGACTAAAGTAACGCGAGAATATCCTTGTAATTCTTTTTTCAGAGTAGTGAGAGAAAATGCTGATGAGGGAAGCGCTTTGACAGGCATCGTTGAAGGAAGATCTAATGAAGTAACAAAAGCAGTTGCGCTAGGCTCATAAAAGAGAAGCACCAGACTTCCCTGAGGAATAAGATAGTAAAACATGTCTATATAGAAAGGAAATCGCCAAGGTAATCCCACTAAAGAATAGCGTTGTCCTGTTAAGGAAGAAGGGCTAAACAAGAAAAGAGAAGAAGTCTCACTTGCTTGATCAGTAAAAAAAGTATCGCAATCGATATGAAGTTGAAAGGGTCTGGGAAAAGTTAAGGTTTTGCTGAGTTCATCAGTCGTGCTCAAAGCAGAAATTTGCTGTTCTAAAGAGCGAAGAAATTCAATGTCTTCGACAGTAGTGGAGGTTGCAGCATGTCGCTGGCTCCAGGTTATGAAAAAGAAAAGAAGCAAGGCTCCAGCAATGAGTGCAAACATCCACACAAAAAGATCAGAAGAGACACCTCGTTTGTGTATCATCACAATCGTTCCTTGACCTCCACTGCTACGCTTTGTTGGACTGCAATAGTTTCAAGAATGATTTTCAGACTATTGGGTGTTGTAACGCAGAGAGGATTGCGACTTCCTTGGACTGTTAAAGAAGGGATAAAGAAGCCAGGTCCTGGATTTTGAAAACGTTCAAGAGGTAACACAAAGACATTGTTGCGTTTATCGCTTGCTAAGAGCGCCTGAAAAACAGGATCTGAAACACCTCGGGCAGGAAACTGATTATTGAAAAAACACACTTGATTGACATCATTAGGAACAGACAAGGTCAGATATTTGTTGCTGCCAATGTCAAAATTGACATAAGTCTGTACTTCTTTGTGCAAAGTATCAATGAAGGAGAGAGTTTCTATTTTGTCTGCTGTCGATGTCACTAAAAAAAGCTGGCGAATGCCAAACAAGAGAACGACAGCCATCAAGATAAGCGCAAAAATAAAGATGAATATTTGTTGAGTCATACCTTGTTTCATAAGTATCACGCTCCTAGGTTAGACAAAGATACGGTAAGAAGCATCATTACCAAACGTATCTCTGCAAGTTAAGTAATACACACTGCTATCAAGAGTAGTGCTATGATCCCGTGTATTCTCTCCAGTCATCCTGACTCCTTTGCCAAAGCCAAAGGCGCCACTATTAGAGTATTCACACGTGCTGTCTTCATCAGTAATGACATACAGCAAAGTGCCTTCAGTATACAGATGAGCCAATTGAGGTCCTTGTTTGTCCACTTGCACGCTGAATGTAGTGTTGGTTTGTGCTAAGTTACCCGCTACATCAAAGCAGCTGACATAAGTGGTGTATTGTCCAGCAACCAAAGCTTCAAATTGTTGCTCATGCACAGTTGCATTGGTCTTCAAGAATTCAATAGCGTTCAAAGGATTCTCATCAATGAAACTATAGCCGCACACAGCTGCTCCTCCTTGCGCTCCTTTAGAGGTAACGACTTTCACGAGAGGATTATTGATAAAGAATCTTGTGCCTGAAGTGGGAGCAATGCTGGTAATCTCTAAGGGAACTGTTCCAGTGAGTCTGAAAGCATAACTATCAGAGTTGAGATTGCCTTCTCGATCTTGGCAACGGACATAGTAATTGTTTGTTCTGCCTTGTTGGATATTGTCTAAAACTGTCGTGCAATCGTACAATCCATAGTAAATGGAAGTGGTTGGTTGTTGTGAATTCGTGCATGCAAACGTATTCTGCATCTGTTCAAACTCTCCATCAATATCATCCCACTTGCACGTGCTTGGTTCATTGGTATAAATAGTCAGCACAGTTTCATTGACGCCTGTAGGAATATATGCCCCATTCGCGATGCTTGTTGCCTCAATCACTGGTGAAGTAATGTCAGGTCCAGGTTTCACAGAGAAAGTCACATAGTATGGCTTGTTATTTTTATTGCCGTTGCCGTCTTGGCATCGAAGATACATAGTATATTTGCCTCCGTTAGTCAAACGTAATGCTTCATCTTTCACTAAGATGGAGGAGAGCGCGAACGTCGTCTTGTGTTCTTGAGCGAAAATACCTTCACCAAAGAAGTTGGTCATCTGATCATATGTCTTGCTCGATTCTGTCGAGAATTTGCATTGGCTGTACTCATTGGTCTTGATGCCGAGAGACACTGCAGTGAACGGTTCGATCTTTTGATTAAGCGTAAATCCTTGTCCTGGTGCTTCAGTTAAAGTATATCCTCGATCTAATGCTCTGGAATCTGCGCTAATAATAGGTGAGACTGCGTCATTAGGATGAGAATCAACACAAGCTTCTTGCTTCGTTCCTGGGTTGAGTAATTTACACGTTTGTCCTAAACTTTTGCAACGATATTCACTGCATTCCTTGCCTTCTTCAGTACACTTTTCGCAATCTACTCCGCCACTTGGTGCGGTCCAAGGTTGGCAACTAATAGTAATCGTCTCTATTTTCGTGTCTGCGAGTAAGACATCTAAAAGAGTATAAATAGTATAGATCCACATAAGAGTATTCAACAATTGAAGTGCTTGTCCCCAGGCACCAACAGTAGGAGGGACATTCATGCCTGTCTGTACTTTTAGTCCTTCTGCAGGAGTGTTGAGTGTAAGAGTTTCGGGAATATTGACTGTAATATCATGAGTAACTGCATCGCTTGTTGCTTTTGCAAGAACATCTTGAGGGATTTGACTTGCCATACTTTGAGGGAGAGTATAAGTTCCAGGATTAAAAACTACTGGAGTTCCAGTAGTAGTAATAGTAGAACCAACAGCAGGTGTTGTAGCTGTAGACAAACTTCGTGCAGCAACATTGCCATAACTAGTAGCTTCAGTAAAAGTAGCTTCTAATCCAAAGATACCATTCGTACCCATGAACAAACCTCGAGTTAAAATTTCTCCAATAGGTAAGATGCCTGCAAACCCAATACCAATGCCGACAGTGGTTAATCCTATAATAATTAATCCAGGAGCAGCTTGTTTGAAGAAGGCACCAAATTTACTATCATAATCACTCTTCCCTCCTCGTGGAGAAACTAAACTATCATATTTTTCAACATCGTTAGATGTCAAATCAACTTTATCATTGTTTTCTACAAAGCCACCGATAGTGAACTTTCCTTTGATATTATACCAAGCACCGCAGTCACCTAAAGATTTACAATAATTATTCGTAGATTGTAAATACTCTTTCTTCAAGCAGTCGCAATTAGCGACACATTGCCAAGAGCGTCCTCCTTTAAAGCCCTTAAGTGGATCACCTACCAGCCCAGCTCTTTGCCAAATGACTTTGCATTCTTGATTGCCTTTGTCACAAGTTGCTTTCGGATCCAAACCAGAAACTTTCGTCGTGCTTTCCCCAGGCCAGAACGCGGTGCCAGGAGAGACTAAAGGCGCGCATTTTCCTTCGGTATTACGACGCATAGCCTGTTCAAATTTACCGCCGCTTTCATAGAGAGCTTGTTTACCGCCCGTGTCTGATGTTAGCTTAACGCCACCTTTCCCTATTCCTGCAACGCGCAGTCCGATCCAATAACAATCCCTCGCTTGAATATTTTCACAATCATATTGATTCTTAATATCAGGACAGCTAGAATGTCGATTAGGTCTGCAAATTGCTTCAATGTAATCACCCTGCCCTAGGCTAAAAGACTGCTGTGTTCCTAGAGGTGGTTGTCCTTGAACACCTTGCACGCAAATTTCTTCTCTGAAGTCTCGACAAGGCTCAGTGAGTTCTTGACCATTAATGCAGAGTCTTCTATAGTGTCTGCTGCCAACTAAGTCTCTGCCAAAGCCAGGCGCGCCATCATACGCGCACCAGCTTTCTCCTAATTTTTTACTGCCGGTATTCGAAGCTGGGCTAGTATCAGACACAGTCAAATCTCTACAGCTTAAATCAATGCAAGCATAATCACCTGCCGTAGGATTGACACTCCTCGGAGCAAGACCGCACAAAGTTCCCTTAGTGAAGTCACAATTGCCACAGCCAGGATTATTCACATTACCACTCTGTGCATTACAGCTTTGTTCTTTGGGCAAGACAAAACCATTATTGTAAGAGGCACGTTTGTCTGCGGAATAAATATTTTCAGGATTACCGCAGCTATCAAACCAATACACTTCATCAGCATTCGGCAAGCAGCCAGTTCTCTGTTGTGCTGCGCATTCTGTTCCTAGTTGAGGATTACTGCATAAGCGGTTAGGATGGAAACCAATCAACGGACCTGTTTGATTAACTTGCAAAGTTGCTTGACTGTCACATTCTGTTCGTGTAGTAAATGTACAACTGCCATCTTCCTTGACACAGGCTCCTCGTTCAAAACTTCTGCATTGATTGATGCAGGCAAATTCATCATTGATGCTTTCATCAAACGTCATGTTCAAATCTTTGAATTGTGAAGTAATTCTCTTGCATTGTAATTGGGTAACAAAACTGCATTCATTGCTCAGCACACAGCAGCCACGTTCACACTGTGGAATATCACAGCTGGGAGATTCAGTCCAAGTGCATTTGCCATTTGCCTGACAAGTAGATTTAGGAGTATTCTTGAAGCACCGTCCAGATTCTTGATCAAACCCACAACCTAATTTACAAAAACTCGTTTGTGCACAACTCGTGCTTGCTTGCAAAGCCCCAGGCTTACATTGGCTTGCTTCAGTATACTGACAATGTTCTCCACCAACGGTTTCAGAACAACACACTTTCTGCTCTTCAGCTGCAACAGGCAGTGGCACTAACAAAGACACAGAAAAAATCGAACCAAGAATCACGAAGATTTGAAAAAGTGCTGCCCACTTCATGGGGTTGGCTCACCTTGGATCATGAACTGGAAGATATAAGGGCTATCTTTCGTTTTCAGAATATAGACTTTGTCAGGGTATGGTTTTTTCTTATCGATAACATATTCTCCTTTATGCATCAACATGTAACTCAATTGTTCAAACTCGCCAAATTGGCTTTCATAATCAATGATATCCTGGCTAACTTCATACAGTCGTCCCAAAGGATAAGGGAAAGTTTGTGAGAAACTGTCATGAGAGATAACAATATCATCTTTGCGAATGGTTAAAGGAAGATTTAAGGTGACAATGACTGCGCTTGGACCTATAGCAGTAGTCACTTGCTGTCGCCCGATCGTCATGTCAAATCCTCGTCTGAAACGTCCAAGATTGAGACAAGTTGCAAGACCATCACTAATAGCTTGAGAGAGTTGTTGTTCCATGGAGACTGTGGTCAGCATGCGATTCGAGCAAGTAGCTTTGCCACCTTGACTAAAACATAAATAGCTGATGCTGTCACCTTGATAAGAACCAAAAGTACCAGATCCTAAAGAGAGATATCCTCCTTGCAGACCTATGCGTTTGATAGGCTCATCACCAATGTTGTGCAGACATTCTTTGATGTGGTTTTCAATGGGAACAAAACGATCCTGTAAAGTGGTTGTGGTCACAGGTCCAAAGAAAAACTGTCCTCGTAAATAGAATAATAAGATAACTACAGCAAGAATAACTATGCCTATAATAACAAATGCTGTTGCCTGCCCTCGTTTAGTCATGAAAACCTCTTTCTCCTGTCTTTTCTCTGTCCTTGACTTTTATAAACATTATGGTATGCCTATTATGCTATAACAGTAACCGGTCCTACAATATTGTTTTGATTATCCCAGCAGAGGATATAATAGATGAGATGATCTAATGGAAGCGTATGTTCCTGTGTATTGTCTCCAGTCATCGCAATGCCTTGTTCTCGTGCGAAAGTGCTTGATGTCGTTGAATAGCTGCAACTGCTTGCCTCATTCGTGAGAACATACAATGTCTGATCATCGCTGTAGATTTGGGTAATGCTTGGAGGATGATTATCAACAGTGACAGAAAAGGTGATAGTTTGTTCAGCTGTATTGGCTGCTGCATCACTACAAATAATAGTATATGTGTAGCTTGCCTGCGGTAATTGTTCAAAGGTTTGGCTATGTTGGTTACCTCCAGTAGTGAAGAAAGGAATAGACCTGAAGCCTTCATGTTCATACGTACAGCTTGCTTTGCCTTGCTCTGCTCCTGCTGCAGTAGTTACTTGGAGTGTTGGAGAGTTGGTGAGAACATCTCCTTGTGGTGTAACAGAAATTATTTGTAAAGATGATGTGCCTTGTAAACTAAGGAGAGTGCTTTGCTGCTGTTCATTGTTGTTCAAATCCTTGCAGCGGAAATAATACTGTGTTTTTGTGTTGTCTTGGATCCCTTTAAGTTGTGTTCCACAGAGATATTCGTGTTGATGTAAAGGATCCTGGTTTGCTGTATCTTCGCAAAGAAAAGATTGTGCCGCGGGCATGCTGTTGTAATTTTGATCTTGGGTGCTCCAGCGGCAAGAACCAGGCTCATGCAAATATAAGACAAAGGAAGTTTCTGTCGCTCCAGATTTGATAAACGCTCCATCACGCAAACTCGTGGAGAGAATTTGTGGAGGAGTGATATCAGGTTGTTGGCTGGTCTGTAATTGAATGAAATATTCTCTGGTGTTTTTGTTGTCATTGACATCCGCGCATCGGACATAGTAAGTATAATCTCGTCCTGGTGAAAGAGTGACTGTTATCTTATGCTCTTTTTTAAAGCTGCTAGAGCCAAAAGGTTGTGTCATAGCGTCAAAAGTAGGGGTATGCTGATCAGAAATCTTGCATTGGCTAAGTTCACCTGTCTTGATGCCAAAAGTGATAGGAGTGAAAATAGGCACAGCGGGTTGAATCGCGTAGCCACTGCCTCTGGTTTCACTCAAGGTAAATCCCTGTGATAATATTTCTGGCCAAGGAGAAATAACTGGTGAAGTTACATCATTGGGGCTGGAATTTGCGCAGCTCTGATCTTCAGCTAGATATTTGCAGGCTGCACCCAAGCTTCTGCAACGATAGTCTGTACATTCTTTCGAAGGATCATCATCGCACTTCTCGCAATCTTGTCCGCCTCTCGGAGGCACCCAAGGTTCACAGGTAATGGTAGCTTTATTTTTTTCAATTTTAGCGCCCCCAACTATTAATGTCCAAATAACTGCTACAGCAGCAGCGATAAGACCTATAATCCATCCTATAACGGGAAAAACCAAAGCAAGAACACCTCCTACTAGAAGAATTGATCCAGCTCCTGTAGTTGCAACATCGCCATGTTCAATCCCGTAATAAATAAGAATAGCACCAACAACAACCCCGACTATACCATTGATTAATGATGTACTCAAAGTGATACCCAAAGAACTAAGTGCTGTAGTGACAGCAGTAGTTTCTAGGGCTAATGTCACAGCAGCATAACCAACTAAAGCAACTGCTAGTGCTATAGAAGCCTCTTCTAAAGAAGTATAATCAACACTAGCAAGTACAAATTGAAAAGATTCCTGTAAATATTTCATCCCGCCAAACACACCATATCGACTCATATTCGTCCAATAATTTTCGCTGACTTTGTCTGGTTTTTGGCCGCCGCGTTCATGATCCCATGCAACTATAAAACCAGCATCACTTTTTTTCCCGAGAATATTGACAGTAGCTCCGCAATCACCTTTGCTTCTGCAATACCAGGCTGCGTCATCAATGAACTGTTGTGTTTCGCAAAAGCAATTGCTTTCGCATTCCCAATCGTCAAAATTATTTTTTTTCAGCCAGACCGCGGTGCATTTGACATTAGCTTGCGCACACAACTCGCTCCCTTCTCGCTTTGGAGTTCCTCGATCAGTTTCTCCACCGACAGATTCCCAAAACTTAAATCCTCGTTGGACGCTGGAAATATTTTCTATGACCAGTGAATCATAAACTTCATTATTAATACATTGAGAATTTGTATGTTCTTTGCCAGCGACAGTGACTTTTCCTTGCAAACAAATTTGTTCACGAAAATCACGGCAAGGTTCAATGATCTCTTCTCCATTAATACAGAGGTGTCGATAATGTCTGCTTCCTGGTCTATCGCGAAATTCTCCTACACCAGATTCATACACACACCAGCTATCGCCATTGTGACGGAATTTCCCCATTTGCGAATCATGAATATTCGTTGTAGGAAAATCTTGTGTATCAGCGCAATCTAATGATTTGCAAACTGCCTGATTATTGACTAGTCCACATTTCGTGCCTTGCGTATAATCACAGTCTTCTGCAATACCTTCTTTATTGCCTGCACTGTCAAACCAGTACACATCATCGCTATCCTCAACACAGGCCTTATGATCTTGTGCTCGAACGCCGCAAGGTAAAGAAGAATCACTGCAAAATTTGTTCAGTTTGAAATCGCCACTACATTGTCCTCTCGTAGTATAAGTGCATTGCTCTCCTTGCACGCAACACCCTTCCTCATCCTGTCTGCATTGTAGAATACAAGCAAATTCATTGGTAATGCTTTCATCAAACGTGTCCTGGCCTTGCAAGGTAGGATATCTACTAGTTAATTTTTGACAAGATTTCTCAGTCTGTAAGCTGCATTGATTCCCAATTTGACAGCAGCCCGATCGACATTGTTGCGCATCACAGTTAGGAGAATTAGGTAAAGGTGTTCCTCCTCGTTGGTTGCAGGTGCTAGCGGAGACTTGCTTGTAACACACGCCGCTTTGAGTATCAACACAGCAAACAGGTTTGCAATACGTAGTTTGATCACAGGTAGTGTAAGCAGTATTATAATTTAAGTCGCAATCCCGTCGTGCAGTATAGACGCAAGAATCCCCAGACGTAGTGCGTTCACAGCAGGCGTCTTCCCTCGCCGCAACTGGTAAAGGTGCTACTAATGAGACAGTAAAAAGAGTAGTGAGTAAAAGAACAATCTGGAATAATGCTTTCGTACGAAGATAAGACATAGGAAACCTCTTTTTCCACAATGAAGACAGTTCTTGTTCTTTAAAAAGATTGCTAAGGAAAAGATGAAAATTGCTAACGCGCCAACAAACCGCGCTCTCCTTGAATCATAAAGCGAAAGAGATAAGGTGAAGAGTCTGTTCGCAAGGTATACAAGACATGGGGATAAGGTTTTTCTTGGTCAATGAAAACAGTTCCCTGAGTATCTAAGATATAGCTGATATAATCAAACTCGCCAAACTCACTCTCTCCGTCAACGATAATCTGACTGGCCGTGTACAACCTTCCCAAGGGAAGTGAAAAGACATGGGAAAAGCTGTCCTGCTGAACCGTAGTATCTCCTCTTCGTAAAACAATAGGCATATGTAGCGTAACAATAACAGTATCGGGATTAATAACTGTAGCCACATTTGTTCTTCCAACCTGCAGATCAACTCCTCTTTTGAATTTCGAAAAAGAAAAGCAGCGAGAAAGCTGTTCATTAATCGCATAGGACAATGTTCCTTCCATCTCACGCAACGTCAGCATCCGATTATAGCAACGGAGATCATCTGCTCGGTTATAGCACAAGAAGCTAATGCTGCTCCCATTATAAGAAGCAAATGTATCCTCAGAAAGTTTGAGATATCCCCCTTGCGATCCTATAGTGTCCAAAGGCTCCTCCCCAACGCTCTTGATACAATCCTCGATATGATGAGTCAAAGCTACGAGCGCGTCAGGTAACGGCTCGCGTGAAAGAAAAGGCAAGGAGAATTGTCCCCGTAAAAGCGAAACAAGGATGACCACCACAAGCAGAACAATCCCTACTAAAACATACACGGTCGCTTGTCCTTGTTGTTTGTGGTGCATGATTATTCACTCTTCACGTCAAAAGGATAACTTTGTCCATTGGGATTATTTGCCGTGTCCTTGCAGCGAATAAAATAGTGATTGATTTGATTATCTTGAATATCAGTAAGCTCTCCCGCACATTGGTAATATCTATTTGGTTCACGAATGAGTTCATCGTCGCAGTCAAAAGCGTGGTCTGCTGGCATACTTTCGTACTCTTCAAATTCCTGCGTGCTCCAGCGGCAAACACTGATCTCATTGAGATAGACTGTGAGAGGCAACGTATGAATGCCAGGAGCTACAGAGACGCCTGATGCTGGTGCTGTCAAAAGAATCTGTGGAGGTTGTTGATCAGGTTGGTTATTAGTCTGAAATTGGATGGTGTATTCATTAAGGGTAGCGGTGCCTCGATGATCCTTACACCGCGCGTAGTAAGTATAATCCTCTCCCCCTGGCAAGCCAAAAGTAATCTTGTGCTCTAGGGTAAGACCTGGTGTTGCTCCAAACGTGGTGGTCATCTCATCATAAGAGTTGGTGGATCTGCTCTCAATCCTGCAAACAGCGGGTTCATCAGTCTTGATGCCGAAAGTGATGGAGGTAAACGGTGGAACATTTGGTTGGATATAGTAGCCTGTGGAGGTCCTGCTCAGGGTGAATCCTGGTGTCAGCACTTCAGGCCAGGGTTGAATGACTGGTGGATGAACGTCTCTGGGAGTGTCATAAACGCATTGTTCCTCTTGTTCTAGATATTTGCAGCCTCGCCCAAGACTTTCACAGCGATACTCTGTGCAGGGTTTCTTCAGATCATCATCGCATTTGTCGCAGTGTTGCCCTCCTATGGGTTGTGTCCAGGGTTTGCAAGTGAACACATGGGTTTTTTCTTTCACTTTCCCCCATCCAGACAGCAAAACAACCAATCTGCCTGCTCCACACCCTACTGGTCCGAGATATGCTCCAGCTGCGCAGCCCGCCCATCCTTCCGTATGGTACCACGCTCCCTTGCTCCCCTTCGGAAAAATAGTGGAGGCTAGTTGAAAAGCGCGAAAGACATCAGGAACTTGATCAATAACTAATCCATCGACAGCATCTTGGTAAAAAGAAAATGACTCTTCCAAGTTTTGGTCATATACAGGCATCCTATCGCCGCTAACGCTGATGCCTTCCTGCGTAAACGTTCCCTGATAATTATAGCCTGCCCCGCAATCTCCAAGGCTCTGACAAAAGTCATTCATGCCTTCTATCCATTGTGGAGTCATGCACTCGCAATTCTGTTTGCACTCCCAGCCGCCAAAAGGTTTTTTCTTCCACTTGCTCCTGCACGTCACGCTCGCCAAATCACACGAACTCTTCTCTTCTTCCTGTCCTGCTCCCTGTCCACCTTGCCCCTCTTGTTCAGTATTTTTTTTCAAGTCAAATCCCGGTGGAACATGAGGCAAGCAGACACCAAAAGCATTGACAAGATTGCCTAGAGAAAGTCTTGCTCGTGAAAGAACAGACTTCACCGCCTCGGTTAATTCTTCAGGAGTATAGTCTGAAGGATGGGCATCAAAAATGGCGACGAGAAGCTGTTCCAGGTGCTCAAGAGTATAAGATGCAGGTACAGTGCCTAAAATGCCTCGGACAAAATCAGGGAAAGTCGCGGCAGTGATGTTGGTAACGCCCCATACTTGAGAGACGCTAGAGACAACAGCGAACGTCTCATCAGAAGTAAACGTATCTTCCTTATCAAAATACAAGAGTAATCCATAGACATATTTCGGAAGTATGGCGCGATCCATGACAAAGACGTTCCCAAGAGAACTAGAAGGAAGAGTGGTGAGCAAAGGTGTGGTAAGCAGAGGCAAGACAGTCCCCTTCAGCTCTTCATCATTGCTAATCCAGGAGCAGGTAGTACGCTGATTGCAGCAGCCTTTGTTCTTCAGATAGTTTACGTTGAGTGGTTTTTCATTGCAGGTAGAAACGCAATCCACTCCCTCATTAGGGATGCACTTTGCCTTGCGTAAGTGTTGCTGATCGCTGGGTGGTACGGTGACGCAAATCTCTTCCCGTAAGTCTTTGCAGGCAGTGAGTCTCTCCACGCCTTCAACGCAAGAAGCAAAAGAATGTCGAGTTCCAACGAGATCATACCCCTGACCAACTTTTCCTTCATAGACGCACCAGCTTTCTCCATTCTTTCTTGCTCCGCCCATAGCTTGATCAAAAGAGTTGCCAGGATATCTCGTAGTTGTTGGACAATCTAAAGACTTGCACACTGCTTGGTTATTGACCACAGCGCATTTCGTGCCTCCAGCATAATCACAATCTTGCGCAACCTCTTCCTTATTCCCGCAGCTGTCAAACCAATAGACATCTTCTTTACCGACAACACATCCTTTCTTCGCATGAGGTGTGCATCCGCAGTTCAAGAGTGAATTGCTGCAAAAAATATTGTTATAAAACTGCCCACGGCATTGACCTCCCATAGTATAAGTGCATCTTTGTTCGCCAGTCACACAGCATCCTTCATCCTGCGACTGGCATTGGAGAAGGCAGGAAGATTCTCTCGTGATGGAAGAGTCAAAAATAGTCCTCCTGTCAATGCTGGGATATCTATTTGCTCTTAGCTGGCATTGCGTGCTCGTTAACAAGGTGCATTGATTCCCTAGTTTGCAACAACCCATGGTACATTGTTCGATGGCGCAGTTAGGCTTATCTGCGTAAATAGTTCCTCCTTGTTGTGTGCATTGTGCCGCTGCAACGTTTTTGTAACAGGCGCCATTGGCTTGATCAACACAGCAAACAGGCTGGCAGAAGGGTGTCTGCTCACAAGATCGATAATCTGTATGGTAAAGTAAATCACAGTTTCGTTTCGCTGTAAAGACGCAAGACTCTCCAGAAAGAGTTTTTTCACAGCATGCGTCTTCCCTTGCTATAACAAACAGAGCTGAAGAAAAAAAGAAGAAGCTAAAAAAAAGGGCAAGTAGGAGATAGGAGCGCAACCTCATTTCAGGAATTTTGAGGGAAAGCTTCTTTAAAAAGATTATGTAAACGCGACGCGAAAACAAAAATATATAAAGTTCCCATAAAGAGAAGAATATATGACAGAACAAAAAATAAGGAGGATTATAGCGGTACTCATAATACTGACCATAGTATCCATTGCTGGCTTGGGTTATATCGGATATAGTCTCAAGAAAACCACAGAACAATTAACAAATACGGTAGAAAAACTGCAGGCTGAGACAGAAGCAAAAATAGAAATGACACGGAATATGGTTAACGCTGCTCAAGAAGAATACCTCAAAAAAACAGAAGCTGTCACCAAAGCCTTAGAAAGGTTAGACAAAGAAAGTAAAAGCAGGTTATCAGATCTAGAAGAAGATCTCAAAAACGTAAATATCAAGTCCGGAGATTTCTCAGCAATTTTAGACAAAGTATTTCCAGGTGTTGTCAATATTGCTACAGATAAAGGTCGTGGTACAGGAGCGATTATTACGAATGATGGATATATAGTTACTAATTATCATGTCGTCAAAGATGCTCGTGTCGTTCAAGTCGTCGATTACAACAAGAAGATTTACGCAGCCCAGCCCATAGGCGCGCATGTCGGATATGACATTGCAGTGTTAAAAATCAACGGAACGTTCAAAGATCTGAATTTTGCAGACTCGAGTAAATTAAAGGTGGGAGAACATGTTATTGCTGTCGGTAATCCAGCAGGCTTAAGCTTAACAGTGACAGAAGGAATCATTAGTCAGCTAGACAGAATCATAGGTCCAAAAGATCCTCCCATGATCCAAATAGACGTTCCTATTAACCCAGGAAATTCTGGTGGTCCTTTAATTAATATCAATGGTAATATTGTTGGTATTAATAGATTAAAAATTGCAGGATATGAAAGTTTAGGCTTCGCTATTCCATCGAATGTGGTAAAACCTGTAGTAGAAGAGATTATTCAAAGAGATATCTAGATGAATAACGAAAGGTATGAAATAACGAAAAAGTGGATAAGACACATCTATGGAAATGGTACAGTGCTACTTGTGCTTGGATAGCGATGGCAACGCAAGATGCATGGGGTGAGAAGAAGCTAATGAAAACGATGGTAGCTATATGTGCTCTGTTATGGTTTGGTCACACGTTGTGGAGCTGAGTATACGGAAAAAAGCTCGGAAAAAGGTTTGATAAAGGAAGTGAGAAGATAATAAAAATTACTTAGGATTTCTTGGATCAGCTCTACACGTGGTTATACAACGATAAGGTTTTTCTGCCCACACACTAGTGAGGGATGTCAGAATTGTATCTCCTTGGGCGGTATTCGTTTCTCTCACCGCAAGTGTACAGCTATTACCTTCCCACATAGGTCTACACTTATACCAACAAGTTTCTACACCGTCGTCACCGCCATAGGGACAAGTAACACTCTTGGTTGTTTTCTTATCCTCCCTATAATCCGCTATAGCGACACATTCGCAAGCAGGAGATTGTGTACTTGTGATTCCCATATTGGCATCTGGAGATCTCCTCCACGAGCTAGTAGCGTAGCCTGTTCCATCGCTGTTCAAATAAGAGACTAAAAGAGTAGCTCCTAAGAGTATAACAACAGTCAGTAAGAATCCCTTCTGCACCTCTCCTCGCTTCCCTAACATCAGGACAAAGGAAGGAGAGTTATATATAAGTATAGTGCGAACTCGAAAAAAGATGTTAGAGAGTATATATCACTTAATCATTCGCGACTCTAGGTGCTAAAATAAAACTCAATTGTAATTTGTCTTTCACTAAGTAATCAACTTTCAAAGGATAATCTTTGTTAAATTGAATAGTCATCTTGTTTGCTAACTTAGCTCCTTTCAAAATCTTCTTCAGGTATTCAATAGAATATTTTGCTTTCACAGGATCTTTGCCAGGAGACTTGATAGTAGTCTCTCCGTCTGCGCGTAATTCAGTCTTGGCGTCATTCAGGTTGCTTTCAGCTTCGACAAACAAGACATCTTTCATAGCGACTAAAGCAACAGATTCAGAAACAACATCCATGTCTTGTACAGCTTCATCAAAACGATAGCTTAATGTTTCTACTTTCACAGGAAACGTGAGTTCCGGAATCTTATGTTCTTTGTCTTCCATATCAATCAATGCTAGATTAAAAGTTCTTGTAGCTTCGCTCTTCAGTTGTAAGTTAAGTCTGTGTTTTTCTTCATCAAGGGCAATAGTAAGCACATCAGAAGGTTTGACTCTGCGTAAGATAGTTTTGAAAGCATCAAGATTGATCGCTACGCTCACAGGTTTGTCCACTTTATACTCAGTAAAGGCGCTGCTTAAGAGGGTAAAATTGACCATAGCTACATTCGCAGGATCCATAGCCACAAGTTTGATTTGATTTTTGTCCACTTTGAAGATGACATCATTGACAAGCTCAGAAATCACATTCACAGAATCGACTAAAATCCTAGGTTCTTCTAAAGTCAGTTTCATCAGTACCCCTAGAAAAAATGGCCTAAGACGATTTATAATGATTATGGTAGTTTAAGAGATAGGTAAAATAACTCCAGCTAAGTGGAGATTATTTCGAGGCACGCCAGGTATGGCTGCACTTCACGCATTTGAAGAACCTGGTCTCAGCCTCATCCCCTGCCCTAGTCTGGACAAGCCAGTAAAAAGCTTCTTTGTGCTGACATTTAGGGCAGGTTTCTTGGACTTTTGGTAACGTTTCAACACGTTTGCTGATGACTTCAATATCATCTTTTTTTGATTGTGTAACAGTTTCCTTCAAGACAATCTTTTCTTTCTTATTGGTAGAATAACTGCAAGAAGCACAGCTTAATCGCATCTTTCCAGTAGTCTTTGTTTTTTTAGGAACAATAATAGCGCCGCATTTAGGACAGAACATCATGAGAATACACCCCCCAATAATTGGACAAACCATATCTTAATCCATCCTAAGAAAGGAAGACGTAAGATTGCTTTTCCAGTACGTTTGATTTGTTGTTCAGTGACGATATCACGATCAGAAGTAGGATTATTATCGCCTTTTGTTTCAAAAGAATAAATGTCGTTGTTTTCCGTGATATTAACCACCCGATGAATAATGGGATTCACATGCCGTGAACTTTCGTAGACCAGCACGTCTCCTACTTTAATAGCTTTCGGTTCAATACCTCTCAAGACCATAATGTCTCCTTTGTTAAATCCATTGCTAAAAGAGAAATCGATAAACTGTTCTTGAGTAATACCTCGTTCAGTATACCAAGAAGATGTTTTCTGCCACCAGCTCTCAAAGGACTGTCCTTGATGTTCCATAGAGCCAGAAACTACAGCGACAATAGGGTAAGAAGTGCCAAAAAGCAGACCGATGCCAGGATAAACAATAAATTTGACTAAGACAAACGCTAGGATGAGATTGACAAACCAGGATAAGAGAGAATCCTCATACCAGATAAAATGCCATGTTTTTTTCAGCAATGAACGAAAACTCATGAGTAAAAAAAGAACAAAATTAAAGCTTCTTAAACTTTTCCTGTAACTCTGCAGTTTTTTTCTGCAGGCGTTCTACTGCACCGCTTAACAGGCTGGCAGGATCTTGTTTGTCAGACTCTACGACAAAGATGGGTTGAGAGACTAAGGAATGTTCAATGGCATAGCCTGCGATATCAGGTGCTTTGCCAAGCCACAATTCCTTGCGAAGCACATTACAAAACGTATGACCTTCGCCTTTGAGTTCAAATTTAAGGCGTTGTTTGCTATGCTCTAAAACAGCTAGTTCCATAAAAGGAAAGCTGGAAAAGTCATTTTTAAACCTTTCTATAACGTTCGAGACGCCAAATACCTATAGGAACCTCATAAACCTTCTTAGTATGAAACTTCTGTGTTTTCTTTAAAGGAAAGAGAGTCTTGGTAAAAGAGGTTATTCGAAATCCATGGTCCTCAGCTAAAGCAGCAAGAAAAGTTGCGCTTTCGATTTTGTGAATGGTATAAATAACCTTACTCCGTTGCATAGCACGTTCTAAAAAGATTTTATCTGCATGTTCCTGCTGTACGCCAAAAGGAGGATTCTGAAGGATAACATCGACCTGCGTTGTGAAAGATTCAACAGGTTTCAAGATAAATTCTGCCGAAAAAGAGTGCTTGGTATAGTGTTGAAGAGTTGCGAAATTTTCCTTGGCCAAAGCTAATGCTTCCGAATCAAGATCAATAAAATAGACTTTTTTTGCACCCAGTAACAGAGCACCTAATCCAAGAATACCAGTGCCACAACCAAAGTCAGCAATAACTTTGTTTTGGATATCTCCTTTCATATGAGCAGACCACAAAAACTGTGCTGCCAGCTCGCTGTCAGTCGCATACTGCTCAAGATGAGCAGAAGGTTGTACAAAGGTTTGCAGGTGAGAGAGCTGTATTGCTAAATCTTTTTGCTTGAGGATCATGATCGTTTCCGAATGTTGACAAGATCACCTATAGTAAGCGTACCGTCTTGAGTAGAGGTAAGTTTTGTTGGAGGGACATACACTTGAACAAGGGTGATATGCAGGAATTTTTCTAATTTTTGTGCGAGATCAAGGGAAGGATGCATACGTCCTGATTCAATATGTTGAATGACAGACTCCTTTTCTTTCACTGCTTGTGCTAAATCTTTTTGTTGCAATCCTTTGTGTTCACGCGCCTGTTTGATAAGGTGCGCAAAATCATCAACTAACGTTCTATCCATTTCTGCATCTGCATGCTGACGTGCTTTCTGTGTCGCTGTTTGCTGTGTTACATGAGTAGCTGGTTGAGGAAGAAGTTTTCCAAAACGACCGCAGGTTTGGCAAACGTGCAACGTAGTTCCTTCTATAAGTGCAGGGGTCAAGGAACGATCAAGTCCACACATATCACATTGAGTCATAGGACAAAGAAGAAAGAGGGATATAAATAAATTATGTTTAGGAAAGTCGCTGTTTGCGGAAGTAAAAAGAGCTGAAAAGATAACCAAGAAGTGCTCCTATAAGGTTATTGATCTGATCAATTATAGTGTCATAATAGTCTGCGCTGAGCCATTGCGCAAAGGCAAAATCGCCCTCTCCTCTGCCTAAGACTCCCTCACCTGCACCGACAGTAAGCACACCTATGAACTCAACATATTCAATCAAGACACCAACACCTAAAGATGCTAAAATGATGACGACAAAGAAAGCAAAAGGCTTGCGTGAGAAATAAGGATGAAGGAGAAGATAGAGCGCAACTGATGCTGCAAAGATGCCAAAAACATGGGTTACTATATCCCACCGAAAAGGAACTGGTGGTGAAGCATAAAAACGAAATGCTCCCATGTTATGAAAGGCAAAAGCCAAGGCAAGAAAAAAATAAGAGAGTGGAGTAAGATGAAGTGATGAGCGAAAGAAAAAAAAGAAGGTCAGAAGAATGATGGAAAAGATGGCGTCAAAAATGTAGTAAGAATAATCAGTGGAGTAGGAGTAAAAAATAACAAAAACAAAAAAGAGTAAGCTGCAGACATAAAGGAAAGAAAAAGAGCGTGACATGAATTAAGCCTCATAATCTTTGCAAATTTCTGGTTTATTTTGAAGCAAAGAGCAGAACGTATTTCCTAGAACATCTTGGGAAGTAAAGCGGGTAAATGATCGGTCTTCTAGAATAACGGTCGGTAATGAGGTGACATTAAAGCTTTCTTTGACTAAGGCAATGACTGGCTCTTGTGCAAAGGAAGCGTCCAAGGCGAAGACAAGAACTTTATCCTGAAATTGATTTTTCAGATTAGTTAGGATGGATCCTTGTGTTCTACAGTCATTACAGACATCTTCAGAAGCATAGAAATAGAGAACAGAGAGAACATCTTGCTTGCAAATAGCTTTAGTTTCTCTAGCTAAGAGCCAATAGCGAAGTTGTTCAAGGGTATACTCTCGTTTGAGAAGGTTATATTCTTCTATGCCTCTATTGTCTTTGATGAAAGATTCTATTCTGGCCCGAGTCTTTTCTAAAGTATCTACATTGCGTTCTAATGCTTTTCCTATGGCTGCACAATTCTCATCTTGAAGTAAGCTGCGAACATAGAGTGATTGCAATTGGAGACTATCAAACTCGAGTCGTTGTTCTTTACCAACAAGTTGGATATAATTAATGCGTTCGCCCTGTAAGGAATAACCCAGCAAAAATCCTATGATAAAAATACTGAGAGTTAAGAGAAGTGCTATGAGATGTCTTCTTTTATTGACAAGTACTCTTACCATGTTTGTTTCCTTTTGAAGAGGAGATCCTTAGCTACACCACACCAGATAATAAAAATAACCAGCGGATAAAGAGCAAAGTAGTAAACAGGGACACGAAATCCCTTAGAGAAGAGTTTGATTTTTCCGATTTTAAAAGCAGTAATAATAAAGATTAATCCTATAATAACAACAAAATAGACAAAGAAAAGTCTGGAGTAATTAATGTCTAAGTAATGAAGATTACGCACAAAAGTTTCAAAAGAAAGTTTGAGAGGAAATCCAGTATAATACCAGTCAAGGAGTTTGTGATAAAGAGGTTGGAAGATTTGTTGATAGTAGATAATGGTAAAAACTGCTAGGGAAAGGAATGCTGTACCAAGCATCATAGGCATTTGAAAGCAGCCAAATTCGCCATACTTGGTATTGAACATCATGTCTTTGTTCTTCATGGTATTGTAAAATCCGCCCTTATACCACCTGTTTCGTTGACGATAAAATTCCATCCAGGTCGTAGGTGTTTCTGTAGTAACAACGGCATTATAAATCTGCACAATTTTCATTTGATGTCGCTGAAGGCGAAGTGCCATGTCCATGTCTTCCACAAGGTTATACGGATCAAAGTTGCCAACGGTATCAAGACAAGATTTGCGATAGACTGTAAAGGGACCAGGAGTGACATGCAAGCAGTCAACATGAGCCATTAATCTTTTATAGAGGAAAGTGACAATGTATTCAACCCATTGAATTTTCTTTATCAACGTATTTGTTCCCAAAGCAAACATTCTGGGGATGACTGCTGCCACAGCAGGATCTGCAAAATGGGGGAGCATGGTATGTAAAGCATCAGTTTCAATATAAGAATCAGCATCGAGACAGGCTACAAATGATCCCTTAGCAAGAGCAAGTCCTGCATTGACTGCAACACCTTTGCGATCTTTTGCTGATCGTTTGATATGTAAAATAGTGACACCTTGAGCAGCATAAGCGTCCATAATAGATCCAGTAGTATCTGTGCTTCCGTGATTGACAGCTATAATTTGTAAAAGATGTCGAGGATAACGTAAGTGAAGAACACTATCAAGAGTTTTTGCTATACTATCTTCCTCATTGTATGCAGGAACAATAACAGAAACAACAGGATGCTTTCGTAAGGGTTTTTGTTGGGAATCTTTAGCTCCCTTGTCTAAAAAAACAAGAAGCCAGAAGAGAGTAAAGTAAAGGCCTATGAAGTAGGCTCCCCAGATAATAATAGTTGATAATACCATGGAAAAGAGAGGAATGGAGGGTTTAAAAAAGTTAAGATTGTGCTAAAAAGAGGTATTTAAGACGTTTTAGGTTGTTGTGCAGGAGAGGCTTCTATAGGGCTCTGTGAAGACAAAGGTTGCTGTTCTTGCAAAGATTCAGGAATCTTGACGTTTTTGAATTGTTCTTTGACTTCTTCAGCTGCAGTATCAAAATAATTGTAGAACTGTGGTGTTAATTTGATCAATCTGCTTCGTCCTTGTTTTTCTGTAGTAATAAGATTTTGTTCTTTCAGAATTTTAATATGATCATATGCTTTATTGCCGCGGATTTTGATAATCTCATGTTGCAACACAGGTTGTTTGTAAGCAATCACAGCCAAAGTTTTAGTTGTAGGAGAATCCAATTCAGTGTCCGACATTAATTTGTTTGCAAGATAACCATAGTCTTTTTTGATATTTAATTTGACAAGACCTTCTTGTTGCACAACCGTTAAAGCACTATCGCGTTGTTCATAATCCTTCTTCAATTCCTCAAGAATTTCTTTGACATAACCAACAGAGCCTATCTCGCAGATCCGAGCAATTTCTTCGAGACTCATGAATTTCCCAGTAGTAAACAGAATAGCTTCCACTTTGTGCTTATCACTCATAGTTACCGACAGCAAAACGTAAGATGGCAGCAATGCCTCCCAAATCACGTAACTGTTCTCCCTCTTTGGTTTCTGTAGAAATTAATTGCAATGCAGTTCCAGTAGCTTGTGCTAATTGCTCAAACTCTTGGAGTTTTTTATCGTCATAGTCTTCAGAAATCAACAATAATTCAACAGCACCCAATTCCAAGACACGTCGCACTTCTTTTTCACCATAAGCAGCCTTATTCGGTTCTTTAGCAAGGAGCGTAAAAAAACGTTCCATAGTCTTTTTTTCAGCTATAATTACTTCTTTTTCCAGAATGTCTGCACTCTTCTCAACTAAATGATGCAATCCACTTTCATCAGTGTAGGTAACATCCTGAACTGCTAGAATCTTCTTCTTCAATTCATTATTTAAATATTGCTGAAATTCTTCTTTCGTTGGTCCTGGTCCACCAAGCAAAATGCCTTTCAGATTTTTCATGGGAAGATATTCTTTATTGCATAATTCTGAGACGCGTTTGAAAAAATCAATAGCCATACCATGAATGAGTCGTTCAAAACGTTGAGCAGATTGCCCACCTGCTTTGAATTTACCAGGAACTCCAGAGGTTAAATCAGTCAGTAAGGTTATGGAAGATCCTTTCAATAATCCTAGGGTAGCTTCCCGTCTATCAACAAGAATAAGTCCATAGACTTCCTTGTGCTCCATCATATCTTGTAAGATGTCAATAACGAAACGTTGATCACATCTATAGAGGCGCATATTCAAAGGCTCAGGAGGTTCAATGCTCCAGATTTTAATGTCCACCTTCCCTTCTTGTGCTGCAACATTACCAGCAAATACTGCTAGTCCATTGACAGGAGTTTTCTTGAACAAACGTAAGTGTCTGACACAGCGTTCCAAAGAGTCAATCACATTGCCTCTCGTCTTGGCGTCTTTAATATTCTTCGCAGTACCTTGTTCTTCCTGTAAGTGACCTATAATTTTGTTTAAGTCGTAGCCTGCAGGAACATAAACAGAGACTAATTCTGTATGTCTTCCACGAATGTTTTTGAGTTCATTGAGGAAGCGCTTTAATTCCTGTTTCTTTGCGACGTCCATAAAAGGGAAAGTCACTACAGACTTTATAAAGATATTCTAAAGAGAATGTTTGTACAGTCAAAGTATCTATCGGTTTAGGTTATCTTCGAGAACCTTTCCTGCGGTTTTCTTCTCTTCTCTCTCTTTGCAGAGATTCAATATATTCTTGAGTCTCGACTAATTCCATATCTTTTGGCTCAGCAACCCCGCAACAAGTAACTGGTGTGGTACTTGTAGCAATATAGTCTCTAATAGTCTCGAAATTAGAGTCATACTGAACTCTAAAAGCATCTATAGATAACGCTTCGTCAAGCGTTCTGCACTTAACCAAACGTTCTAGAATACTAACGGCTGCCTCAGGATTCTTACAGGAACGAAAAATCCTATGAGCTCCTTCCATATCAGATTCCCCTGCTGCTGTTATAGTACAGTTGCCAAGAAAACCGAAACGAGAAGCATGAATAAGAGCTGCTAATTCTGCAACCATCTGTGTAATCATATAAACATAGACAGTATCAACGTTTTCGCCAGAGGAAAAAAGGAGAGGATTGCTCAGATTATGAAGGTAATGCCCAGTTTCATGAAGAGTATAAAAACGTGTGGCTCTAATCATGGTCTCAAGTTCTCGAGAGGTTGGCATACCTTGACGCAAACTCGAGATAGCATTAACAAAGGCCTCTTGAGAATCTCCTTGCAAAAAATTCATCCAGCCATCATCAGCGCTTAAAGAGTAATTTGCTAAAATAATTTCTGCAGGAAGTCCATTCTTCGCAGGACGATAAGTAGCAGCGGCATGAATTGGGACAACACGATCTAGTAAGGAATTATCAAATCTAATCGTTATTGGTGATGGTTTACTACCAAGAGAAAAATATCTATACATCTGCCCTACAAATAATCTATGCCAACGATAAGAGTCAGAAAGAAGCTTCTTCTTTAGATCAGTTTCTACACGAGCCTGCTCCTTATAATAAATATCCAAACCATCCATGAAAAGCTTATAAGGTAAAACTGCTTAAAAGGATTTCGAAAACCATACATATGAACAATAAAGCAAAACAGAAAGCTTTTTATGGGGAAGAAACATGAGATGCTCTAATGAAAAAAGAAGTCATTCTCGGATTGCTTGTCCTAAGTGTGATCACTATGGCCTGCACGGCACAGCAACCAGTAGCACAGTGTAATGCTCCTTACAAGATTCTTGGTGAAAAATGTTGCCTTGACGACAATAACAATAACATCTGCGATGATGAAGAGATTGCAAAAGTAGATCAAAAAGCCTGTGAAACAGATAGTAATTGTGAAATAGACGCTTGTCTTGGTTGCATCAATTCAGAATGGGCAAAAGCAAATCCTGTGCGCCCAGAGTGTGCTCGTTTTGGAATAGATGAATATGATTGTAAATGTGTAAATAAAGCATGCACAGAAATAAAGGAGACCACAATCACAAAGATTACTGTCGGAAATGCTGCTCGCTTTGGTGAAGAGAAGTTACCTATTTCCTTAGAGATGCAAAAAGATACAAGGATACTCTTTGTCACAGAAACTGGAGAAGAAGTATACACCTTGGATAAACTACAAGAATCTCAGATTACGTTATTCTATGGAAAAAATCGATTTATTATAAAGAAAGGAACTAGTCAAAAAATCGGACCTTTAGAGTTTATATTTTCAGGCGTCAATCCTCCAAAGAGCGGAAACTTTGCTATGATAAAGATTGACAAATCCTCTGCTTAAGCACAAAGAGCTAGAGAAAAGCTTCCTTGCTTGATCTCTCGTGCTTGACACGTCGCTCGCAAGTCTGCAAAGACAGGTTCTAAGAATACATAATCTTTTTTCTCTAAGGTTAAAAGAATTTCAGTTTTCAAAGAGACTTGCTGTTTACTCTTGAATTGACGAACATCTGATAAGATCTGAACAAATCTATCACCAAGTGTCAAAGTATCTTCTGAGATGAGTTTTTTGTCTACAGTTGGCCAGGAAGAAAGGTGAATAGATTTAGTTTGTTCTTCTTTGGAAAAGAGTTGCATATAAAGTTCTTCAGTAATGTAAGGCATAATGGGGGCAAACAATTTCAACAAAGTTAAAAGAGTCGTATGTAAAGTATATTGCGCTGATGCTCGAGCTTCTTTGCCTCTTTTGTCTGGATTATAGAGTCGGTCCTTGACAATTTCCAAATAATCATCACAGAAGATATGCCAGAAAAAATTATCAACTGTAGCTTTGACTGTCCAGAAAGCATGTTGATCAAAAGATTCGGTGCAGTTTTGAACTAATTGTTGTAACCGAGTTAATAACCACTGGTCTATAAACTCAAGTTTCGGTTTTTTCGAAGGTTTATCAACTAAGTGAGAAGCAACAAATTGCGCAGCATTCCATAACTTTGTTACTGTTTTTTGCCCATTGATGATTTCTTTTTCTTGAAAAGCAATATCTTCTCCAACTTTAGCTCCAGCTGCCCAATAACGAATAGAATCTGCAGAATATTTCTGTAACAAAACAACAGGATCTATAACATTGCCTTTGGATTTAGCCATTTTTTGTCCGTGTGGATCCATAATCAATCCAGAAAGAAGGATATGGCTCCACGGGATGGTATTATGATGAAATAAACTTTTGACAATAGTATAAAACGACCAAGTTCTGATAATTTCACTGGCTTGTAACCTAAGATGCATAGGATAGTAAGAACTAAACTTTTTATTATTTGGCCATCCTAAAACAAGCTGCGGTGTTAACGAGGAAGTTGTCCAAGTGTCCAAGACATCGTGTTCAGGAATAAACTCTTTGCTACCACAAGAACAAACTTTCTTTGGTGTATGTTGCAAAGGATCAAGAGGTAAATCTTTTTCATCAGGCAAGACAACATTATTACATTTTTTACAAGACCAGACAGGAATAGGAACTCCATAAAAGCGTTGTCTGGAAATGCACCAGTCCCAAGCTAAGTTCTCAACCCAATGGACATATCTATGTTTCATGAAGTCTGGAGTCCAAGTGATTTTATCCGCTGCTGCTATAAGCTCCTCTTTCTTGTCCAAAACTTTAATGTACCATTGTTTTTTCTTGAGGAATTCTATTTCCGTCCCACATCGCTCATGAACATTAACTGGGTGTTGAATAGGTTTCTGATTGGAAAGCAAGTGTTGTTCGCGAAGATCAGCGATAATCTGTTTACGTGCTTCTTTAAGTGGTAATCCTTGATATTTGCCAGCTAGGTCATTGAGTTTTCCATGATCATCGAATAAAACTCGTAAAGGAAGTTTATATTTTCTCCACCATTCGATGTCAGTTTTATCGCCAAAAGTGCAGCACATAACAACACCAGT
>ORJL011811850.1_pt1 | contig 33750 bp, 22 predicted proteins | sample 1779941 | NCBI WGS metagenome assembly ORJL01 (sample SAMEA104232317, study PRJEB22302) | groundwater metagenome | biome: forest; feature: aquifer; material: groundwater | place: USA | collected 2011-08-07 | depth 5.8 m | reverse complement strand
TTAGATAGCATTAAATTTGCAGTCGATTCAAATTATCCACCAAAAGAAAGTTTATATATTGATTTATATGCCTCCTAGAATAATTAAATATACAGAAGCAATAAAAGAAGCAACAGACCAAATAATGGAAATTGATTCTAGTGTTTTTGTAATTGGTCTTGGTGTTGCTTATAAAAACGGCGCCGATGGTACTACGGGTGGTTTGAGAGAAAAATATTCTGGTCGTGTGTTTGACGTCCCTGTATCAGAAGCCTCTTTTACTGGTATGTCTGTTGGGGCTGCTATAAATGGATTAAAACCAATAGTTCACCACGGGAGAGTTGAGTTTGCTTATTTTGCGGCTGATCAGATATTTACACAGGCCGCTAAGTGGAATTATATGTTTGGCGGTGATAACGGCGTTTCAATTGTTTTACGAATTGCAGTTGGTAGACAGTGGGGTAACGGCCCACAGCACACTCAATCGCCGTATGCGTTGTTTGGTGGTGCAATGGGACTAAAAGTTGTAATACCATCAACCCCAAGGATGGCAAAGGGGTTATTGGTTTCTGCTGTTAAAGATAAAAATCCAGTTATATTTTTGGAGCCGAGGTGGTTGTATAACACTAAACAAGAAGTTCCGGTTGAAATTTATGAAGAGTCACTAGATAAAGCCAAAGTATTTAAGGAAGGAAAAGACATAACCGTTGTTGCTTATGGAGATGGTTTTATTGCCTCCCTAGAAGCTTTGAGTTTTTTAGAGGATAATGTAAACGTTGAATTAATTGATTTAGTTAGTATTAATCCAATTGATTATGAGACAATTTTTGAGTCTGTTAAAAAAACTGGCAGACTGATGTGTGTTGACACGACACACGAATCATTTAACGTTGGTTCAGAAATAATATCTAAGGTGGTACAAAATAACTCAATAAACTTAAAAGAGCGACCAATCTCTATTTCTTGCCCAAACGTTCCCTGTCCTACGTCAACCGCTTTGACGGAATTTTATTATCCAACAAAAGTGGATATAGCAAATTTAATCTTGAGGCAGTTCAATAAACCTACTATTGATAAAAAGTTGAGTTTTGAAGAAATTCACTTGGCACCCAGCTTAACTATTTTATGAAAAATATTTTGGTAATAGGGGAAAGTTGTAGAGATATTTTTGTGTATTGTAAAGCTGAACGTTTGGCTCCAGATATGCCAATCCCAGTACTTGGTGTTGTTGAGCAAAGAGAAAATCCAGGCATGGCCGCTAACGTTTTACGTAATATTAAAGAAATTTTTTCTAATGTTGAGTTATTTACAAATGATAAATGGGAAGAGGTTACAAAAACAAGATATATACACAACGATACAAATCATATGTTTATTCGGGTTGATACCGATCACAACATCCCTAGAATAAAAGTAAAAGATATTCCATTTTCGAAATATGACGTTATTGCAATTTCTGATTACAATAAAGGTTTTTTAACAAAAGAAGACATTACCTATATCACAGAGAATCATAACAACGTTTTTATTGATACAAAAAAAATACTTGGTGGTTGGATAGAGAAAGCAAAGTTCATTAAAATAAATAATTATGAGTACGAACGATCAGAACCATACATTACAGATACCCTAAATGGTAAAATAATTCATACAAAAGGCGGTCAAGGCGCTATTTTTAAGGATAAAATATATCCCGTAGAAACAGTTGAAGTTAAGGATGTTTCTGGTGCGGGAGATAGTTTTTTTGCAGCCTTAATTGTTAAATACGCCGAAACGGGGGATATAGAAGAATCTATTAATTTCGCTAATGAGTGTGCGGTTGAAGTTGTTAAGCATAAAGGGGTTACTACAATTAGTTCATTTAACGCAAAGAAATAATTATAGCTTTTCTGTTTTATTTTCCCTGGTGTTGAAAACAGGCATTCCCTGTAGGGTTTTTACACCTTCTTCTGGTGAAGTAAAGGTAAGATTCCCGTTTTTATCGCGGTGTTCCCTTGTTTTTGTTGCCGTGTACCCTTCTTTTGGTGTAAGTGGTTTTAGTTTTCCTATCTTGTCTTTTCTCACAAAATAAGAATTTCCACCACAACTGTTAGTACCTACGAAAACGTAACCTTTTTCTTCGGCCAAGTCGCAAAGAGACAAGAGTGATGAGCCGTAGTATAGGTTGCTGTGGTGTTTTTTTGTTCTGTTAAAATCTTTGTCGTATGGAACAGTGATAGGTCTTTTTATCCCGAAGGCACTGTTGTATTCCATTATGACAATTATTGGAGACACTACGTTGATGGCTTTCCATACCCAATAATCGTTCCCGTCTATGTCTATATGAAGTAGGCCTATCTCTCCCTTGAAGCGTTCCTCAATTAACCCATTTATGTTTTCAACATCAACAAAAGCTTGCTTGGCAGTTAGGTCGTATCTAGGATAAAGCCCGCTTTTGCGCACGTGCTCCATTGCTTCTTCTGAACAGTCCATAATGAGACCTGACCAGTTGTTGTTTATAAGCAAAAATCTAGTGTTCGCTTCAGTATAGTTTTCTACACCAAATTCAACAAACGTTTTAGATGATATATCAATATTGTTAACGAGGTACTGTATTATGCCGTCATCTTCCCATTGGGAAAAAACCTTAAACTCACTTTCTTTTATGTTGGATAGATGGCCTTTGTTGAGCATTTGCCCGATTAAAATTTTACCAAGCAACATTTTTTGAATATCAGATTCATACACCACTATCTTTTCAATGGCTTTGATTTTACTGTCCAAATTTAAATATACTTTTACCTTTTTTTTTATTTTTTTGAATACGTTTTTCATTGTTGGTTTAATTGAAAAATTTTACCATATTTTTAGACGGATAGAGAATCCATATTTTTTACGATTTTCGCCTAATGATATCTCGGTAAAGATCCTTTTAGGGGTATGTATATCTATTGTAAAGTTTCTTTTTTATTTTTAGTAGTGTTTAGATTAGTAGGCTTCTGGTCGACTACTTTAGTTCTATGTTTTTTTGGTTGTTTTAAAGTTTAACACAGAAGCTATTTTGCCGACTGACCCGCCGTGAACTTTAGACCGATTGTCGTTTACGGACGACAGAATTTCAAATGGGATATTTTGTTTGTGGTCCATCATTACCCGTCCTGGGGCATGGATCCTCACGTCAAAGAAGTACATCCCGACATTAAAAAGGAATGCAGGGATGCTTATTACTGACTCATAAGAGCCGGGCTTGTACTTCTCCATTTTCCCAGTTTTATCTGATTCGGAAGATATTAGCAAGAGCTCGCCATTTGAATAAAACAGAAAAGAAGTGGTAGCGCCCTCTATTTCCCGCAAGACATCAAAATTGAGCTTTATAGAGAATGGTTCGCTGATCATGAGGCGCGCCGACGGCTTGCTGTCTTTGTCCTGTATACTAATACGCGACACATGGGCTTCTTTACTTTTATCTGCCTGAAATTCCGAGATCGAATGGATGTCTCCTTTATTCAGGTAAAAGTCGATGACCTTAGAGGTTTCACCGAACATTTTAATCCTTCCTTTTTCAAGTAGTATGGTTTTCTTGCATAGATTTTGTATTGCCCCCATATTGTGACTTACAAAAAGAATAGTACGCCCCGACTTTTTTGTTACCTCCTCCATTTTACCTAAACATTTTTTTTGGAACTCGGCGTCGCCAACAGCGAGTACCTCATCAACCAAAAGAATATCTGGCTCCATATGAGCAGCAACAGAAAACGCTAGGCGAACATACATTCCACTAGAATAATATTTAACCGGCGTATCTAAAAATTTTTCAATTCCAGCAAATGCGATGATTTCATCAAACTTCCTAACGATTTCTTTTTTGGTCATACCAAGAATGGCACCATTAAGAAAAATATTTTCTCTCCCCGTAAGTTCTGGGTGAAAACCGGTACCAACTTCAAGTAGGGAAGCAACCTTACCTTTCATTTTTATTTCCCCAGTTGTCGGTGGAGTAATTCCTGTAAGGATTTTTAAGAGTGTTGATTTTCCTGCTCCATTACGGCCAATAATCCCAACCACTTCTCCTGGTTCTATATTAAAACTGACATCTTTAAGTGCCCAAAAATCTTCTTTTGTATCTATACCGGCAATTTCTCTTGCTTTTTTCTTTAGGAAAGAAAAAGGATTTTTTATGATATTTGTAAGAATATCTCTAAGGGCAATATATTTACCACGATGGTGGTTTATCGTATATTTTTTGCCTAAATTTTTTACTTCAATAATTGAGTTGGACATGATTGTTATTATTTATTTTACGCCACGTCAGCAAAATACCTCTCTACTTTTTTGAAATAAATAACTCCTATGGCAAGCAACACAGCACACGCCGTAAACGAAATTCCAATAAGTGTCCAGTTGATTGGTGCTGTTCCAAGGATTCCAGCGCGTGCTGATTGGATGACACCCATCATTGGGTTGAAAGCGAGAATCCAAGAATATTTTCCAGCGATACTTGCTGGGTAAATTACCGGAGTTAGAAACATTAATATTTGAATAAAAAATGGTAAGATGTATCGGACATCGCGATACTTAACATTTATTGCCGCTAAGAATAATCCACCACCAACAGATGCCATAAAGGTGATTGAAAGTAAAAGGGGGAGAATAAGCAACCCTGAAAGATTGGGAGTATATCCATAATAAATCATCATCCCCGCAAGAATTACTGAAGCTATTGCGAAATCAACAAGTTTTGTTGCAACAGACGATAGGGGGAGAATTAGTCTTGGGAAATACACCTTAGTTATTATTGACTGATTAGTGATAAGAACATTACTTGTTTCTGAAAGAGCACTAGAGAAAAACTGCCAAAAAAGAAGTCCTGTATAAACAAAGATTGGATACGGCACGTTGTCAGAAGGTATTTTTAAGAGAGTTCCAAAAAAAATACTGAAAACGACCATTGTCATAAATGGTTGGAATATCGCCCAACCAACCCCGATAATGGTTTGTTTATAGCGTACCTTAAAATCACGCCATACAAAAAAATATAAGAGCTCTTTGTAATCCCAGAGTTCTTTAAAATCTCTCAGACTGAGAACTTTTTTTGGTCTTATTATTGTTGTTTTGTCCATATAATATAATTCGAACCTACGAATAATATCCGAATACTCCGAATTTTCCATACAATATAGTCAAAATTCTAGGAATAAAGAAATATATTTTCATTCGGGGCATTCGGGTTTGTTATTTTTTCGGATTATTAATATACCAGTCGTAAGTTTCTTTGATGCCACTATCTAAGCCCACTTTATGTTTCCATCCAAGTTTATGTAGTTTATTTACATTGAGTAGTTTGCGAGGAGTACCATCTGGTTTTGTTTTGTCCCAAATTATTTTTCCATCATAACCTACTATTTTTTTGACTTTTTCAGCAAGAGATTTTATTGACAGATCGACACCCGTGCCTACATTAACTATTTCTGATTCATTGTAATTTTTCATAAGGAATAAACAAGCATCAGCCAAATCATTTACATGAAGAAACTCTCTTTTTGGAGACCCTGTTCCCCAAATAACGACTTCTTTATTTTTGTTCTCCTTTGCCTCATGAAATCTTTGAATAAAAGCTGGGAAGACATGAGAGGTTATGGGGTCAAAGTTGTCGTTTGGTCCATATAGATTTGTCGGCATGGCCGAAATAAAGTTTGTACCATATTGTTTGTTGTATGCTTGGCACATAAAAATTCCTGCAATTTTAGCAACGGCGTAATTACAATTTGTTGGCTCAAGTGGTCCTGTCATTAGATAAGCCTCTTTAATTGGTTGTGGGGCGAGTTTTGGGTATATGCAAGAACTTCCAAGAAAAAGAAGTTTTTTTACATTGGCACGATAAGCGCTATCAATAATATTATTTTGTACAGATAAATTTTCATGAATGAAAGATGCGGGCATATTTTGATTTGCCACAATTCCACCGACTTTTGCTGCGGCCAAGAATACGTATTCTGGTTTTTCCTTTTTGAAAAAATCAGCGACTTTTTTCTGATTAGTTAAATCAAGTTCTGCTCTGGTCCTAAGAACAAGGTTTTTATAACCTTTTTTATTTAGGAGCCTTACAATTGCCGAACCGACAAGTCCATTGTGTCCAGCCACATAAATTTTAGAAGTTTTTTTCATAACCATTTCTATTTTACAAATTTTATGAACTTTTAACTAATTCATAATCCGATTCTGTCATTAACCTCACAAGTTCTTTGAACTTTATTTCTGGTTTCCAGCCTAGTTTATTTTTTGCTTTTGAATAATCTCCCCTTAAGACATCTACTTCTGCTGGGCGGAAATATCTTGGATCTATTTCAATTATTGTTTTACCTGTATTTTTATCAATTCCTTTTTCTTTTAAACCTTTACCGCTCCATACGATATTCATCCCAAGAACCTTTCCGGCTTCTTCTACAAATTCACGTACACTGTGTGATTCGTTGGTGGCTAAGATGAAATCATCTGGTTCTTTGTGTTGCAACATAAGCCACATTCCATAAACATAATCTTTTGCGTGACCCCAATCGCGCATTGCATCAAGATTACCAAGATACAGTTTTTGTTCTTTGCTGAGTTTTATACGAGAAAGACCTTGTGTAATTTTTCTTGTGACGAATGTTTCGCCACGTCTTTCACTTTCGTGATTAAACAAAATTCCGTTTGAGGCAAACATCCCATAGCTCTCGCGATAATTTTTTGTTATCCAGTATGCGTAAACTTTTGCAACACCATATGGTGAACGTGGATGAAAAGGAGTCGTTTCTTTGAGTGGTATTTCTATCGCCTTACCAAACATTTCACTCGATGACGCCTGATAAAATTTCGTTTTGTTTAAACCAACTTCGCGCATGGCATCAAGAAGGCGAATTGTTCCAAGGCCGGTGACATCTCCTGTGTATTCTGGAATATCAAAACTAACACGAACATGACTCTGCGCTCCAAGGTGGTAAATTTCGTCTGGTTTTACCAAGCTTAAGATACGATTTAGGTTACTCGAATCTGAAAGGTCTCCGAAATGTAGAAAAAATTTCCCATTGTGTTTATGGGGGTCGTTATATATATGGTCTATTCTTTGCGTGTTGAAGTTGCTGGCACGACGGATAAGGCCGTGGACTGCATAACCTTTTTCTAAAAGTAATTCAGCTAAATACGAGCCATCTTGTCCTGTGATTCCAGTAACAAAAGCAACTTTATTTTTTGGTGTTACTTTTTTGCTATTTTTTTTATTTGTTGTTTTTTTCATTTTTATTATTAACTTTTTATTTTTTATTATTCTTACCATCTGTTGATTTTGGCGACCACTTTCTTTTTTATTTTTAAATAAGATTGCGTTGCTCCTTTTTCTAGGTCGGGGGAGAGGATACGAAGTAGTTCTTTTCCCATAATTCTGTATTGTCCGCCGACCTTATTTGCACGAATAAGCCCATTTTTTAGCATACGTTTTACTGTACTATCGCTTATTTTAAGAATAGTTTGTGTTTCTGCTGTTGTATAAACAGCGTTTGGGTGTATCTCTTGTGTCATAATTTGTTAAGTATTAGTAAAAATATGGAAGGTGTCAATAAGTGTCAAAAAGTGTCATTTTTGTTACTCTACTATATAACAATATTTAGAACCAAAATGTTACATATTTTATAAGGTTAGACCTTATAATAATTTAGTTTATACTGTAAAAAAATAAAATGACTTTTTATACAAAACGACCATGGGGGAGAATGTGGAAGCTTGTTCACCATAAAAATTTCTGGGTTAAGTTTATTGTGGTTGGTGGGCAGACAAGTCTTCAGAGTCATAATAATCGCACTGAGTGGCAACTTGGGGTGTATAAAGTTACACCTAAAAACAAACACTACGTGCTTCCTGGGATATATTTTAGAATAGTTCGCGGTAAAGGGATTCAAGGAACAGAAGAAGATGATAAACACCATGAATGGCACGTTGGTTTTTACAGAGTGAAGCCTAAAGAGAAACACAGATTGCTTCGCGGTGTTTATTTTGAGCTTGTGCACGGTAGCTCTGCTGATGAAGGAGACATCGTTCGATACGAAGATGATTACGGCAGGACGGGCGGAGATGTTTTGCAGATGGATAAAAAAGAAAAAATAGTTGTTGTTAGTGGTGGTTTTGATCCGATACACGTAGGACACTTAGAGATGTTTGAGGAAGCTAAGGCTTTAGGAGACAAACTTATAGTTGTTATTAATTGTGATGCATGGTTGATTCGTAAAAAAGGAAAGTATTTCATGAACCAAAATGATCGCGCCGCCCTAATAAAAGGGATTAAGCATGTTGATGATGTTTTTATCTTAGAAACTGATCGTGATGACGTGGGGGAGGCAATTGAAAAAATACGACCGCAAATTTTTGCTAACGGTGGCGACAGGAAAGATGAAGATGCGATACCAGAAGCGAAAATTTGTAAAGATTTGGGAGTGGAAATGGTTTTCAATATTGGTAAAAGTGGAAAGGTTCGTTCAAGTTCGGAGCTTTTGGAAGACTACTTAAAAAAAGACGGCAAAAAAACTGCACGCGGAGATTTTTCTTGGCAGAAAAATATATAGAAGATCATCTTACACTCACTACTATTATTCTGCTATAGCAGAATAATAGTAGTGAGTGTAAGATAGGGAAAAGAAAGAAAAAGAAAAAAATGGGAGCTCTCGAAAAAGAATCAAAAAAGCGGACACAAAAAGAAAATGTGCAAAAAGTCGTTTTGTCTGTTGTTAAGGGTGCTGGATTATTGAGCGTTGCATTGATAGCGCCGAGCGTAATCGGAGCTTTTGGTAAGCTGGGTATTTTGAGGAAAGATGGTTATTGGGTGAAACGTTCAGTTACGCGTCTTGTTGAAAGAGGTCTAGTTAGATTTGAGAAAACACAAAATGGAACTTTTGCCAGGCTTACCCCTGAAGGAGAAAGACATTTGTATTATATGTACGACGAAGGTGAATTACCTAAACCAAAAAAATGGGACGGAAAATGGAGAATTGTTATTTACGACCTTAAAGAAGAGAGAAAATTACTTAGGGAAAAATTAAGGAGAACCTTAGAAAGTTTCGGTTTTTTGAAACTTCAGGACAGTGTTTGGGTGTATCCATATGACTGCGAAGACCTGATTACTTTAATGAAAGCGGATTTTAAAATAGGGAAGGACGTTCTTTATATAATTGCCGACAAAATAGAGAACGACAGATTTTTAAAGAAAGAATTTGGTATTTTTTAATTAACTTAGAATAATTAAATTATTTTCCACTACTATCTTTACGCTATAGCGTAAAGATAGTAGTGGGGTATCTGGAGTCTTAAAAAGTTTAATTTTGAGTTATCCACATGTTTGGTTGAAGGTGGGGGAAATGGAGCGCGTTGTTTGTTAAAATTTGGGGAATATGTCCATTTTAACTTGGGGTTGGAGAAAAATTTTACTACGAACTCTCGCGGTTATTTTTATTATTTATGTCGCGCTGGTAATTGTCCGCGCTTATCATTTTTGGATTGTAGATAAAACTAATGTGCAGGTTGAAAAAATCCATGCGACAAAACTTACACTAGATGACGTGATGGGTAAAAACTTGCCACCCGACCCAGGGGCTGAGGCAGATAAGACAGTTGCGGGAATTGACGCCAATCAAAATGGAATTCGTGACGATGTTGAGTTGGCTATTTTTAAAGAATACCCAAACTCGGCAAAAACTAGAGCGGCGTTATTGCAATATGCACTATCATTGCAGATGGGGGTGATACAGCCGATTGTGAATACGATTACAGTAGATAAGGTAATTGGTGAACAAAGTAGGGCAAGTTTCTGTATTGCCGACAGTCTTGTGCCAAGAAAAACTCCAGAATCTGAAAGAAGTGATACTGATATTGAAAAGATTGATACATTTATTAATTTTATTGAAGACAGGCAATTTAATACTGATGGTAGAAAAAAAATGCGAAGAGATTTTTATAAAAACCTTGGCAACTTTGCAAACTCAATAAAAAACGAAGAATGTGATATAGATTATTCACAATTATCTAATTAGTCTTACAAAAATGAGTTTGTTACTGTTAAAAAATAAAATACTTTTATTTATAGTAACAGTTTCTATGGTGTCTCCAATTTTTGTTTTTGCTCAAACACAAAACACAAAGTGTTCCTCGTTTGGTTATACAATAGAAACCGTTAATGGTGTTTTTACTGATGAGATTGATGCTATTAAAAATAGGGATAGGTTAAAAAGTAAATTATTGCCAACATACAATAACGAACCCGTAATTGTCGACTATCTCCTCAACCCACCTCATGTTGGTGGTTTAGGTGACGCCTTTGTCGCCACATACCAAAAGATTTTTGAAGATGAAACAGTGCAAGATTATGATCTTGTTGAGATGTTGAAGTCTGCGAGTGAAAAAGTTAAAACTCAAAAAGTGCTCTTGGTTGCCCATTCGCAGGGCAATTTTTATGCCAATAGTTTCCATGACAAAGTTTTTGGACAACCTGGGAATGCTTCCGCAAGTTCTATTGCTGTTTATTCTGTTGCTACTCCGGCTAGTCGTGTTGCCGGTGGTGGGAAATGGCTTACTTCAAGTACAGATAAAGTTATTTCCGATTTTGTTGGAAGTGTTCCGCTTAAGAAAATTATGTCGGCGAATACCAAAATCATTTTGAAAGATGGTGATGATAAGCTTGGCCATAGTTTTTCAGATGTTTATATGAAGTATCGTAGTGCCCAAATTGTGTCTGATATTAAAGCTTCACTTGATAACTTAAAGACAAATAAAAATCAAAACGAGAATTTGCCATGCATTGCCTCTCCTAAGCTCACAGCCACACATAAGGTACAAGGAGCAGTGCTGGCTGTTATTGATCCTGTCGCGGACACAACAAAAACTGTTGTAGTTGAAACGGCGGGAGGTGTTTACTCTGCCGGTGTCGCTACTGTGGGCGCTATTAAAAATATTGCGTCAACGATTGGTTCTGGAATACGCACCGCCACTGACTTGGCATTTGGTGATTCAAATTCTGGTGCGGCTGTTGTTCTCGCCACAGCAAATGATGCGCAAGTTCAACAAATACCAACGGAGGAACAAAAATCAGACACCACTTCGGTTTTAGCTTCAGAAAATAACACACCAGTCACTCAAGATGCTGAGCAAATTATTTTTCAACCAAGCGAGACAGAGACACAGCTTCAGACACAAGAACAGACAACTTCAACAGAAACACCCACAACACCAGTCACAGACAACATTCCGATGCCCAAAATAAATTTTGGAAGTGGGTTTTCTCCGGGTTTTGGTGGAGGAGCGCCAGCACCAGCTCCGGTAGTCACAACGCCGGCTACAGAACGGGCGACGGGCGAAGAAACATCTACAACAGAAGCTTCGCAAGCTAATTCGGTTTTGATCTCCGTCACATCGCCAGGTGATTTTTCTAACGCGTTTACTGAGACAACTATAATATTTTCTGGTACGTCCACTCCTGGTGCAACAATCTCAAACTCATATTCACAAGCTACAACAACTTCATCGGAGGCGGGGGATTGGTCGCTCATTATTTCTGGTTTTCCAAACGGCACAAATACGATACGATTTTTTGCAACAGTTCTCGGTAACGAAAACACAGGACAGCAAGAAATTACTTTGTTGGTTGATGTGCCCGTTGTTCCTGCGCCATCAATAACCTCACATAATTTTCCATTACAACTACGCACAAATTCCGTTACTTTTTCTGGAACTTCAACGCCTGGATTTACAATAAGAAATGATTTTAACAACGCGACAGTAGTCGCTTCTTCTACTAGCACATGGTCGCTTTCATTTTCTGATTTGCCGGAGGGAACAACAACGATAAAATTTTTTGCTACGGACCAAAATGGCAATGAGTCGTCTGGAAGTGACGCTATTTTTAATGTTTACACAATACAACCAAGAGCAACAAACGTGAGCGTTCTAGAATGTGCCAACTCTTTACAGGCACCACCGCAGTCGTGCTTTCTTCCGGAAGGACAAGCTACTATTTCTTGGTCGGCAAGTACGCCTAACTATAGTTATTTTGAAATAATCAAAGGCACAAGTTTGACTGGATTTTCAACTATTGCCACGACAAGCGATACTTCTGTTGTTATCCCCACAACAGCAGGGCCGTACGATATAAAAGTTGTGGCGGTGAGTATTTTTGGAAACCGCGATTTGGCTACTGTCGGGAACATCGCATATTTCACTGCGAGCTATATGCCAATTGTAATTAACGAAGTTGCTTGGGCGGGAACTGATGCCTCGTCGTACGATGAATGGATTGAGTTAAAAAATAGAACCAATTTACCACTTAACCTATCTGGTTTTAGTATATCTGCCGAAGACGGCGCCCCAGACATCTCGCTTTCAGGGGTTATTCCAGCGTACGGATATTTTTTGATAGGGCGCGGTGAAGCAGGGGATATTTTTTCTGACGTTTCGATTAATTTGGCTGTTCCATTCAGTGGAACTGGCGGAGGGTCTGGACTTGCAAATGACGGGGAGGTTTTGAGTTTAAATTTTGGCGGTGGTGCTTCAACTACAACTATCGACCAGACTCCTGTTTTGGCGGAGTGTAGTGGTTGGTGTGGAGGAAATTCTTCTTCGGATTACAAAACAATGGAAAGAAAACATGTCGATACGATTGGAAGTGATAAAAATAATTGGGGGACCAACGACGGTTCTTATTTGGCAGGACATGACAAAGCCGGAAATATTATTAATGGAACCCCAAAGACACGGAACAGTATCAGCATGGGGAAAGCTGGTTTCTACTGTGATCCACAAACAGCAAGTTTTATAGAGGGAGGATATTACGTTCCGACTCGTTCGGGCTCGTCTTACTATAATTGTCGTTTTTTGACGGATTCTTTGACTGGGCAGAAGGTAGCCGGTTTATATAAAGGGGTAGTCGGTAGTTCAACTAGTATTTATGGGTTAGATATGGGAACAAGTGCTGAATATGGCCAGTTGTTTAATATAAATCCAAGTAATTTTGTTTCGGGCGAAAATTATTTTGCTGTTATTTACGAAAGCCCACTTAAACCCGGCGGTTTGGTTAATAGCGCAGAGAGAATATCATTTAATAACTTTTTTACTGGAACAGTTACAACAACTCCACCACATCAAAGATACGGCGTTCTTAATTGGGTATATGGTGTTGAACCATAGCGTCTGAAGGAAAGTTGAACCTGTGTATAATTCGTCTTTAAAAATGAAAACGGATGTTATACTTTAGTTAACATGAAAAAACTTTTCGGTTTTGTTTTATTTTTGTTACTTTTTACATCAGCACTATTGTCGCAAGCTCAAGTGACAACTCCTTCGTCACCTAGCACACCGACAGTTAATATAGAGGACGCTCCAGCTGAGATACAGGCCATTTTAAAGAAAGATCAGAAAAATTGGACTGTTGAAGAAAAAGAAAAGATGACCTCTTTTATTCTTTTGAGTAATCCTTCTGGTATCGATACCTCTGGGACTTCCCCTGAGGGGACAGTTGATTGTTTTGATTATTACCATTTTGGGTCTGTTCAGGTTGATCTTCCGACTACACTTACCCAGACTGTTCCCGGCGCGACAATCGGGTTTCCTGGTGAAATAAAAAACGCCAATCCATACCCGATAGTTAATGGCCAGGTTTATGTAAAAATATTTAGACAGCAAGCGGGAGAAAATTTTGACCAAGAGAATGGTTTTGATTTGGTTGACCAGTTTTCACTTGATGAAACTTTCAATATTCCAGCAAACGGAAGCAAGAAGACGTCATTTTTATGGAAAGTTCCAGACAACACCCCAGCTGGAGATTATATTGCAACTTTCTTTTTTCAAACTGCTAAGCGATACAATCTTTTGGGACTTTCTTTTACTGACGATGTAGTCGGGAATCAGGTTTATTTTTCTGTTGTTAGCGACCGAAAGATTAGCGTTGTCACTTTCGACAAGAGTACTGTTACCTTAAACAAACAACCACACCGTTTTGCTGCTTTTCCACTTCATTTTTCAAAAGATGAGCCAGTGAGCGTTGTTGTTAAGCTTGTAAATCCTAAGAACGAATCAGTGACAGTCCCTATCGTTTGGAAACTTTATAATTGGGATGGTCTTCGTGAAGAAAATCTTAAGGATACAAAAACAGAGTCTGTACAAATGAAACCAAAAGAAGTTAAAGAAATTTCATATTCCGCATTACCAATCGGGACTATCGTTTCCTATCTTGTCGTAGAAACAAACGATGGTCCAAGTAAATCAATTCTTAATATTCGTTTTGTTCGTGATGGCATTGAGGAAACAAGAATAAATTTTCCAAGCATCATGAGCTATCCACTCGAAAAGAATAAAGAAAATACGCTTTTCTCTTGTGTTCACGCAGTTAGCGACGGTGTGGTCAAAGATAATACTCTTACCTTAACGCTAAATGATGAAAAAGGTAGATTGATTCACTCCTATGAGTATGCAGGTAATATCACGAGCGCAATGATGGGTGTAAAAGATTTGTTTACGCCGAAGAAAAATTACACAACGTTTTCTCTGACTGCCACGCTTAAACACAAAGGAGAGGTGGTTGAGGAGGTGAAAGAGGTCTATGATTGTCGCGATATCAATCCTGACATCTGTCCTAAAAAAACAAATACAGGCGCTATTGTTTTAGGTAGTTTAATTCTTTTATCCATTATCTATGTTTTGTGGACAGTTTTGAAAAGTAGAAAAAAATTACCGATTTCTCTCGCACTAATTCTAATTTTTCTCGGCTCTTCTTTCATAGCTCCTACAACAGTAGAGGCGAAGAGTGTTGGGACGTCATTTGGGTTACCAATACTTGGTTTTAGCGAAGGGTCTTCTAATCCGACTGGCTATGGGGTCGCGGGAATAACAGCGACAGTTTTATACAACGCCACAGTAACTCTTTTTGGGTCAGAGGTGCTTGATGGATCTTCAATTCCAACTGGCGCTACTGTTAGGGTAACCTGGAACCCAAGTAGTGGCGCTAGTTCTTGGGTTGGTACGGGTGGTGAATATGATTCTCCTTATGGGCGGTGGGACACTTCTGCTAGGTCTTGTACAACATATAATGAGTGCACTAACATTAATTATGTTTCTGGTGGTTGGTATTACATCATTTACCAAGGAGATATGGCCACCATACCACCAGCATTTTCTGTTTCTGGAAGTGGTCTTAGTTGCGGAGCTACTTTGGGTGGGGTGAGAACAAGTGGTCCATATAATAGTTTTTTCTGCTCGCAGTATCCTGGTCATCCTACGTGGTGTGCCACTGTTGTGAGTTACAGCCCTTTTTATTCTGATTGCATAGTTACAGCTTCTTCTGGGCAATCAATAAGCATGAATATTGCATATCCGGCTACGAACGGTTCTCTACGAGCCGGGCAATTTATTAGTTATGATGGTAGACAGACAGGCCAGTATGGACGTTCGGGCGGTCTTAGTTATAGCGTTCCCGCTATGAGTCTCTCTTACTCGTTTACTGCTGCTCCTCCAAGCAATTTGCCAAGCACACCAACTCTTGTTTATCAGGACCCTAGTCTGGTGAATACCCCTGTTAGTTTTACAGCTACTGCAACAGATATTGATGGTGATAATGTTAGGTATGGATTTGATTGGAACTTCGACACGGTAATTGATGAATGGGCTCCTGCTATCGGATATGTTCCATCTGGAACCCCGCAGACAATTAGTCGTACATGGAATACAACTGGAACTAAAGTTTTTTATGTAAGAACACAAGATTCTAATAATAATCAGTCTGCAAACGTCTTTAAGACTGTAAGTATCGTGACCACCATAGTTAATGGTTCATGTGGTCCAGCTGATGGGACTACAAGATTAACAACCGCTCCAACATCTGGTCTTTGCAATACTGGTACTCCTGGTTTTGTTTGGAATTTTACTGATCGCTATCAGTGGGATTGCCGTGGAATAAATGGAGCAAATCCGACATGTCGTGCGTATAAAAATAAACCGCCAACAGCAACAATTATTAGTCCCGCTACGAACATTACAATAAACAGTTCTCAGTCACAGCAGTTTAGTGGTGCAGCAACAGATGCCGACATTGACGGCTCTATAGTAGCTTATGAATGGAGACTCGGTAACTGCACCTCAGGCACGCTCATTAGCTCCCTAACAAGCTTTGCCCGCTCATTTGTTCCTGGAACATATTGGATTTTTTTTCGGGCCCAAGATGATTCTGGGGCATGGTCAAGTACATGGCCATCTTTTTGTCAGGGTCGTCAACTGGTTGTTACTACACCAGACCCAATACCAGGAGTCTGTGGTTCGGCTAATGGTGCTCCAACTCAAAAGAAACCAACTTCTGGTCTTTGTAACACAGTAGGATTACCAGGACCAGTTGTTTTGCCCGAGGATATTAATATCTTGCCGGAAAGTGACCCAGCGGCATCTTGGACGTGGACCTGTGCTGGTGAGTATGGTGGTGCAAGTGCTTCGTGTAGCTCTGTGGGTACAGTGTGCGATTCAGACGGTGTCTGTCGTCAGCTAGGAACATCCTGTGGTGATGATAAGTGTCAGGCTTCTAAAGGTGAGAACCCGTCTACTTGCAGAGCAGATTGTAGGGTTAACTTCTTTGAGTTTTAGTTCTTGTCGAGCGATTTTACACTCTTTGTGTGTAAAGCTCGAAGCTGTGGTAAAATCTGACGATAAATGTGCGTCACCAAAATCAAGGGGACCCCTTGATTTTGGTTGTTAAATTAACAATTAAAAACAATTCATGGTACCTCAAAATTTTTTAAGAAACTTTATTATCAGCGGTATTTTTCTTGTTCCTTTTATTCCGCTTATAATCTCAAGCTCAATGTTTTTTCCATTCATTACTGGGAAAAATTTTACTTTCCGCATTATCGTTGAAATTATATTTGCCGCTTGGTTACTCCTTGTTTATTACGACGCATCGTATCGCCCGAAGAAAAATTGGATTGCCATAGCTGTCGCAACATTTGTCGGCATTGTCGCTCTTGCTGATATTTTTGGAGTAAATACATATCGCAGTTTTTGGTCAAACTATGAACGGATGGAAGGTCTTGTTTCTCTGCTACATATAGCAGCATATTTTTTTGTTGTGACGACGGTTATGGCGACAGAAAGATTGTGGGAGAAATTTTTCCACGTTTTATTTGGTGTGAATTTTTTCCTAACGATGTATTCTTTTATGCAGGTTCACGGAGAGTTAACAATAAACCAGGGAAGTGTTCGTGCTGATGCAACATTAGGCAACGCAACCTACTTTGCCGTTTTTCTCTTAATCAATATTTTCCTATTGGCCTTTTGGTTTGTCAGAAGCAAGGGTAAGGGTTCGGTAGACATTTACTACTCTGCGTTTGTCGGTTTTGTTCTGCTCTCAATTTTTGGTTTGATTCGAGTGGCAAGTAGCACCCTGGCTCTTGGTCTTTATGGAAAGATATTCCTTGGAATCTCTTTGGTTGGTTTACCGGTGCTTGGATATTTTTATTTTGCGAAGCGAGAAAATGTTACTGTTCGCCGTGTTCTTTATGGTGCTATTACCGCCTTGTCCTTGATTGCACTTTATTACACTGCTACTCGTGGAGCGATTTTAGGTCTTATTGCTGGAGTTTCTTTGTCGTCAGTTTTAATTGCATGGTTTAACCGTGAAAATCGTTTTGTTAAAAACATAGCAGTTGGAACACTAACTGCTGTTGTTTTGTTTGTTGGTCTTTTTGTCGCGTTTAAAAATAATCCAATAGTCAGCTCTAGTCCAGTTTTAAGTAGATTTTCTACAATCTCTTTCGACGAACAAACAACCAAATCGCGTTTTATGATTTGGAATATGAGTTGGCAGGGGGTTAAAGAGAATCCGCTTTTGGGTTGGGGACAAGATAACTTCATTGTTGTTTTTGCAAAGCATTACAATCCAAAAATGTGGAGCCAAGAACCATGGTTTGACCGTTCTCACAACGTTTTCTTTGATTGGTTAATAGCTGCTGGTTTTCTTGGCCTTCTCTCATACCTTTCGATGTTTGCAGTGGCGCTTTATTCTCTGTGGAAATTTACGTCGACGTTTACTGTTGCCGAGAAGAGTATTTTGACTGGTCTTTTCGGGGCGTATTTTTTCCACAATCTTTTTGTTTTCGATAACCTTGTGAGTTATATATTATTTTTCTCAGTACTAGGATTCATTAGCGTTACGGCACTAAAGGAAGGAACGGAAGGTATCGAAGAAAAAAATAAAGAAAATAAAAGTGAAGAGGGTTCTCTTAATTCTGTTTTTGTTCCAGCCGTATTAATCGGATTTGTTTTGGTTATGTATTTTGTGAACGTAAAACCAATTTTTGCTTCAAAAGCATTGATTCAGGCGATATCACCACACGGAGAAACGGATGGTGGGTTGAATAAAAATTTCGAGTATTTCGAAAAAACTTTCGCCTACAATACCTTTGGAAGTGGGGAAGCGCGCGAACAGTTGATACAAATCTCACTTAGACTAAATCAAGCGAATGTCCCTATTGAAGCAAAGCAGAAGTTTGTTAATTTGGCTCGCAACGAAATGATTAAACAGTCTGAAGATAGTCCGCTTGATGTGCGCTACCCATTATTTTTGGGAGGATTGATGAATAACTACTCTCAGTTTGGAGAAGCTGTTACTTATCTTGAAAAAGCACGTACTATTTCTCCAAAGAAGCAGCAAGTATTATTTGAGCTTGGTACTACTTATATAAATATGAAAGAGTTTGGTAAGGCAATCGATGTTTTGAAGCAGGCTTACGAAGGGGATCCAACATACGATGACGCTCGAGTTATTTATGCCGCATCTTTAATTTATGGAGGTAAAGCAAATGAGGCAGAAGCACTCTTGGGGGAATATACAGCTATGGACGCTAGGCTTATTAGTGCGTACGCATCAACTGGTAATTACCAAAAATTACGTTCTATTCTGGAGACTCAATTAAAAAATAACCCAAATGACCCACAAACTCTTTTAACTCTTGCGGCAACGTATCTTCAGATTGGAGACAGGGTCAGGTCTGTTGAGTTGATAAAAAGGATTATAGAAATAAATCCTGGATTTAAGGCACAAGGGGATTATTACATTCAGGAAATAGAAGCCGGGAGAAACCCATAAAAACTTGACTTTTCTCTAGTTTCTGCTAGTATTGTGTGTATGAGTGCTTTTGTGTTTGTTCTTAAAGCACGAATGTCTGCGTAAGCCCCCGCCTCGGCGGGGTTTTGCGTTTTTGTTCGTTTATCGATGTGAAGCATCGGTTATGTTAGAACAAAAACGCACAGGACTGCGTTTTGTAATCACGTGGTAACGTGAACAAAACGGGAGCAAAACGACCGGAGTTCGGACCCCAACAAAGCGGCTCTTAGCCCTTTTTCTTTTTTGACCTCCATTTTTGTTTTGAAAAACATTGCGCAGTGCGACGGCACGAGCATAGTAAATTTTCAGCAGAAAATTATACGTGCATTTTAAAAGCAAATAAAATAAAAATTTTCAAGACAAAAATAAAAAATACCATTATACTTATTCTATGTTGCCTGTAGCCTTGGCTGGTGAACGCACTCATATAAGACATTTGTTTTGGGAGCCAACACTTACCAGCCAAGATTGCGGGTAATATTTTATACATGACGATAAGGGAAAATATTTTACTTAAGGACTTAACAACATTTCATACCGGAGGAAAGGCGCGCTATTTTTGTGAAATAAATTCAGTTGAAGATATTAATGAAGCGGTTTTGTTTGTTGAGAAAAATAATTTACCAATTTTTATTCTTGGAGGGGGATCAAATCTACTAGTTGCTGATAACGGTTTTTCTGGGTTAGTAATGAAGATTTGTTTACGTGGTATTTCGGTTGAAGAAAATGACGGAAAAACAATTGTTGTTGTCGGAGCAGGGGAGTCGTGGGACAGCCTTGTTCAACACTTAATTGAAATTGGTTTTTCTGGTTTTGAGTTTCTTTCTGGTATTCCCGGTACAGTTGGAGCGGCTCCTGTTCAAAATATTGGAGCATACGGGAGTGAGGTTTCTTCACATATTGAGTGGGTAAACACTTTTGATGTCCGGACTAAAAAAAGTAAAAAATTTCTAAAAGAAGAATGTGCTTTTGGATATCGCGATAGTATTTTTAAAAAAGACCTTGGAAGACATTTAATAATTACAGAGGTCGCATTTTCTGTTTCAAGAAGCACAAAGCAGAATATTGAACATTCAGAAATTTTGAGCGAACTTTTGACGAGGGGTGTTGGGAAGGATAAAGCCACAGCCCTAGACATTCGAGAGGCGGTTCTTGCTATTCGGAAGCGTAAGTTGCCAGATTTGTCCCTATTTGGAACCGCTGGTTCATTTTTTAAAAATCCTACGATTGAGAAAAAACAAGTAGACTTCTTAGTTGAAAAATATAAAACGATACCAGTGTTTTCGACTAACGATTCTGACTTGAAAAAACTTTCCGCTGGTTGGCTTATTGAGAATGCTGGCTGCGAAAAAGGATTACGAAATGGCGGTGTTGGTATATATGAAAAACACGCTTTGGTACTTGTTAATTATGGAGAAGGAAAATCGAGCGAAGTTTTTTCTTTAGCTAAAGATATACAGAAAAAAGTTTTCGATGTTTTTGGTGTGCAACTTGAATTTGAGGTTTGTCTTGTTGGTAATTTTTAAAAAACAATTTATCAAAAATTTGTTTATAAAATAAATTATTTTTTAATAAAAAGTTATCCACACTTTTTCATTAAAAAATATTGCATGCATGTTCTTTGCATATGATAATGATAGCAGTACTGCAGTAGTCGTTTTGTTTCAAAAATTTTTTGGAATGGTCGATGACTCTGCAAGCTTTAAAAAATAATCGTACCTTAATAAAATGGCAGCAAAAAAAAAGAAGGCAGCAGCAAAGAAAAAGCCAGCAAAGAAAGCAAAGAAAGCAAAGCGCTCATAATTGCACTTGCGGTACAAAAACCTCTCATCAACATGAGAGGTTTTTGTTTTTTAGTAAAAGGCTTACAGAAACGGCGCATTTCGTTGTCACACTGCATAAAATATTACTCAACGTACGTAGAAGTACGTCTCGCTCTATTTTATTTGTGTTCCTAGAACTGCCCGCGTTTCCGTAAGCCTTAAAAGCGTAACAAGATAGAAACGGCGCATTTCGTTGTCACACTGCATAAAATATTACTCAACGTACGCAAAAGTACACCTCGTCGTAATCCTCGCTTTTGCCTCGTTCTGTATCCAAATGCTCAAGTCCTAAATCTCTAAGAACTAATTGTGGCTATATGGTCAATTAGCCCACAAAGAGCCTAAATGCTAGAATACTCACCATGCTTTTCTTGGAAAAAATACTCGGAACAACTAGTGAAAAGGCTGTAAAAGCCCTTAGTCGTGATGTCCTGAAGGTTGCGGAGCACGAAAAAGATGTTGCAAATTTGTCTCTTGATGAGATGCGTCAAAAGACAACTCAGTTTAAAGAGAGGCTTACAAAAGGTGAAACACTCGACGATATTATGCCGGAGGCTTTTGCGCTTGTTCGAGAAGCTGCGAAGCGCACGCTAGGCGAACGCCATTATGACGTTCAGGTTATTGGAGGAATTGTTTTACACAAAGGAAACATTGCAGAGATGCGAACAGGAGAAGGTAAGACTCTTGTTGCAACATTGCCCGCATATTTAAATGCGTTAACAGGAGAAGGAGTTCATATAGTTACGGTGAATGATTATCTTGCGCGTCGTGACGGTGTTTGGATGGGACAAATTTATTCAGCGCTCGGTCTTTCTATTGGTATCATCAACCACGAATCATCATTTATATATGACCCTGAACATAAGGAAGAAGACGCAGAGCGCGACTTAACAGGGTCATTCCATGTTGTTCATGAATTTTTAAGACCGTGTAGTAGGCGTGAGGCATATCATGCTGACATAACTTACGGCACAAACAATGAATTTGGTTTTGATTATTTACGAGATCATTTGGCTTATGACAAAGAAACATTAGTTCAGCGCGGACACGCATACGCAATCGTCGACGAAATCGACTCTATTTTGATTGATGAGGCGCGCACACCACTTATTATTTCTGGGCAAGCAGCAGAATCGGAAGATTTGTATCGCACTTTTGCGCGTATTGCTTCGCAGATGAAAAAAGAAGAAGACTACACTGTTGACGAAAAGAGTAAATCCATCGCCATGACTGATAGTGGTATCAATAAGGCAGAAAAGGCTCTAAAAATAGACAATCTTTACACCGAAAAGGGTATTAAGTATGTTCATCACCTAGAAACCGCTGTGCGTGCCAAGGCGCTTTTTGAGAAGGATAAAGAGTACGTGGTCAAAGATAACGCTATTGTTATTGTTGATGAATTTACAGGGCGTCTTCAGCCAGGCCGACGCTGGTCGGAAGGTCTTCATCAAGCTATTGAGGCAAAAGAGAATGTTCATATTGAGCGCGAGTCACGAACTCTGGCCTCCGTTTCATTCCAGAATTATTTTAGACTATACGGGAAGCTTTCTGGCATGACTGGAACGGCAATGACGAGCACAGAAGAATTTTTTAAAGTTTATGGTCTTGAGGTCATTGCAATACCAACACACCGCGACATTAAACGTCTTGATAGAAATGATTTAATTTTTCAAACAGAAGCTGGTAAGTGGAAAGCGCTAACAGCGCGCGTTAAAGAACTTAACCAGAGAGGTCAGCCAGTTCTTATTGGAACAGCTTCAATTGATAGAAATGAAATTCTTTCAGAGTATTTTAAGCGCGAAGGTATTCCACACGAAGTATTGAACGCCAAGAACCACGAACGCGAAGGTGAAATTATTGCGCAGGCTGGGAAGAAAGGGAACGTTGTTATTGCAACAAATATGGCTGGTCGCGGTGTCGATATTAAGCTTGGGGGAAATCCTCACACGAAAGAAACGTATGAAGCGGTTCGGGATTTGGGTGGACTCGCTGTTATTGGTACCGAACGACACGAAGCGAGACGAATTGATAATCAGCTTCGTGGGCGCGCTGGGCGACAGGGGGATCCAGGAGAAACTCAATTTTACGTTTCGCTCGAAGACTCGCTAATGCGCGTCTTTGCATCCGACATGATAAAAAACATGATGGGGCGATTTGGAATTCCTGAGGATCAACCAATAGAAAACAAAATGGTTAGTCGCGCACTTGAAGGAGCACAGGAAAAAATTGAAGGTTTTAATTTTGATTCACGAAAACATTTGCTTGAGTACGATAACGTTATGAATCATCAGCGTGGTGTGGTTTATACTCGTCGCGAAAAAATGCTTTTTGGAGAGCGTGAATACATCAATGCTTTGGTTGAGGAAATAAAACTTGAGAGTGAAGAGGCCAAAAAAGAAATTGAAGAAAAACAAAAAGAATTGGGAGAGGAAAAGTTTTATGAAGAATTCCGAAAACTCGCCCTCTATACAAACGATATGCTTTGGCTTGAACACTTGGAGATAATGGACTATTTGCGCTCTTCTGTTGGTTTAAGGGGATATGGACAGCGAGATCCCTTGGTTGAATACAAAAAAGAAGGACTCAAACTATTTAAGGAAATGGAAATTTCTTTTAGGTTGAATCTTTCGTCAACAATTAAGTTTATTAAGGGAGATAGTGGTCTCGCGCATAAAGAACAAACAGAAACTGTTGAATTGCACGAAAATCCGAGCGTTTTGAGCGCTGGTGGTGTTTCAAAAGAAGCCGATTCGACTAAGACGCAAGTTAAAGTGCCGGTGGGACGTAATGACCCTTGCCCATGTGGTTCTGGGAAGAAATACAAGAAGTGTCACGGTGAGTAAAGAAAAACCGCCGGAATTACATGAGATGGGTATCTAATCCAAATCAATCCGGCGGGAGCGCTCTGGCTCACGAAAACCATATCAGGTTATTGTTTTGTGGGCAACGAAATAAGGTAGTGGTAAAATAGAAAGATGAAAAAATTACTCACACTCTGTATTGTTCATCAGCACCCAAATGTTCTGCTTGGAATGAAGAAGCGTGGATTTGGTGCTGGCAGGTGGAATGGTTTTGGGGGCAAGGTTGGAGAAGGAGAGACGATAGAAGATGCTACAAAAAGAGAAATGATGGAAGAGGCGGGGATAGAGATTCTAGATATTAATAAAGTTGGAATTATTGAATTTGAATTTCAGGGGAATCCCGAGATATTACAAGTTCATATTTTTAGGGCAGATAATTTTAGTGGTGAGCCGACAGAAAGCGAAGAGATGAAACCACAATGGTTTCATGTTGATGAAATTCCGTTTACGGAGATGTGGCCAGATGATATTCACTGGATTCCGCTATTTTTGGAAGGGAAGAAATTTAAAGGAAAATTTCTTTTTGGAGAAGGCGACTCTATTTTAGAGCAAGAGCTATTGGAAGTTGAAGAAGTATAATTTCTGCATTTTATAGAAATCTTGCTTTACGAGAAAAGGTGCGTATTTACGATTTTCAGTATATGATAAGCCGTATATGGTAAAGAAACTTCTTCATTTTTTCGACAAATTGGAAGATAAAATTCGGGGACGCTTGAGCCATTACCCGATAATTTATGCAATTGTTGGTGGTGTTGGCATAGTTCTTTTTTGGCGTGGAGTTTGGCATATAGCCGATAGTTTTAATGTTTCCGGCTTCTTCTCGCTTGTTCTTGGCGTTGGACTCCTTCTGCTAACCGGTCTTTTTGTTTCGTTCTTCATTGGAGAAAGTATTATTATCACAGGCCTAAAACGAGAAAAAAAGGTTGTTGAAAAAACGGAAGTGGAAATTGAAGAGGAGTCTGTCAGCTTGAGTGAAGTGAAACGAGATATCAAAAAAATCGAACACGATATGGAAGAATTGATTGAGGCAATAGAAAACAAATAATTATTTAAAATTAAAATAAATTAAATATATGAGACTTATAGCAAAATGGATTATCGTGGCTCTCGCCGTTTTTGCAACGCCGTATTTTATTTCTGGAATCATTGTAGATGGTTTTTACGTTGCTTTTGTGACAGCTCTTTTGCTTGGTGTCGTTTCTGTGACGATAAAACCGCTTGCGATATTAATCACACTACCAATCAACATAATAACTCTCGGACTTTTCACCCTAGTCATAAACGGCGCTCTTTTATGGATGCTTTCTACTTTTGTGAAAGGATTTGAAGTTGCTTCCTTTTGGTCGGCTTTTCTCGCAGCTTTGTTTATATCAGTAGTAACATTTATCGCCGAAAAAATATTTTTGCGCGATGATGAATAATTATGGCATTCGTTGATGAAATAAAACTTCATTTGAAAGCCGGCAAAGGTGGCGACGGTGTTGTTCGCTGGCTTCACGAGAAAGGTAAACCATTGATGGGCCCTGCTGGCGGGGATGGTGGTAACGGTGGCGATGTTTTTGCTCTCGCTAAAAGACAGATGCACGGGCTTGCTAGATATGCTCATAAAAAAATATATGAGGCAGAAAAAGGGGATAATGGGGCCAAAAATAGCCTGCACGGTAAGGGTGGAGACGATTTAATACTAGAGTTTCCAATCGGAACGATAATTATCAACCAGGCTACTGGTGAGAAATTTTCTTTAACAAAAGAGGACGAAAAGATAATGTTGCTTAAGGGTGGGCGCGGTGGTTTGGGAAATGAGCGATTTAAGAGCTCAATCAACAGAAGTCCAAAAGAATTTACTTTGGGCAAAGAAGGGGAAGAGGCCGATTTTGCAATCGAGCTTCAGTTGTTTGCGGATTTGGGTTTGGCTGGATTACCGAATGCGGGCAAAACTAGTCTTTTAAATATTTTAACTCGCTCACAGGGCAAGGTCGCCGACTATGCGTTTACGACACTTGAACCAAACCTTGGCGATATGCACGGTTTTATTGTGGCAGATATCCCAGGACTTATCGAAGGAGCCTCAGAAGGAAAGGGGCTTGGGCATAAATTTTTACGTCATATAAAACGAACAAGTATAATCGCGCATATTATTTCTCTTGAGAATAAAAATTTGAAGGACGCATATCAAGCGGTGCGAGCAGAGCTTGAAGCTTTTGATTCAGATTTGGCAAAAAAGAAAGAAGTAGTTATTTTAACAAAGACAGACGTGCTACCAGATGGGGAGCTATCAAAAATAATTACAGCAGTGAAGAAATTAAACAAAGAGGTATATGCAGTGTCTCTTTATGATGACAAATCTATTAAAGAAATAGAGGATAGCCTCGTGAAGCTTCTACGCAAAGCAACAGCGGAAAAAGCAAAAAAAGATTAGACTTGCGCTAAAATACAAGAGCGAACCTTGTAGAAGTGCGAATATGCTATAATTTTTTCTTATGGAATATAAGGCGACAATTGGCTTAGAAATACATGCAGAGCTAAAGACCAGGACAAAAATGTTCTGTAATTCAAAGAATGATCCGGACGAAAAACGCCCGAATGTTAATATTTGTCCTGTTTGCATGGCTCACCCTGGAACACTACCTGTTATCAACAAGGAGGCGGTTAAACACGTTATTAGGGTTGGACTAGCCTTGGGTGGTAATATTGCTGATTTTACAGAATTTGACCGCAAAAACTATTTTTACCCTGATATCCCCAAAGGATATCAGTTGAGCCAGTACCAGTATCCAATTGTGTCTGGCGGAAGCTTAAACGGCATTCAGATTACCAGAGTGCACCTAGAGGAAGATACTGCAAAGTCTAACCATGAAAAAGGGGACTATACTCTAGTCGACTTTAATCGTGCTGGAGTACCACTTATGGAGCTTGTTACAGAGCCTGTTGTTAAGGATGCTACCGAGGCAGGTGCTTTTGCTCGTGAACTTCAGCTTTTACTACGCTGTTTAGGTGCAGGTGAGGCAAATATGGATAAAGGTGAAATGCGTGTGGAAGCGAACATTTCAGTCTCTAAAACAGACAAATTTGGCACCAAGGTTGAGGTTAAGAACATAAACTCCTTTAGGGCTGTTGAGAAGGCAATAGATTACGAAATTAAGCGACAAATCGAGCTTATTGAAGAAGGTGGAGAGGTTAAGCAGGAAACACGTGGTTGGGATGAAAATAAAGGGGTAACATTTTCTCAGCGAGAAAAAGAGAGCTCTCATGATTATCGCTATTTTCCAGACCCAGACCTTCCAAAGCTAAAATTAAGAGAAGTCCCAGAATTTGATCTTGAGAAATTGCGCAGTGAACTCCCAGAGTTGCCTTGGCAAAAGCGCGAAAAATACATTACTAAGTTTGGAATGAAACCAGAACAAGCGGAAATGTTTGTTCAAAGCGATACTTTCGCTACATTTTTCAATAGCCTTGTTTTAGGAAAGGACAACCTTTCTCCAGAAATTATCGCGGGCTATGTTAATTTCATTACTTCAGATCTTGCTGGTTTATTAAAAGATTCGACAAGCAAAGTTCCGAGTGTAGAAAATTTTGATGAGCTAATGACCTTGTGGGGGAAGAAGGAAATAACAACTCGAACAGCAAAAGATGTTTTAACTATCATGGTGCGTGATGACAAGAACCCTACACAACTTATGAAAGAAAATAATCTCACGGTATCCGCGAGTGGTTCTGATTTAGATAATGTTGTTAAGAAAGTAATTGATGCCAATGATAAGGTGGTTGCAGACTACAAAGCAGGGAAGGACGCAGCACTACAATTTTTGGTTGGACAATGCATGAAAGAAACTCGTGGTTCCGCAGACCCAGCATCTCTTCGAGAAACTATAATTAGAATCATTAACGCATAAAATTTTAGCGACCACAAAAAAACACCTCGACAAACAGCGAGGTGTTTTTTTGTGGTAAACCAATTATTTTATTCACTACTATTATTTTGCTATAGCAAAATAATAGTAGTGGGGGGTGATGGTGATAAAATTTAGTCTTTGAGATGTTTTACTTTTAGAACGTGTACGCGAGTGTTCAGTTTTTTGCGTGTTGTTTTTTTCTCTACACCCATTTCTATTTTTTTCATAACAGCATCAAGTTCATGGCGATTATACAGACGATAGTTATTCATTGGGTGACGAGAAGCGTTTAGCTTTCCGCTGTTGTCCCAATTACGAAGAGTCAGGGGAGTGACGCCCAAGTACTTTGAAGCTTCTTTTATTGTGAGGAATCGTTTTTCCATAGGAATGATATAATGTACTTCATAGTATATTCGAAAACAAGTAAGTTATGAAATGGCACCCATTAGTTAAAATTTTGTTCTGCGCTTTTATGATAGCGGTAATAGTACGAGTTTTCTTTGTTGATTCGTTTTCTGTGAGTGGGGACTCAATGGCTCCAACTATAAATAATGGAGAATACGTAATTATTAACCGCTTAGCATACCTTTTTGGGCAACCAAAAAAGGGGGATATTATAGTCACGCAACCACGCGGATCTTATAAGAAAATTATTAAAAGAATTGCCGGTATTCCGGGAGATAGATTGGAGATATCTGGAACAACTCTCGTTATTAAAAAAGATAGAAATGATGTCGGGCAGATTGTGGAGTCGCTCGATTTTAGTGACTTAAAAGGTTACGTGAAACAAAATTCTGAGCAAAATAATCCAACAGTCTTTACGGTTGATCCATACGAATATTTTGTTCTGGGAGATAACAGGGCAGTTAGCATAGATTCAAGAAGATTAGGTGCTACAGATGCCTGGGATATCAAAGGAAAGGTATTTGCGAAGTTTACCTATAAACCCTTTAAATATATCAATCTTTAATAATATATCTATCAAGGTTTAGTAATGTTTATTAAAATACTCGCTTCAACAAAAAAACGATCAGACTTAACCTTTTAATTTTCGAATTTGGCACTCATTTTGTCTTCCTTAAAAATCTCCAAAAATTTTGTTTGGAGATTTTTTGTTGTCGCCATCTTTTGATGGTTTATTTCATCTTTTTGTTATTTTTTGATTTTTCTTTAGAAAAATATTTTTGAAAATATTTTTTAATTTTTGTTGTAAATTTTGTCACTTATCCCCAAGATTTTTCTCTTGTATATTTTGGTTAGATGCTAAAATAACTATAAATCACGCGCCGATACATCGTATCGGATACCACATGAACTTTAACTTAGGAGCCAAAAATTTTTTCAAAAATGACCACTCAAACAATGAGTGGATTCCTCTAAGCCTAGCGGCAAAGTTGACCCCCTACAGTTCGGAGTACCTAAGTCTCCTTGCTCGCAAAAAGAAGCTTTCAGCTAAAAAGATCGACAATACCTGGTACACGACAAAAGCCATTGTTGACGAGTACATGCACCGACAGATGGTTCGAGCCCAGATTCAAAATGGCTCACTCGATAGCGGAAAGATTAAGCCAATTTTTGAAAGGGCTTCGGAGGTCACATCAGCTTCGGTTGCTACGCCAAAAATCTCAAGCCCTGTTTTTGCAGAGGAAGTTTTCGTAAAGGAAAAGGTGCGTCCAAGTTTTGCAGAATTTCCACATCCTAATTTTGCATCAGTTGTAAAACCAGAAACATCGACTGAAAAAAATGTTCATATAGTAGAGAGAGGAGAAGAGAAATCTTTCTTTATGAATGAGTTTAAAAAGATTGGAGAATCTCTTAGTACACTAAATTCAAAAATTGAAAAAACTCAAGAAGAGAAAATAGCTGAAGAGAATAATAAAAAAATAAAATCAACTGAAAAAAGCGCACCACTAATTCCACCACTCGCACCAAAGGTTACAATCGTTCCGGAAATAAAAGAGAAAGTTGCTGAAGCTCCAAAACCATTTGATATTTCAGCTGCAGTTAAAAGAGAAATCAGTTCACAACTTGAAGGTTCGATAGTTTCTCCAATATCTGTTGTTTCTCGACCAATGACAGCTGCTTCGAAAATAAAATTCGGAGCACTCACATTAACAGCGCTCGCTCTATTTATAATCTTGCCTATCCCTGTTGTTTTTGGAATGTTCGATACTTCTTTGCATGCGGTAAAAGATTGGATGAAAGATTCGCAAACAGTTCTTGGTTTTCGTCCGGGGACACATGCGAACGAGTTGCTTCTACTTAATGATAAGGGTGAGATTTCGATTCTCGGTTCTATTGAAACTGAAGGTCAATTAAAATCATTTGCAAAACAAGGTATTCCTCCACTTGTTGTTACTTCTTCTACAACAGTGGCCAATTTGAGTGTGCAGTATTTGAACGGCTTATCCTCAGATGATCTCACCGCCATAATCACAGACACTGTTATAAAGAAGATTAGTTCTTCTGGAATATTAGTATCGGCGTCTGGCTCACAAACAACCAATATCACTCTCGGAACGACAGAAGAAGCTTTGGACAAGAGGCTCACTGAACTAGCCAATCTACTAAAGAGCGAAATCTACCGAGTGTCTTCAAATGCCACCACAAATTACAACAACAATTTCTCCGCCATTGCTCTTACACAAAGAATCGACAATTTGTCGAATATCCGAATCAACAATGCAATCATAACTAACTCAACTTTCTCTGGAACAACTGGTACTTTTGAAACACTCACAGTAAACGGCACTGGTTCATTCGTGGCACTTTCAGCAAATAGTTTTAATACACAGAGTTTGACCGCTACGGGAATTTCAAATCTTGCAACAACAACTATTGCAAGCCTCACCGTCACTAACCTCTCTTCATTCCAGGATGTGACATTTGCAAATGCAACAGGCACATCTGCAACAACGACGAACTTCTTCGCTTCCATCCTTCACGCAGCAACAGGAGTTATCGATACGTTCTCCTCTTCGGTCGCTGCGTTCACTGACTACACCGCAACAAACGGCACGACAACAAACGCCACTTCAACAAATCTTTTCGCACAAAATATTACCGCAGGTAATATCACTGCGACTGGCACTGCTTCGTTCGCAACAACATCGGCAACAAGCTTAGTTGTCACAGGTTCGTCTTCATTTGCGACGACATCAGCAACAAATCTATTAGTCACAGGTTCATCAACACTTCAGGATTTCACTTTCAATAATGCAACAGGTACATCTGCAACAACAACGAACTTTTTCGCAACTACCGCTTCATCAACAAATCTTTTTGCTTCACTCTTGAATGTTGGAAACAACGCTTTGGTTGTTAGCTCAAATGGTAATGTCGGCGTTGGTACAAGCTCCCCAACAGACGTCTTTTCAGTGGAAGGACCTATCTATCTTTCAGAGAACGGCGCACCAATGACTGTTTTTGATAATCGCCTCTACAACAATGCAGGAGTTTTGTACTTTGGTGGTGTTGCTGTAGGTACTGGGCTTGGAAGTATTGATTGGTCATATTTCAATGGTTCTGGAACGAGACTTTCAACAACAACCAACCAGGTTTTGATTGGTGCAGTGTCCACTACTACTTCAGCAAAACTCGAAGTTATTGGAGATACATATATTTCAGGGCTAACAAATCTTTTCGGGGGAATTATTTCAAACGCTGCGACTTCTACAATTTCAAATCTTTCTATCCTCAACAGCACGACGACAAATGCAACATCCACCAATTTATTCACTACACTTTTCCACGCAACATCAGGGGTCATAGATAACCTCTCTTCTTCGTTTGCTTCCATCACTGAGTACACTGCGATAAATAGCACGACAACAAATGCAACGACAACAAATCTTTTTGCACAAAATATTACTGCGACAAATATCACCGCGACAGGTACCGCTTCGTTTGGTACAACAACACTTACAAATCTCGCTGTTACAAACACAAGTACCTCAACATTCAATGGTGGACTTACAATTGGTGGTTCTCAATTTGTAGTACAAAGCTCAACAGGTAATGTTGGAATTGGAACAACGAGTCCTTTTGGAAGACTTGATATTACTAATCCTGTTTTAAGCTCGCCAAGTTTAGTAATTGGTGACCCTCTTACATCAGGTGTTAATAGGTTTTCTATTGGAACAAGGTTAGGTAGCGGTAGTGCTTCTGGTTTAGCTTTTTCTCCAGCTGGTGGTGTAACAGAATTATTCACAAGTGCTGTTGATGCGCAACTCTATGCATATAATGCTGCGGGGACCAGAACAATACAATTAAGAACAACAGGAGATTCGTATTTGAATGGTGGCAACGTCGGCATCGGCACCACATCACCATTCGCAAAACTTTCTGTAGCAGGTGATGCATACATCGGAGGCAATCTCACAGCAACAGGCACAGTTTCTTTCTTGGGCGGGCTTACATCGCTATCTAATCTTTGGGTTACGGGATCATCAACACTTCAGGATTTCACTTTCAATAATGCAACAGGGACATCGGCAACAACAACAAATCTTTTTTCGACAACAGCATCATCAACAAATCTTTTCTCCTCACTCTTAAATGTGGGTTCAAACGCGCTTGTCGTTACATCAAACGGAAAAGTTGGAATAGGGACTTCATCACCTCTTGGTAAGCTTGATATCGCAGGGGCAAATTCATTAGGAAATGCGATTGTAATTGGTCGCGGTGCGGGAGCAAACAGCGGAGTTGGCGCTGCTCTATATGCAATAGACCAAGCCACAGTTCAATTTACCGCAACTAATGGTGGTACTGTTGGCGTTAACTCAGATACTTTTGTTGCAGGCTCATCTTTTGTTGGAAATTTAATTAGGCCAACAGTAACTGGAGGGACAATAAGTATCTTAGATCGTTACTTGGGTACACCAACGATAACATTCACTGGCACCACTCAAAACGTCGGCATCGGCACCACCTCACCATTTGCAAAACTATCAGTCGCGGGTGACGCATACATCGGAGGTAATCTCACAGCAACAGGCACACTCACAGCTCCATACTTCACTGCAACATCTCTTACTCAGGCTTCAACATTCCCATACGCATCAACAACAGCACTCACATCGTCTGGTTCTGCATACTTTGCAACAGCGGGTGGTAATGTGGGAATTGGCACAGCAAACCCTGCGGTCAAACTAGACATAGGTGGAGGATCAAACTACACCAACACAACAGGAGTAAATCAATTCTTCTCACCAACAGGAAAGATAATTCAAGTTCGTGACACAAACCAATCATCTCTAAACTTAATATCAGATGTTGATACAAACGGAGCAACGCTAGGAGCCATCGCATTCTCTCGCTCAGGAGGACAAGCAGATTCCCACGTAAACGTCGCTGGAATAAATTCCACACAAGTTGGTACAGGTGCATTATCCGGAGGAACACTACAATTCTGGACAAAATCAAACGGTGGTTCTGTCACTGAGCCTCGTATGATTATTGATAACGCTGGTAATGTTGGGGTTGGGACAACAACGCCTGGTTCTCGCCTCTCAATTTCTGGTGGTGTATCAATTGGAGCAAATTATGGAGTACCCGCTCCAACAAACGGTTTGATAGTGGAAGGAAATGTTGGAATTGGTACAAATAATCCAGGCGCATTGCTTGATGTGGCAGGAGATGCTCGCATTAGTAGTGTTTACGGTAAATTAGAAATTGCTCCGAGCGGGTACGGACACCTCGGTTTTAGGAATTCATACTATTGGATGGGAGTGAAAACAGGGACTCCTTTTGGTATTACTGATCCGCTTATTATTAATGCGGGTGCAAATCGTGGAGTAGTGATTGCGAATAGTGCTACGATAGGAGCAAACGGGACAGTAACTGGCGGTACAGTTACTGCTTATTTTAGCCCGAATGGTAACGTCGGCATCGGCACAACCTCACCATTCGCCAAACTATCAGTCGCGGGTGATGCATACATCGGAGGTAATCTCACAGCAACGGGTACAGTATCATTCCAAAACTTCACATTCGTAAACGCAACGGGTACATCAGCAACAACAACGAACTTCTACTCCACCACCGCATCATCAACAAACCTA
>ORJL011360926.1_pt1 | contig 33753 bp, 32 predicted proteins | sample 1779941 | NCBI WGS metagenome assembly ORJL01 (sample SAMEA104232317, study PRJEB22302) | groundwater metagenome | biome: forest; feature: aquifer; material: groundwater | place: USA | collected 2011-08-07 | depth 5.8 m | reverse complement strand
TGGGACTCAGCCCACAGTAGACTTCTTCACGGCATTGCGGGATGAGCTAAGGGAGATGGCCCGGAACGGACAGGGCGCTATCCCCAATGAAAAGGCGCGGCTCGCGCTGGACAATATCCCTCCCTGGCATGATCTGTCCTTCCTCACCTCTGTTGAGGAGCGTGGGGCCATATTCGTCATAGAAAACTACACCTGCTATGCCTGGGGCGGAAGAATCGACCTGTCTGATCCCTGGCGCGGCTACGCCAACAAGTGCCTGGACATCTGGCCGAATTACACCATCGAGAGACGGATCCAGATCTACGCTGAGCAGGCCAGGGAATACCACCTTGATGGCTATATCTTCCACTCCAACCGGAGCTGCAAGCCCCTTTCCACCGCCCAGCAGGAGATACAGAGGAATCTTCTGGATCGTGCCGGAGTTCCCGGTATTCTGCTGGAAGGTGACCATGCTGACCCCCGTGCCTTCTCTGCCACACAGGCGCAGGCGCAAATCGAGACATTCCTGGAGATGTTGGGTTTGTAAGCGCCTTCCACATCTTGTTACATTTTTGCAATCTATTAGTAGCTTTTTTGACCCCTTTGAAAGGGGCCATCTGCTAACATGCCTCTTGTATGGTCTTACAGACAAGTGTTCATACCTGGCTAACCACAAGCGGGGCTCTTGATCAGAAATCGCTGAGTGCCCCGTTAGCCGGCAGACAGATCTCCTGGTGGCACAGGTCAGCCCGCTCGTGGATGTGGCCCGAGGAACGGACACCGGTCTTAAAGACACTGCTCTTCACTGAAACAAGCCCTTCGGGGCGACAGACCACGGCAATGGAGCTATCCCTGGCCATCCACAGGGCGCGCAAGTGGAGACGGCTGCGGAGGCGACAAATGCGAGCAGATGGCAGGCGAAGAGCAGAAATCGATGAAGAAAGAGAGGCAAGTAAGCGTTATGTTCTGGCTAAGATCTTGCCCCCGTTGTCAAGGAGACTTCTATCAGGATCGAGATCCCTTCGGTTACTACTTGAGATGTCTACAATGCGGACACGAAATTCAGTTGGCCCGGATGATCCAAGACGAAGAGAAGCTCTCTCCGGCGCTGCTGGAAGAGGTGCGCATGACCGCCGATGCTGCCCGGCTAATGGCAGAGGGAGGCCGGGGCCGGCCCGGCCGGCATCGCAAGGCTCTTAAGGTAGCCTGATAGCGGCTGGGTGCCCGATCCGCAGACTGATGTAGGAGAGCGACATGCCAAGAGTGGCTAAAGACGTAAAACCGACCAGGGAGATGGAGGGGATATCTCAGAGGCAGATTGACGAGCATTATGATGTCCTCTATAAGGGATACGTTAATAAGCTGAACGAAATAGAGGCAAAGGTGCCAGCGGCAGATCTTGCGGAGGCAAACCCTACATATAGTCTGTTCCGCGAACTGAAGAAAGAGGAAGTATTTGCCTCGGATGCCATCCGCCTCCACGAGATGTATTTCGAGAACCTTGGTGGCGACGGCCGCGGAGCCACGGGCCAGGTTATGGAACTGATCAAGGAGGACTTCGGCTCCTATGATAAGTGGGAGATGGAGTTCAAGTCGCTTGGTATCGCAGCCCGTGGATGGGTGGTAATGGCCTTTGATTGGAGGGATGGCAAGATCCACAATTACCTGACGGATATACATTCCGAGGGCGTTTGGGACTGTTCCGCCCTCCTTATACTCGACGTTTATGAGCATGCATATTTTATTGATTACGGCACCGCCCGCAAGAAGTACTTAGATGCTTTTATGCGGAACGTCAACTGGGAGGTTGTGAATCACCGGGTCGAGCGCCTGCGACTGAACGAAGCCAGGAAGGCTCAGTGGCGCTAGGCCAAACAAATATGTAGCCCCTAATCCTCCTCTTATATTTCACCCCGAGGGATTGGCTCTCTAGCCGGTCCCAAAAAATCAGAAGAGGGACTCAGGCCCGCCCGCCCCTGAGTCCCTCGCCTCTTTTTATATCCATTCCACAATGTGGGTAGTGCGTTTTCCCGCTGTGAAATAGCATACGTGCTCGCTGATGACAAAACCGCTTGTTGACTACCATGGCCTGGTATGTTAGAGTGTCCGCCAAAGGCTAGCTTGCTGTCTCGTCCGGGAGTTCCGTGGGCGCCATGGTCGGGGCTGCGCATGAGAGGCAAGTGCTTGCTGGAGGCGCTGGGATGGATGACCCGGTCCTTCATGGTAGCTTAGCTCCCGCAGCACACGGTTATGCATCGGACTTGGAGGGTCGTCTCAAGGATCCACCAGTCAGTAGAGAGAGACGGGTCCACCTCCAACAGCTATGCCGGGATGTGCTCGCCGGTAAACGGTTGCTAATCGCCAGCAACCGCGGCCCTCTAGAATTTTCTCCTGCTCCCGAAGGAGGGCTCCAGGCGCGCCGGGGGCGCGGCGGAGCGGTCTCTACGCTTAAGGCAGCCTGCGAATCCTGTCGCGTGACCTGGGTGGCCTGCGCAATGAATGAGAGCGATCGCGAGGCGCTGGCCGCGGCGGGAAGCGACCCGATCCAGTCTCCGATGCCCGGCCACGATGTGAGAGTCCGTTTCATTTCTCCAATCAAGGATGAGTATCACAAGTACTACAACATCGTCAGCAATCCACTCCTCTGGTTCTTGCAGCACTCCATGTGGAATTCACCATGGACACCCAACATAACTGAAGCAGTGCATGATGCCTGGAACAGAGGCTATGTACCGGTCAACAAATTGGTGGCATCGGCACTGGCTGAAGAAGCTCAAAGGGCGGACTCGTCAAAGCTGGTGTTGCTCCAGGACTATCACCTGTACCTTGCTCCCGGGTACCTCCGGCAAGAAGCACCTGACGCATTCATTATGCACTTCACCCACATTCCCTGGCCCGGCGTCAACCACTGGCAGCTTTTGCCTGTGACCATGCGCGAGCCAGTCCTGCGGAACCTCCTTGCGTGCGACATCGTGGGGTTCCAGAATGCGCAGTCCGTCTACAATTTCCTTCATACCTGCCGGTCCACCCTGAGAGGCGCCCACGTAGATGAAGACGCCTGCAGTGTTGAGGTCAATGGGTGGACGACCTGGGTGCGGGCTTACCCCGTTACTATAGATGTTCTGGGCCTGCGCAGGAGCCTGGCCTCTCACGGGGCTCGCTCTTATGTTGATAGCCTCCGCTCGAAGTGTGGCGAGCAAACAATTATCCGGATCGATCGAGCCGAGCCGAGCCGGAACATCGTGCGCGGTTTCAAGTCCTTCGATCGCCTGCTGAACCGCTTCCCGGCTCTATCTGGCAAGGTCCGCTTCCTGGCCTTTCTGGCACCGTCCCGGAGCCGAATCTGGGAATACCAGCGTCACATGGACGAGATCAACAAGCTGGTGGATTTCATTAACAAGAAGCACGGGAACGAGGAATGGCGCCCAATTGAGTTGATCCTGGACAGCAATCATCTCCAGAACCTGGCGGCTATGAGCCTCTATGACGTGCTACTGGTCAATCCAGTGACGGACGGCATGAGCCTGGTAGCCAAGGAAGGGCCAATAGCCAATTCAAAGGACGGGGTATTGGTGTTGTCTGACACGACAGGCGCCTATGAACAATTGCAGGAGGGCGCCATAGGTGTGTGCCCCACTGACCTGGAGGGAACGTCCGAGGCCTTGTATCAGGCCCTCACTCTACCCCGGGAGGAACGCCGCCAGATGCAGGATGCTTTGCGCCGAGTGGTGGAGTCGGAGGACCCTGTTCTCTGGCTCTATCAGCAGATGGCGGAGCTCCAGAAGAGAGTCCCGCTGCGAGCTGGTGCAGAAGCCCAAGAAACCGCTCAACCCCTGGGACCCCCGGCAGTGTGAAATCGGCCTCCTGCAAAACATCCGCAGGCGTCTCCTCTCCGGTGACCGCCACGGCGAATCCCATGCCTCTGGTCCGTTCCCTCCACTGACGGATGGCGCGGAAGGCGCTTACGTCCGTGCTATCGTCTCCCAGGTAGAAGATACCTCGAAGCCCAAATTCAGAGGCCAGGCCCATCAAGGCTGTCCCTTTATCCGCAGCTATGTCGGGGAGTAGCTCCACTGCCCGGCGAGCTTCCATTATCCTCAGCCCGTCCAGCCCGCGGATTGTGCCGAGCATTTCCAGCATGATGGAGCGGGCAACTTCAGGGTGGCGGCAGCCCCGGTAGTGGAACGTCGTGGAGATGCCCTTATCCTCCACGAGAAACCCTTCCATCTCCGGCAGCTCTGTCAGTCTCTTGGCCAGGACCCTGGCGGTGCGGCGGAGCTGCTCACGACGAGCCTGGACCATCGGCGCAACGATAGTGTTGTCTCCGCTTAGCCTCTCCAGGCCATGGCACCCCACGTAGACCAGCCCCTCCATCCCAACCATCTCTTTCGCCTCGTGCGCCGGGCGGCCGGACATGACCGCCATCATCTCGAAATGTCCCTTCAGTGCCGCCATGTGATGTAGACAGATCGGTGACACGCTGGCATCCGCAGGGCGGGGCGCGATCGGGGAGATAGTACCATCGATGTCAAGTACCAGTCCGCACGGGCGGTTCGATAGCACCAGCTCTGCTGCTTCAGGCTTACCAAGCAGGTCATCAGGCATAGTTGCTGTAGATCAGGTCCGGCAGGCATCCCGGCCAGGCCGTCAGCTTCGAGCGTAACACACCGTGCGAGCTTCAGCAAGCTGAGATGGGCTCAACTAATCTCGCCGGTGATATAAGACCGGGTCCTTGGGTCCGCCGGGTTCTCGAAGATCGCCTGGGCGGGGCCGTCTTCTACCAGTTCTCCCTGGTACATGAAGACCAGATTGTCAGCGAGACGCCTCGCCTGGCGGAGAATATGGGTGACTATCAAGATCGTGTAGTCGTTCTTGAGCTCGACCAGTTTACTCTCGATGTTCTGTGCTGAAACCGGGTCCAGGGCAGAAGTGGGCTCATCACAGAGGATTATCTCGGGGCATACGGCCAGGCTTCGGGCGAGGCACAATCGCTGCTGCTGGCCGACCGAGAGCTTGGAGGCAGGCGCCGTGAGCCTGCCCTTCACCTCGTCCCAGAGCCCGGCGGTCCGGAGGCAACTCTCGACGGTGTCGTTCAATTGGGCCTTATTCTTTGTGCCGTGTATCCTCGGTCCGTAGGCGACATTGTCATATATCGACATGGGCAGTGGAGATGGTTTTTGGGATATCAGTCCTATTTTCTTGCGTATTGCCATTACATCGCACCTCGGATCGAGGATATTTGCTCCATCAACCCATATCTCGCCCGAGACCCTGGCCCCTTCTGTGTAGTCTATCAGTCTGTTGAGGCACCTGAGCAGGGTGGTCTTGCCAGACCCTGAAGGGCCGATGATGGCGGTGATCCGGCGATCAGGGATCGTTAGAGAGATATCACTCAAGAGAGAATGCCCGTCGCAGGAGACCTGCAACCCCTTGACTTGGATGCGGGCTTTTCCGGTCTCTCTTTCACCATCCAGGAGGACCGCCCGCCCGGTAGCAAGCGTAGTACTCATTGGGTGTGTATTCCTTTCTAGACTACGTATTTTGCAAGTCTCTTTAGCAGGAGCCTGGAGCCCAGGCTCATAAGCAGCAACAGAATAAGCAGGATCACTGCTGAGGCGTATGCCCGCTCCTGGACCTCCGGGAAGGGTGTGCCAAGCTGGAAGAAGATCGCCAGCGGTAGAGAGGCAACCGGGTCGAACAGCGAGGTGGGGATGCGGTCAGTGTAGCCGGCGGTGAAGAGGACCGAGGCGGCGTCGCCGATACCTCTCCCGAATGCAAGCAGCACGGCCGTTATCAGGCCGGGTAAAGCCTGTCTGAGAATTACGTTGAGGGCGGTCTCGAGCCTCGTTGCTCCCAGTGCATAGGAGGCATCGGCCAGATCAGTTGACACCCTGGATACAACCTCGTCCATGGCCCTGGTCATCACTGGGATTTCCAGTAGCGTCAGGGCCAGGATGCCTCCAAGCAGGGATGCGCGCATGCCAAAGTAGAGCATGATTACGAAGCCAAAGGCGCCGTAAACTATCGATGGAATACCCCAGAGGACATCCAGCGCCAACCTGACCAATCCGGGAAGCCATCCTTTTGACATGTAGCCCCGCTGAAGCGCCAGCGCTACCGGAAGCGATATCATCAAAGCGAGCACGGTGGCTCCGATGGCGAGGTACAGCGAGCCAACGATAGCGTTGAGTATCCCGCCCTCCCGGCCGAGGTAGTACCCACCTTTAGGCATCTGCGTGATCATGTCCAGATTCAGCGCCGGAAGTCCCTTCAAGGTGACCATCAATATGAGAGCCATCAGGCTGCTGACGACAATCCCCAGCGATGCCACCATGATCCATTTGAATGCTGTTTCCTCCAGCTTCCTCTTGTTCATCTACGCAGCCCTCCGGTGTACTCTGACCAGAACGAGCCTGGCCACTATGTTGAAGAAGATAATGACAGCGAAGAGCACCAGGGCCGCCAGCAGCATCGCCGAGTCGTACAGCGGGACAGAGAGCATCTCACCGTAATTGTTAGCCAGGAGCGCTGCGAGCGGATAGGCCGGGTCAAATAACGAGCCCGGCGCTCGTGGCACGTTCCCCACTACCATGAGGACTGCCATGGTTTCCCCAAACGCACGGGAGAAGCCCAGTATTACTGCAGCTCCGACGCCGGCGAGGGAGCTCCGTAATACCACGAGCTTCGCTGTCTCCCACCTGGTCGCCCCCAACGACAAAGATGCCTCTTTGACCTCTCTTGAGACCGTCCGGAAGACCTCCTCGGAAATGGCTGTCACTACCGGGACCACCATTATCGCCAGGACGATTCCCCCGGCCAGTACGTTGAAGCCGATGCTAATGCCTCCGGCGGAGAGAGCGAGGACACCCCACACGCCGAAAACGACTGGCGGTATGCCCGATAGCAGGTCTAGTACCGGCTTAACCGCGGCCCGGACTCTGGCGGGGGCGTACTCCGCGAGGTACAGGGCGCTCAATATGCTCAAGGGCATTGCGAGGGCTCCGGCCAGCAGGGTAACCCAGAGCGTGCCCATGATGAACGGGTACAGGCCGAACTCCCCCTTGGTCGGTTTCCACAATGGGGACAGCAGGAGATCGTTCAGCGGGTGGGCTTCAAGAATTGGCAGGGACTTGAGTACCAGCCCGGCAGCGATGAGCACCACGATCGAGACGACCGCGATCGACGCTGCCGCCATCAACCTTGCCGCCAGAAGGTCGGCGAGTTTTCTTTTGAACACGGCTCACCTCACTCCCAAGTCAATCTACTGGACCTTATCCAGTTCTAGCTGTGCCCGGTCCTTAGAAAGCGGGATGTACCCAGCCTCGGGTGCATACTGCTGTCCTTCTGTCAGGACCCACTTGATGAACTCAGCGGTGACGCCCTTGAACTCGCGCAGGGTCAGCAGGTTTAGCTCCCTGGCAGGCGGGGATGGATATACCCCGGTCACTATCGCGCGGGTAATGTCATCCAGGTTGTCATAGAAGCTCTCACCTGGATCAATCTTGCCATTTCCGTTCAGGTCGATGGGGATAACCACCAGACCGGCTACCTGCTTCCTGGTCTTGATATCATAGGCGTAGCTGATGTTGTTGAATCCTATGCCCAGAGGATCCTTGCGCACGGCCTCTGCCAGCCCCGGATCACCATAGACCCCGGTCCCGAGGAGGTCTTCCTGCTTCTGGTTTCCCAGATAGAGCGCCCAGACGTCCGCAGCACCGGAAGCATCGCTGCGGGTGTACACATGCAGGTCAGTCTTCCCAGTAGCGCGGCTCTCCGGGAAGATAGCCTTCCAGTTAGCCGTCTTCCCCTTGATCCACATGTCGATGAAGTCCTGTTGCTTGATCCCCTTGGCCAGCAGGTCACCTTTCACCGGGTTGGTTGCACTGGCCACGGGCACGACCGCGTCTATTACGGAAGCGACGTAGACGCCTCCCTTGGCAACCTCCTCCGGCAGGACCTGCCTGCTGATCATCCCGATATCGGCGAGACCTCCCAGGGCATCCGCAGCGCCCTTGCCGGCGCCTCCGGCCGAAATATCAAACTGTACTCCTGGGTTGACCTTCTGGAACTCCTCGGTCCATCTAACCACCATCGGGTAGAGGGCAAACGCTCCCGATATGGTGATTCTTCCCTTCAACTGAGATGCCTGCGTTCCTGTGGAGGGGCCGGTTGTGGCTGCCTGGTCGTTGGCTCCGCTGGATGCATTGAGGAACAGAAATGCTCCGATCGCCACAGCCGCGGCTGCAACGAAAAACCGGCTCCCGGTCATCATCCTGCTCATTGTTGGCAATCTCCTTCATTCGAGCCTCTGGATGACCAGTCAGCCGGCGATATCAGTCTGTTCTGGATAACCCTGTTCAGGTCAGTTTAGCTGTTCTCGTTAGATCACCTCCATGTTTCCAGTCGTTGTCAGCCTGCTGATGCTGCACGACTACCGGGCAAGCCTGGTCTTTTGCGTCTTGTCGATCTGTACGACCTTGGAATCCTGGACTATGATCTGGACATAGCCATACCGGATGCCCTTGATTGCCTTGATGATCTCGTTGACGGGCAGGTCATCGTCACCTGCCTGGAGGTCATCGTCATCGGGTTCGTGCGGTTTCATGGTGCCTCCGCGTGGAAGATATTCCCGGTTGTAGCTGCTCCCAGGTCCGGCCTGGCGGCGCTCAGGCCGGCACCTTTTCGGCAGCTCCCGCTTCGGCGTGCAAGGCCTTCAACTCCACTGCACGCCTGCACAGGTCGGCCAGGGTTATTCGTTCGAGCACATCGACGATGGCGGTGCGTACCTCTCCCAGGGCGGTCCTTAGCGCGCATTCCTTCTCGTTGTAGCAACACGACGTATAAGCTATCTCGCTGACGCATCCGACAGGTGCTATCGGACCGTCCTGGATTCGGATGACCTCCGCCATGGTAATGGTCTCCGGAGACCGGTTGAGCACGTATCCTCCCCCGACGCCCCGCTTTGTCTCAACTATCCCGCGGTATTTTAGGGGGAGTAGCACCTGCTCCAGAAACCTTACTGACAGGCTCTGGCTCGCTGCAATGTCGTGTGCCCGAGTGACCCGGTCTTCTCCGTTCAGGGCGATCTCGATGAGGGCCCTGATGGCGTACTCAGATTTCTTGGTGATCTTCATATTTGCCGATTCCCCATAAAGGCTAGTCGAATTGTTCGTTATTGCCTTTTACCTAGATCAGCGTAGCAGGCGAAGGTTAGATCGAGGTTGGAACAGGGTTAGAAGTGGGTTAGAGTGGCCACTCGCCGATCCAGAATGACGGATTACATGCTGCTGGTGGTCTTGTGCTAGAAGTCATCGAGGCGGTAAGGACCCCCGCGGGGCGGGGTTGTAAATCGTCAGTACCGTATGCTACTGTTCTTTCAGAGTGTTCGTTGGAGGAGATGATGGCCAATTTTAACGACTGGATGATGATCCGAAAGGCGCTGATAGACGAGCTGGAAGCAATCAACAACTACGAGGACTTTGTGCAACGCCTGGAGAGCCCGGACGCCATCAGGCTGATGACCCACATCAACGAAGAAGAGAAGGAGCACGTGGCTGAGTTGACTGAAATGCTACGGCTCCTGGATCCTATGCAGGCCCAGAAGCTTCACGAGGAGCTTAATGGAGGGGCCAAAGACGGGGCAAGAGCCGGGTAAACGAACGATAGTCGAGAAGTGCCCAATACTTTGGTGGGCGCCCGGAGCCGAGGGTTTCCGTCAGGTCCTTATGGAGAGGAATTCAAATGGGTAAGACGTTGGCGGAGAAAATCTTGGGTGAGCACGCCGGTCGGGAGGTATCCGCCGGGGAGGTGGTGATAGTCAGGGTGGACGTGGCCTATGCCCAGGACGGCACGGGTCCCCTGACCGTGCGGCAAATGCAGAGCATGGGGATAGAGAAGGCCTTCGATCCGAGCCGGGTGGTCTTCTTCATCGATCATGCCTCGCCTAGCCCGCGACTGGAGCTTTCCAACGACCACAAATTCCTGCGGGAGTTCGGCAAGCAGGCCGGAATACGCGTCTCGGATATCGGCAATGGCATTTCCCACCAGCTCATCAACGAGGAATATGCTGCACCGGGCATGGTGATCGTCGGGGCGGACTCCCATACCTGCAGCAACGGGGCCATGGGCGCCTTCGCCACGGGAATGGGGTCCACTGACGTGGCCGTGGCCATGGCCCTGGGCAAGACCTGGATGCGGGTCCCGGAAACCATCAAGATCGTTGCCAGCGGATGGTTCCCCCGTGGCGTTTATGCCATGGACCTGATACTCCACATTACCGGCATTATCAGCAGCAGCGGCGCTACCTACAAGGTCCTGGAATTCACCGGCGACGCCCTGGCCTCTCTGCCCATGCACGGCCGTCTCACGCTATCGAACCTCTCGGTAGAGTCCGGGGCCAAGGCCGGCATCTTCCCATCCGATACCATCACCAGGGAACACCTGGACAGGCTGGGGCGCGGGCAACAGTTCCGGGAGGTATCCTCGGACGCCGATGCTTCATATGAGCGGGTGCTGGAGGTCGACGTAAGCGCGCTAAGGCCGACCGTGGCGTTTCCCCATCTTGTAGACAACACCAGGACAATCGACGAGGTGGGTGACGTACCGATAAACGAGGTCTGGATCGGGAGCTCGGCTAACGGCCGGCTGGAGGACTTCCAGGAGGCCGCCCGTATACTCAAGGGGCGGAAGGCCAACCCCGGTACCCGGCTCATCGTTACCCCGGCCTCTCGGAGGATACTACTGGAGGGCATGCGTGACGGCACGTTCATGACCCTGGCCGAGGCCGGGGCAGCCATCACCGACCCTGGTTGCGGGCCTTGTCTCGGAATACACGAGGGTGTGCTTGCCGATGGCGATAACTGCCTGGCAACCCAGCCGCGGAATTTCAAGGGACGCATGGGGAATCCCAACTCCTTCATCTACCTTGGCTCGCCGGCACTGGCTGCGGCCACTGCCATTTCCGGCAAGATCAGCGACCCACGGGAGTTCGTCTGAAGGTCGACAAGTCCCACTGCTTCGAGGCAATAGCAAACAGACCCGGCTAGTTCCTAAGGAGGCGGCTATCATGAAAGGCAAAGCCTGGAAATTCGGAGACGACATCAGCACGGACCTGATCGCCCCCGGGCGGCTCTTTCATCTGCGATCGAACCTGCCGGAGCTTACCAAGCACGTGCTTGAGGATGCCCGGCCCGGCTTTATTAACATGATCGCTCCCGGCGACTTCGTGGTTGCGGGGAAGAACTTCGGCCAGGGGTCCAGCCGCGAGCATGCTCCGACTATTATCAAGATGGCTGGCATCGGGGCGGTGCTGGCCAAGGGTTTCGCCCGAATCTTCTACCGTAATGCTATCAACATCGGACTCCCGGCGATCATCTGCGACACCGATCGCATAGAAGAAGGAGACGAGCTGGAGGTGGACCTGGACAAGGGTACCGTCACGAATCTGACCAGGGGCTTTTCGGAAGCATTTCCGCCATTACCTCCCGTAATGCAGCGCATCTTCGACGAGGGTGGGCTGGTGCCCTTCATCAAGAAATATGGCGATCTCGAGTTGCCCGCTTCCTGATTCTCATGAAGGAACCAGGAAAGCGTATTATAATGATAGGTAGCTGAGCGCATAGTGAGATCCTGTTGCAGCCGGTAAGACCGGCAAGCGCAGGCCACATCAGCGAGGACGTATCATGCGAAAACTAGAGCGTTCCGATGTGTGGCCCCTTTCTGAATACGAGCGCAGACGGGAAGATTTCCGCCATCGCATTATTGAGAGCAAGAAGCGGCGGCGGGTGCAGGTCGGCCCGTTGCTCTCGTTTGTCTTCGAGAACCGGGAAACTGTGCTGTTCCAGGTCCAGGAGATGCTGCGGGCTGAGCAGGTGACCGATCCGGAGCGCATCCAGGAAGAGGTTGACATCTATAACACCATGCTACCGGACCCGGGAGAGCTGAGCGCCACGCTGTTCATCGAAGTGACCGACCCGGACCGTCTGGTGGAGGAACTGGTCAGGCTGCAGGGCCTGGACCAGTCGGTCTACCTGGAAATAGGCGGGGAGCGCGTCCAGGGGACCTTCGAAGAGGGCCGGACCAGGGAAGCGGCAATGAGTACCGTTCAGTATGTCAGGTTCCATTTGAATCCGGCACAGGTAGAAGCCCTATGTTCCGGTAGGGACTCGGTGGTCCTGGCGGTATACCAGCCGGATTACCGGGAGAGGTCCATCCTCCCCCCGGAGACCCGGCAGTCGCTGGCGGGAGACCTGGAGGGCTAGACAGAAGAGCCGTTGGACAGACTGGCGCGCCTTATTCAAGAGCTTATAAGGGCGGAGGGGCCAATCCCCTTCGCCTCTTTCATGGATATGGCCCTCTACCATCCCGGCCTGGGCTACTACGCATCGGACCGGCATCGCATCGGTGCTTCAGGCGACTACTACACCAGCCCCCAGGCGCATCCGGTCTTTGGGGCGCTGCTGGCCCTTCAGCTCGAGCGCATGTGGCAGATCATGGGGCGGCCACCCCGCTTCCATGTCATGGAAGGCGGCGCCGGAGATGGGCGCCTGGCACGGGACCTGCTTAAGTTTAGCCGGCGTCTCGAGCCAGGGTTCGCCGAGGCCATCTACTACGTAGCTGTCGATGTGAAGCCGTTGCGCACCGGTGACGCCGCCCTCCCAAGAAATGGGGGCCAGGCCCGGTCCCGTCCGGAGCGCCCCGCTCCTGCACTCCATGCCGTTGCCAGCCGCACCATCCCGTTCCGGGGATTGCAGGGGTGTATTCTCTCCAACGAGTTGCTGGACGCCTTCCCAGTTCACCGTCTGGTTGTTCGTGGGGGTAGACTGAAAGAGGTCTACGTTGACGTAAGGTCGGATACATTTGAGGAGGTATTGGGAGAACTCTCACCTCCTGTGGAGAACCTCCTGGAGTTTGGGGATGAGATGCCGGCAGAGGGCTCTCGCATCGAGATATGCCCTTCCGCCTGGCTATGGATGCTGGAGGCTGGCCGGGCCCTGGATGCCGGGTTTGTCCTGACCATCGACTATGGCTACGGTGAGGCCCCCGGAGAGGATACGCTCGCCTCGTATCGCAGGCACTCCGTATCGAGCCCGTATCACAACGTTGGGGAGCAGGACCTTACTGCGCACGTGGACTTCGGCGCGTGCATGGAGGCCGGGCGCCGGTCCGGGCTGCGGGCCATCGCCCTGGTGAGCCAGCGGCGCTTTCTGCTGCGCCTTGGCCTGGGCGATTTCCGTGAGGCGGCCGCTCGCAGGCGCCTCCCACAGAAGGAGCATGAAGCGAACCAGATGGCAATGCTGGACCTGGTCCGGCCGGAGGGTTTGGGAACCTTCGGAGTAATGGTACAATGTAAAGGATTTCCCGGTCTCCGGCTGGGCAATCTGGTCCCCGAGAGACCGGTCCGTGAGCGACTGGCATCGGGCGAGCTGCCGGTCCCTCTCCTGGGCCCGGAACACATGCCTCTGCTGGAGGGGCGTTATCCCGAACTGGCGTGGGAACCGTGAAGAACTAACTGTCCTCACCCAGGAGCGCGAAGAGCATCCGATAGGCGGGGAATAGCACAAGGAGTTGAACTTGGGCAAGAACCAGACTCAGAAGATTATCGAGGCTCACCTGGTGGAAGGGCGGATGGCGCCCGGCGAGGAGATCGCCATCACCATAGACCAGACACTTACCCAGGATGCGACGGGGACTATGGCCTATCTTCAGTTCGAAGCAATGGGCATTCCCCGGGTCCGCACGAAGCTATCGGTGAGCTACGTTGACCACAACATGCTCCAGACAGGCTTCGAGAGCGCCGATGATCATCGCTTCTTACAGAGCATCGCCTCCAAGTACGGCATCTACTTCTCTCGCCCCGGCAACGGGATCTCCCACCAGGTGCACATGGAGCGCTTCGAGGTGCCCGGCGTGACTCTGTTGGGCTCAGACAGCCATACTCCGATGGCTGGGGCGCTGGGCGTACTGGCCATGGGCGCCGGAGGCCTGGACGTGGCCGTTGCGATGGCTGGCCAGCCCTATCACCTGGCTATGCCCAGGGTGGTCCTGGTGCGCCTGACAGGCAAACTGCGGCCGTGGGTCGAGGCCAAGGACATTATCCTGGAGCTGCTGCGGCGCCTGACGGTCAAGGGCGGCGTCGGCAAGGTGCTGGAGTACGGGGGTGAGGGAGTCGCAACGCTTTCGGTGCCGGAGCGCTCCACCATAACCAACATGGGCAGCGAGCTGGGCGCAACCTCATCGGTATTTCCCAGCGACGAGCAGACGCGCGATTTCCTGCGCCGCCAGAGGCGCGAGTCCGACTGGCTCCCCCTGGCCGCTGACCCTGACGCTGCCTACGACGACGTGGTAGAGATCGATCTCTCGACCCTGGACCCGCTCATCGCCCAGCCCAGCAGCCCGGACAGCGTGGTGAAGGTCGCCGACGTCCAGGGGACACCGGTGGCCCAGGTCTGTGTCGGCAGTTGTAACAACTCCTCCTACCTGGACCTGGCGACCCTGGCGGCCATGCTCAAGGGCAAGACCGTGCATCCGTCGGTGAGCCTGGCAGTAAATCCCGGTTCCCGGCAGGCTATGAGCATGATCGCCCGGGGCGGTGCACTGGCGGAGCTGGTCCAGGCCGGCGCCCGCATGCTGGAGGTCGCCTGCGGCCCGTGCATCGGCATGGGGCAGGCCCCGCCTACCGGCGCTGTCTCCCTGCGTACGTATAACCGCAACTTCGAGGGGCGCAGCGGCACCCGGAACGACCTGGTCTACCTGTGCAGCGTCAAGACGGCCGCGGCGGCTGCCCTGAACGGCGTCATTACCGACCCCCGCAGCCTCGGTGAGCCCCCGCGTGTGGACCTCCCGCAGGAGTTCATCGTCGATGACAGCCTGGTGCTGTCTCCCTCTGCTGAGCCGGATAGGGTGGAGATAATCCGTGGTCCCAACATCAAGCCCCTGCCCCTGGCCCAGCCGATGCCGGAGGCGATACGCGGCCGGGTGCTCCTCAAGGTCACTGACAACATCACCACCGACCATATCCTGCCGGCCGGCTCATCGATCCTGCCGCTGCGGTCCAATATCCCGGCCATCTCTGAGTACACCTTCACGCGGGTGGACCCTGAGTTCCCGAAGCGCGCCAAGGAATGGGGTGGTGGCGTGGTGGTGGGGGGAGAGAACTACGGGCAAGGCTCCAGCCGGGAGCACGCGGCCCTGGCGCCCATGTATCTGGGCGTAAAGGCCGTCCTGGCTCGCTCCTTCGCCCGCATCCACCGGGCCAACCTCGTCAACTTCGGCATACTGCCTCTGACCATCGGTGACGAGGCCTATCAGGCCCTCTCTCAGGGTGACGAGATCGAGATCGCGGACGTGCGCAATGCCCTCAAGGCTGGCGCCTCCGTACGAGTCCGCCACGTTCCCACCGGCCGCGAGTTCGAGGCGAAGCACGATCTCACGGCCCGGGACATCGTGCTACTGCTGGAGGGAGGGCTGCTGAATTACATCAAGGCGGGTAAAGGGTAGGCCCGGCCTACCCTTTATTACTCCGTTCCTCTTCCGGCCGGCACCGCAGTTGCCAGTTCACCCCGAATCTATCCGTGAACTTGGCGTAGAGCGGGCTAAAGAACGTAGATTGCGGTTCCATTTCGATCACGCCCTCCCAGGACAGCGCCGTGAACATGGCCCTGGTCTCGTCCTCGGTATCGAACTGCAGCACAAAGGAGATATTATTGCCCACGCTGTAAGGGGCGCCCATAAGGTTATCTGACATCAGCAGGAGTACCTGCCCGTCCTTCACTATCTCGGCGTGAAGTACCATGTTCTTGTTGGCCTCGGGGACTGCGAAGGCCGGATTCGGTGGCGCATCACCGGCACGCATTATCTGAGATTCTCCGCCGAGCGCCTCCCGGTAGAACTCCACTGCGTCTCCACAGTTGCCGTCAAAGGTAAGATACGGGGTCAGCCAATCAGCCACAGGGCAACTCCCTCCTGTTCTCTACTGCTTGCCCAGTTGTTGTACGGCGTATTGTGCGAAGGAGGTGTCGGTCGCGTCATCAAATGTCTTCTTGCCCTTGTATAATCCCTGGTCCACCAACCACTGGTATTGCAGCCTGATGTTCTCCAGGTCCACAACGCCGTTCACGTCTACGGACGGTAGAGACATGAGGTTGTAAATAGCCGCGTCTTTCACCTGGGTGTGTTTAATCAGAATATTGACCACTTCGTCCCGGCCTTCGCCGGTAGTCAGGGCCTTCATGTAGGTCCGGGCGCCTTTCATGTACGCCACCATAAAGCGCCGCGCCACATCCGGGTTCTTTAGAATGGCTGGCCCATAGCCGAGTATCGTGGTCACCGTCTTTCCGCCGAAGTACGACGACGCGGGGATCCACTTTGTGGCGAGACCCTGCTGTAGGTTCAGGGCCACCTGGGGCTCGGTTGCATAGGCCACATCTATGCCTTTGTTTCCGAATGCAACCGCTACATTGGAGGTGGGCATGACCGTTATCTCCACGTCCTCAGCCTTGAGTCCCGCCTGTTCCAGCATCAGCTGTGCAGTCTGGTCTCCGTGGCTGCCCTTGGATGGTATCGCGATCTTCATGCCTTTGAGGTCGGCGGGAGTCTTGACCTTGCCCGAATCTGCGAGGTCCTTCCGCAACATCATCCATACGTAGTCAGACGAAGTCTTGGCATTGGGAATTGTGTTGGACGTAGAAGAGGGCGCTACAATCTTGAGGTCCAATCCCCGGTCGATTGCCTGCAGAAGGGCGAGGCTTAGGGAAAGCCCGCCAACTTCAAGCTGCCCAGTGGCCAGAGGACTGACTATCTCGGACGAGCTGTTAAAGTTGACCAACTCCAGATCGATACCCTGCTCTTTAAAATAGCCCTTTTCCAGAGCCACATAAACCGTGCTCCAGGCAGTGTTGCCGGTGCCCCCGAACTTTACCGATGCCGGGGCGAATGTGGGTGCTGGCTTCTCGGCAGGCTTCTCAGTGGCCTTTGCCGGCGCGGTGGCAGCCACTGGCGCCTGTGTTGTGGAAGCCGCTGGCTTTGCAGCCGTAGGAATAGCCGTGGGACTGGTGACGGCTGCCGGAGCACAGGCAGCGCCGATCCCAATTATCATGATCACGACAAGCAAGGTCCGTAGGTTCATGCGTGGGTTCATATATTACTCCTCTGGCCTCAGCCCTTTGAACGTCTTAAACCCGGCGCCGATTCCTACGCCCCGCTGCAGTCGCTGCCTAGGCGCCTGTATCGACCGTCCATCGATAACAGTAGGCTTTATAGCACAGAACTGTAGGCTCGTCAAGGAGATTTGCATCGTAGCGGGGGTGTGCTGACACAATATGCAGGCATATGTGCAAGGACTAAGAAATCCGTAAAACGCATTGGCGCTACGCACCTTCGGCGTGACGGTGCTATAATGGGGCAATTTCCGGAGACGCAGCCCGGCGCGGCCGTGGCGGCCCGCACACCCTGAACCTGGCACGAGCGAAGGAGGGTACCGAGTTGATCGAGACACGGTGGACGTCCCGGCTGATCGCCGAGTACACGGCGAAGGGATACTGGTCGGACACGACCATCTTCGAACGGCTGCAGCGCCACGCGGAGGCGTTCCCGGATAAGACGGCCGTCATCGATGCCAGGCAGCGGGTCAGCTACGGAGATCTGGTGCAGATGGCGGACCGGCTCTCTCTGGGACTGCACGAGCTGGGCATCCGGGCGGGCGACCGCATCACGGCCCAACTGCCCAACCGGGTCGAGGCCCTGGCTGTTTACTTCGCCGCTGGCAGGCTCGGAGCGGTGCTCTGCCCGGTGGTCCCCTACTACCGGGCAACGGAGCTGCGCTATATCCTGGGCCGGTCGGAGTCGAAGGCGGTCGTTGTGCCTGACAGCTTCGGCGGCTTCGACTACCTGGAGATGCTCGAACAGGTCAGACCCGACCTGCCCGCTTTGCAGCATGTCATCGTAGTGGGAGACAGGGTGCCCGGCGGAACGGTATCCTTCGCGGACCTGCTGACGAGTAGTGGTGGAGGCCAAGCTGCGTCTATCGCCAGGCCGGACGCCAACAGTCCCATCGTCCTCATGTTCACCTCCGGCACGGAGTCAGCCCCCAAGGCCCCGATGTGGACTCACAACACCGTGCATAGCTGCCGGGTCTACAACTCCGGCCTGCTACTGACCGAGAACGATATCCAGCTCTGCCTGTCCCCCGTCTACCATGCCCTGGGGCTGGCGGTGGGCTCGCATCTGATTCTGGCGGAGGTTGGAGCCACAACTGTCTGGATGGACGTCTTCGAGCCGGAGGCGGCGCTGCGTGTCGTAGAGCGTGAGCGGGCCACGGTAGTGATTGGCGTTCCGCCCCAGGCGCTGGGCATCCTCAATCATCCCAATCTGAACAGCTACGATCTCAGCTCCCTCCGTCTCTTCATGACCGCCGGTGCACCGATGCCGGCCGAAGGGATAAGGCGGCTCAGGACCGAGCTTGGCTGCGGGTTCATCACCCAGTGGGGCGCCAGTGAAAGCACCGGCGGACCGATCTCGCGGGCGGATGACCCGCCCGAGCTGGCGGCCACAACGGTAGGCCGGCCGGGCGGCCCCCAGGCGGAGCTGGTCGTCTTCGATGAGACCAGGGAGCGCATTCTGCCCCCCGGCCAGGTCGGGGAGCTGGGCGTTCGCGGTCCGTTCGTCAATGCGGGCTATTTCAAGGACCCGGAGCTTACCCAGCGGGCCTTCCATCCGGATGGCTGGTTCTTCACGGGTGACTCGGTGACCATCGATGAGCAGGGATACGTCCGGTTCGTGAGCCGGATCAAGGACATCATCAACCGGGGAGGGGAGAAGATCAGTCCCCGGGAGGTAGAGGAGCTGCTCTATACCAATCCCAAGGTACTCTCAGCAGCGATGGTTGGTATGCCGGACCCGCGACTCGGAGAGCGGAACTGTCTCTACCTGGTGCTCAAGGAGGGCCAGACTATGACCCTGGAAGAAGTCGTCTCCTTCCTGCTGGGCAAGGGCCTGGCCAAGGTCAAGCTGCCCGAGAGACTCGAGCTGGTCGACTCTCTCCCGCTTACCGCCTCCGGCAAGGTGCGCAAGATCGCTCTACGGGAGGACGTAGCCCGCAAGCTGGAGCAGGGGCTATAGCATCCCGACCCATAATCCGGATAACCCAAAGGCCGCCCAGAGGGGCGGCCTTTGAATTGCATCTGTTCAGTCCGGCTCGTGGCCCGGATAAATGCCATCTGTACAGCAGTGAACTCACCAGCCTGGCTACTAACGATCGAATAGTCCATTTGCTTTGCCCTTTCAGGTGATCGTCCCCGCCGATTTCGTCCATGGTGACAGAGGCTTAATCTGTCGACGTCGCGTCGGTTGCATGTGTTGACAGCTCTGGAACGGGCTGCCATAGTGACTTTAAACGTGTGGACCGCTGATCTTCTCAACCACCGCCATTGGGCTTGCACGGCTGGCAGCCAGACCTTCCAGCACGCCAGGCACGTAAATCAGGAGAGTGCGCGATGCGAGTACTTCAATGCCCTCGAAGCGTATTCTACTTGTCGTAGCACTTCTCGCCAGCGCAACCGCGGTTGCTCTTGTCGCCGCTGGCCGGTTTTCCGCCAGGGCTGGTACCGTTTGCTTTACAGTCCGGGGCGACGTCAATTGCGATTGCATGGTTGACCTGACCGACTTCCTACTGGAGGCTCCGCGCTGGAACCAGAACAAGCGCGATGGAGGCTACAATCCGGGCTACGATCTTGATGGCGACGGCAGGGTGAGCCTTGCCGATCTGGCATCGGTACTGTCGCGCTGGGGTCGAACCTGCCGAACGGACCTGGGATTGAGGAAGGGAATTAACTACGTGGCATGGTGGCAGTCGGCCTATCAGACGCCGGCAGCGGACCAGGCGCTGGACAACCTCGCAGCCACCGGCGCCAACTGGGTCGCTCTCGTGGTAACTGGATACCAGCAGTATACTTCCTCGACTTCAATAAGCCGCTCTCTGTCATATACGCCCAGCGATGCCGACCTTGTCCATGTGCTGGACCGTGCCCACAAGCTGGGGCTGAAAGTGATGCTAAAGCCTCATCTCGACCTGACCAATGATTCTCAAAGTTGGCGTGCGTTGATCGGTTTCAAGACGGAGGCAGACTGGGCAGCCTGGTTCGCATCATACCGTTCCTTCATCAACCATTATGCGGAGCTGGCCCAGGCTCATGGCGCCGAGGCATTGGTGGTCGGAGTAGAGCTACAGGGTACCAGTAAGCGGGAGACGGAGTGGCGCCGTGTGGTGGCGGAAGTGCGCCAGCGGTACTCAGGCCCTATCACTTACGCCGCCAATTTCGGCGGAGAGGAGACGGCCATCAAGTGGTGGGATGCCCTGGATTATATCGGCGTGGACGCGTACTACAAGCTATCGCAGAAGGACAGGCCGAGTTTGTCCGAGATCAAGGCAGGTTGGCAGAAGTATATCCTGGTGCTGGAACGTTTGTCGAAAAAGTACGGGAGGCCGGTTATCCTCACCGAGATTGGCTATAGAAGCATTGTTGGTACCAGCCGCATCGCCGGCGATTGGAAGCTGGGCGAAGGCAGGCCGGTAGACTTACTGGAACAGGCCAACGCCTACCAGGCATTCTTCGAGACCGTTTGGGGAAAACCATGGCTTGCAGGCGCCTACTTTTGGAATTGGCCGGCCGACTCCGCTTCCGGCGGGCCGACAGACAACAACTACACTCCTTACAAGAAGCCAGCAGAGCAGGTCCTTCGCCTCTGGTATGGCGGCCGAACGCCGACCCAGGCTGGCGCGGCCCGATAGCAGACGCGTTCAAGCTTTTGGTTGAAAAGAGCCTGGGACTATGCAACGACTCCGAGGAAGGTGACCGCCTCCAGTGCCCCCTCTAATGGTCGTGGGTGGACCACGAATCCCAACAGGCCCGTGAGCGTCGGCCAGCCGAAGCGCGCTGGCTCACCAAAAGCCCTGCGCACTCGCAGGGCATGAACAAACAATGTTTTGGTGGAGACGGGGGAGGCCCCAGCCCCATTACACCCAAATGCTGACACGATTGGCTGAGCAGAGTGCAGTGGCGATCTATCTGCCTGAGGTAATCGCTGGGACCTTCCTGAACAGCTCCACCGGGCCGGCCGCAGGCAATTTGAGGGCCAGCACCTGCCCGGCGTCTCGCAACTCGTAGTCCTGGACGGCGGCGAGCATGTTCATCATATCTGTGTACCGGGACCCGGGCCCGCAGTCAACGAGCGTCGTAACGAGCTTCCCCACGCGCAGACCGCCCCGGCCATGCCGCTGCGCGGGCTGGTGATGCTGTAGGGCCCACCGCCGGTGTTGCAGTCCGCCATGACGGCGAGGGTGCCATCCTGGCGGAAGGTGAGCGAGCATACTTCGGGGAAGGCCACCGGTGTCTCCCGCCCCTGATAGGCCGTGCGTTCCTATTGCCAGGCTGCCCCCACAATCCCCGACGAAGGCATGCTCCTGATCTCCAGCGAGCCAACTATAGCGTCCAGTTTCGCCAGGTCAGGCTGCCAGTCAGAACTGGAAAGACTGTTGAGCAGCCCGGCCTTCTCCTGCATGTAAGCATTTTGGTCCGCAACGATCCGGTCGAACTCGGTCGCCGGGACATCCTTTATGGCGGGCAGCGCCGCTGTGGTGACCGGGTAGAAGAAGGAGACCAGGTACTGCCCGTCGTTGGTGAAGCCCATGTATATGTAGCGCAGCCTTTCCTTACTGACCGGGTTGGGGTCCTGAGCGAAGCGTCCCACATAGCGGAAGCCGTTCCGGCTGGCGCTCTTCTCGGTAACTGCGGCCCGGCTCACCTGAACCGCCAGGTCATTCACTCCCGCGATTTCCTCGAAAGGCAAGGCGGGTAACCTGCCTATCGGCGGAGGCGACGGCAGGAGCCTGGCCTGCAGATTGATCCGATCGAGCATGCTGGCGACGCTCCTATTCCCGTGCTCGTCCCACAGCTGCTGGTAGGCAGCCACTGGAATGATAAACATCACAGGCCTGGAAGCATCCCGATAGGCCGGGTCAGCTTCCCCGAAGGTGATCTCGATGTGCCCCGGCAGCCCCTTGGGGCCGGGCGGCTGGCTCACGTCATAGGCCGATGCTGGAATCACACTGGCCCGCCAGGACGGGAAGAGGCCTTGAGTATTGATTGTAACGTCTCCCGCCGCGATGTTTGCCGGGCCAACCGTAGCGAGCAGGTCCGCCGCCCGGAACTTCTTCACGCTATGCTTCGTGGGACAGCACATCGGGTCGTCCGGCCCATGTTCAATCATGTCGACAGTAATTGTTCCATCAGGTGAGAGCGTCATGCTGTTGAACCTGATGCGATCGCCTAAGAATTCCCGGCCTGCCTGTACCAGCGTACCATTCTTGTCTACCATGATAGCCATGAATATGAACGTACCGGTTCCGCCGGTATTCAGAAAGAGAGGGGCTATAGCATCAGGGGTGTTGTCTCCGTTGAGATCTCCCGTCACCACGAATTCGCTAATAAGACCCGCCATTACCCTATCGAGGGGTGAGCCCGTGACAAGGGTGTACGCCCCGTCAACCATCCGGACGGGGGTGTCCTTTATGCTGAAATCCTTCGGGTCAACCAGGGGCAAGATGTACTCTGCATTTCGGAGCTGCTGGTCTGCCTCCCATTGAAACCGCTGCGTATTCAGCCGCTCCTGGACGCCAAAGGGTCCGTTCACCCAGGAGCTATATCCATCCGTAAAGGCCGTGAAGTTGTCGGCCTTGCGCCAGACCAGCAGCCCGCGCGTGGTCTCCTGCAGGCCGTCGCCGTTCTCGGGGTTGTAGCGCTGGTCGCTCCGGCAGTCGCCGACAACATCGGGCGCCTGGTCATGAAGAGACTTGAAACCCTGGACAAAGCTGCACTCGGCGGCAAGCGTGGGCGAGGATATCCCGGGTGCAAAGGATACCAGAGAGAGCAATAAGCCTATCGAAATGAAGAACCGCATATGTGTAACTCCTAATCTTGGCAGGTCGCTAGACCTTGGCCGATCATGGCCGGTCCGCCGCAGAGGCACGAGCCTCCATCGACTCCTCGACGGGCAGCCTCAGAACTATGGTTGTGCCTTTCTCGACGGCCGGCTCCACACTGAGCTCTCCACCGAAGAGGCGAGCCCGTTCTGCCATTCCCGCCAGGCCGAGGTGGCCTTGCTGCAGCAAGACTCCGGGGCCGGCGACGACGAAACCCGGACCGTTGTCCTCGACGACGAGCGTTACTTCCCGCTTATCAAAGATGAGGGCCAGGCTCACCCGCCTGGCAGATGAAGCGTGCTTGCGGACATTGGACAGTGCCTCCTGGGCTATCCGGAAGACCGTTAACTCCAACTCCGAAGGAAGGCGGACTTTATCTCCCAGCAGCTCGAAGCTGGTCCTGGTCCCGGGCAGTTGCTGTCCAAGTTCCCTGACCAGAAGCTGCAAGGCTGGAACCAGCCCCAGGTCCTCGAGAATCGAGGGGCGCAGGTTGTTGCTCATGCGTCTTAGCTCTACGACCCCTTTCTGCGCGAGCGCCTGCACCTCGTCCAGGCGTCCCTCGGGGGCGGTCTCCCCCTCCCGGATCGCGTCCCGGTAGAGCTCGAGTCGCTGGTTAAGCGCTACCAGGTCCTGGACCGCGCCGTCGTGCAGCTCCCTTGCCAGCCGCAGGCGCTCGTCCTCCTGCGCCTTGAGCACCTCTTCGGCGTATCGTCTCAAGGATTGCTGCTGCTCCTCCAGCCGTGTCACCATCCGGTTTACAACACGCAATAGAACGCGAAGGTCGGGAGGCCCTTTCTCGGACAGCGGACGAAACGGCTTCCCCTCAGCCACACGCTTCCCCTCCTCGACCAGCCCTCCCAGCGGGCCGACTACCCTTCCGAGACTGAACGCCAGCACAGCAAACGCGAGAACCACGCCGAGCGCCATAAGCCCCGCCACCAGAACCTGAGCTGGGACTACGGAGGCGACGATGGGTTGCCACGGCTCCTCGATGAGCAGGCCCCAGCCGGTGCTGCCGACCGGAGCGTAGGTCGCTACGACCTCTTCGCTGGAGGCGTTTGGCCGGTAGACAATACCGCTGGGCGAGCTGGCACTGGCCAGGCGCCAGAGATCGGGGGTAGCTCTGATGCTGTCGCCACTGATGCTCGATCCGGGGCGGTAAATGACTGAGCCGGTCCCGTCAACCAGGTAGGTCATGGAGCCACCGGGAGCCCTGACGAGGTTGAGGTCTCTGGCCCATTCGGGCCTGGCGAGGCTGAGTTCACCTACCAGGACACCTGTGAAGGCTCCTTGACTGCGCACCGGGACGGCAACTGCCGTGACGGGCTGCCCGGTTGGCTGGTATTGAAAGACACTGGAGAAGGCCGGGCTTTGGGTTGCCCGTGCTTCCCGGAAGAACTGCTGGCTGGCAAAGTCGAAGCCTGCCTTGGGGGTGCCCGGTGGGACCACCGCGAGGGCCCTGCCGTCAGCATCCAACAGGACCACGGCGGTAAAAGCGCTCAGGGAGGCGATCCGGTCCAGGAGCAGCGCCTGCTGCTTTTCCGGGTTCCCCGTCAGGTCTCCAACCTCCCGCGCCGTGAAGTCCAGCACGCGAACCCCCGACTGCAGATTCGAGGCCAATCCCGATGCTGCTACCGTCGTAAGCGCCGTTTGCCGTTGGAGGGCAAGCTCCCCGGAGGTAGCCGTCAGGGAGCGAACTCCAACACCGGCGGCGAGCAAGCCAAGTAAGACCAGGGGTAGGAAGGTCGCGAGGACGATACGGCTGCTGAGGGAAAGACTCATCTTAGCTTGATCCATCCCTGTGCCAGCGCGTAGGTGACCGCCTCGGTCCTGTTGTCTACGCCGAGCTTTCCGAAGATGTTGCGCAGATGGACCTGCACGGTGTAGTAGCTGATGCTGAGGGCCTCAGCTATCTCCTTGTTCGCCATCCCCCTGGCGGCCGCCTGGAGGACCTCCACCTCCCGTGCGGAGAGAGCTTCAGCCATCCCCTCGGCCCGATACCCTTGCTTCTTGGAGGTCAGGTGACTGACCACCGTTCCGGCCACGAGCGGGTCAAGGGCGGTCCGGCCGGCATACACGGTGCGGATCGCCTGTGCGAGCTCTGCGCCTTTCGTAGTCTTCAAGAGATACCCGTCGGCGCCAGCCTCCAGAAGTGGGAGGACATACTCCTCATTCTCGTAGGCCGAAAGGATAAGGACCTTCATCTGCGGGTACCGGGCTTTAAGGAGCCTGGTCGCCTCAAGCCCGCCCATCTTAGGCATCCGAACATCCATTACCACGACATCCGGTCTGAGGACTTCTGCCAGCCGCACCGCCTCTTCCCCGTCGCCAGCCTCCCCGATGATCGAGAGGTCCCCGGCTTTCTCCAGCAGCTGGCGGGTGCCTTCCCGTACGATGTCATGGTCCTCGGCCAGCAGCACCCTTATGTTGTCTCCTGGCGTCACCCTCTGCTCCTCGTTCAATTCAGCCTCCCATCCGAGGGAACCATCCCGCCCTCAACGGGCGCGCTCGACCGCAACTTCCAGGTGGTAGATTGGGTTGCCTTGAGTCAGCACCTGATAGGGACGGGAGCCCTTGAAGATCACGTTCTTCTGAGCATCCTTGATGGTCACTTCCAGCACGTAGGTCGCTGTTGGGTCGATGTTCGCGGGCTTGAAGGGCGCCTCGAATGTCATGGGAAGTCGAGCCGTCACTATGGAGCCGCCGATTTGGATCCCGGCACTGTTCACGATCATGACCTCTGCGGTGCTCCCGGCGGGAGCGGTTTCGCCATCGGGACCCACGATCCTACCGGTCACCGAGTTAAGCTTGCTGAAGACCAGGTCGCCGCTGTCTATCTTGAGATTGAGATACAGGTCATCTTCCTTGAGGACGTAGGTGGCGACCTGCCCCAGCATTCCGACATACTGCGTGTCCCGTGAGCCAGGCGGGCATGCCGCCAGGGTCGTAGGGCCTGGGGTCAGGGCCAGACGGCTTCCCTCCAGCTTGTACCCTCCTTTGCCCGTGTTGCAGTCGGACTGAAAAGCGAACGTCCCGTCAGAAAGTAGCTCCAGCCGGTAGGATGCCGGGAAGGGCAGGAGAAAGCTGTTCTGGTCGTTGCTGGAAACGAAGCGCTGCCAGATCCAGATTGTATTCATCAAGCCCGCCGGGGCCGCCTGCGCTGGTTGAGAAGTGGGACTCTCGACCGGCCTGGGTGACGCAGTGGCGGTGGGTCCCGGAGTCTGCTGCGCCGGCTGGGCCGGCCTGGACGCCGGTGGAGGAGTTGGGGCAGCAGGCGTGAGCTTCACCAACATTCCACTCTGCAGACCGTACTCCTGCAGCGACTGGAGGGAGGGGCTAACCATCGGATCGCCCGGCCCCTGGGCCAGCACTTCTGCTCTAATCTTTCCGGAATCGACGGCCAGCGACTTGATCTGCACGCGGTCTCCCAGGAACTGGGCGCCGGCCTGCTGACCCTTCCCGTCCTTGTTGAGTACTGCCGCCAGGTATATGAAGTTGCCCGAACCGCCGGTATTGGTCCACAGGACGACTGCAGCGTCCTCGACCCGGTCGCCGTCGAGGTCGCCGAAGGCGACGGTGACCACTCCAACCCTCTTAACCTGGGTGGCGCCCTCGCCGTATTTCTCCTGGTAGTTGCCGTCTTTCAACTGGAAGGCACCGATCTCCGGCAGTTCGTACTTCCCGTTGCGAACGGCGTCCTCCGCCAGCTGGATACGCTGTTCCCGCGCCTGGCTGGCCTCAAAGGCTGCCGTCGTCGCCTCGGGCCCGCTGGCTCTTGGCACGGAGGCGGCTAACGGCGTCCCGCACGCCGTTGCTGCGGCTGCGATGGCCGCAAACGTGGCGACCGTAACGAACTTTCTAAGCGCTCTTGTTTTCAGGCTGTCCATCGGTGTCCCTCCGGCCTCTTTCGTCTGCCGGATTTGTTCTACTCACAGTATGCTCGTGACCGCTGCCCGTGGCATCGAGTGAAGCAGGTAAATGTCGGTACCGAAATGCAGGGAGCCAATAACTGAATTCAGTTATGGGTAAGGCCAATTGCGCTCAATATACCACACCCTGCGTGTTGAGTTATGAGGGCGTCAGGCAAGGACCTAAGCGAGACAAGTATCGTCTCTCAGCAGGACTAAAAGAGCAAGATGGAATTGGGGGAGTTTGAGCGATCGCCACTTGAGCGCGGCTGTGTCATGATAGACAAAAGAGGTGACAGGTGTGTGTTGCAGGTAATACGAACACTGTCGCAATATAGCACGATGAGCGGTACGGCCTTCGTAAGTTTACTGGTGGAGACGGGGAGTGGCGGGGTCCACCTGCTTAAACTGGCCCGCACGTCGCTGGCGAGCCGAAATGCTCTGGCTGTTGTGGACTGCCGTCTACCCAACCAAGAAGATTGATCCAGCCAACATCTTCAATCGTCTTCGGGATACAGCGCCAGCGGATCGAAACGCGTGATGTTGGTGATAGTATCAAACACCTTGTCTGTCGTGACTATCCCCTCCAGGTGGTTCGCCAACACAACTGCGGCGTGGATAGCATCGCGGGGCACCAGGTCAGGATAGTCATTTAGCAACTGATGGGCCAGCAAGATCTCCTCGCGCCCTATGGGCAGGGGATCGGGGAACATGACGAGGAGATCAGCACAGGTCGAAAGTGCTCGTGGCCTTTCGCCCCTGGCAGAATAAAGATACAGGATCTCCTGGAATAGCTCGGTATCCGCATTGAGGCCGCCATCTCCACGGACAACCTCCTGGAGTAGCTGGCCGCACGAGTGTTTGTAGGCGTGAGGACGACCGACGGCATATACGATGATATTGGTGTCAAGAAGCTTCAAGCTCTCTAACAACCTCTCTTCCAATATTTCGCTTGGCCTCTTCCCATGTACCAAAGTCCGTCTCTTGCGCGAGCAGGCGATCAACGGCAGCCTGCTTCTGCTCCCGTGTTGGCTGCAAATACTCCCGTGTGACCGCACGGCGTATCAGGGCGCCAATCGACTCTTTGCGAGACCTGGCAATCTCCTCAAGAAGCGCGTATTGAGCCGGGTCCAGGAGCAGTTCCACGCGCTTAGTCAGTGGCATGCCATGTCACCTCCCTCCGCGAATTCAAACATCCGTATGCCTACGGATATTGTAACGCTTGAATTGTCTGCGGTCAATTGAGACGCGGGTTCCAATCCATGGCGCTGCTCGGGCAGGCCGTCAGGTGTGGCTGTCGGGCGATGCGTGGTGTAGAAATTGGTCTGCCGTGGACGCGATTGGAGTGGCGTCGTATGATAATCGTGATGGACATGGCCACAGGGTCGCATCGCCCGTAATAGAGGGTGCCCAAAGCTCGGGCAAGTCTCGTGCAGCGCTTTCGCAAGGGGAGACCGATATGAGTGAGTATCAGTACTACGAGTTCCAGGCAATCGACAGGCCTCTCACCAAACAACTTCCCCAAGCGGCTGATCGGCCTGGTGACGGTCTCGTGCTATTGTGTCGGCGATAGTTTCTCATGCCGAGAGGCAGGCGACAATCCCCACCTACGCACTGAGATCAATAAGCGGTTCTGGCAAGCATATCCGACCGAGCGCGGTAATTCAGGAAGAGATCTTCTCGACGAGCGCCGGACTGTCGGGCAACTATTGGCGGATGCCAGGAAGCGGGCGGAGGCCAGACGGCGCGCGGAGGCTGAGCGTCAGCAGAGAGAAAGGGCCGCGCGCGAGAGAGCCCAGGCCGAGGCGCGGGCCAGGCTGACCTGTTCAAGAGCAGGCTCGGCGAGCTGCGTGGCCGCCATGACGGGAAGCCGAGCTTCCTTCGGCGCATCGATGATGCAAGGCTCAGATAGAGCTTGGACTTGCAGATAAGAACGGGCGGTTTTCGATTAGTGCCTGAAAGGGAGCTGCATTGATGAGTTTGGACGAGATACCAGGCAAGCGGAAGCTCAAGGTGGACATGGATGGACTCGAGATGGCCTTCGATAACTCGTCGTACGAGCTCAACTACTACCTCGACGTGCAAACCGGCGAAGTGGTCCTGGTCACAGAGGAGACCCGCCGGGCCTGGGAAGATATCTACGCGGAGTTGCCGGAGGAAGCCCAGACAGAAGGCGGCTTTGAAGCTGCGGTCAGCCAGGGCGATCTGCCGGATGGGGAGAAGGAAGAACTCCTTAGAGCCGACATGGTGGAGTCTGGGTATGGTGATCGGTACATCGAAATCCCGCGTGCCGATTTGCGTGAGGGCTACACGGACATGGAGAGCTTTATTGAGACCGTCGGGAACCGGGGGCTGCGAGACAGGCTAGAACACGCGATCGCGGTCAAGCGCCCCTTCCGCCGTTTCAAGGACGCGTTGCTTAGCTATCCCGCTGAAGAGGAACGGTGGTTTCGATTCAGAGACGAGCGAGTGCGCGAGCGGGTGCTTGAGTGGCTGGACGAGGAGGGAATCGAGCCAGAGTTAGGCAAGTGACGAAGGCTGCCTGCTCGACTCGCCATTGGCTTGCTGGGGAGCCGAGGCGCACTGGCGGCGGCCGGATCGCGTGGCCCTTCGAGCGCACGGTGTGTCGGCGTGGCCGATCTGGCCAGGCCATAAGTCTAGTGCTCGCCGACTTGACCGGCGGTTGCGACTCCCTTACAACCCTTTGTAAGTGTCCTCCTGGCGCCTGGCAACTCTCACTACGGTTACGGTCCGCGCCTCGTCGTCTATTGCGTAGACCACTCTGAACTGGCCAACGCGAATCCGCCAGAGACCGCTATCAGCCAGCTTTTTGACCCTGGCTGGCCTGGGAACGTTCTCCAGGTCAGAGATGGCCTTGCCGACGGCTTGGTAATCTCTTTCGGAAAGAGTGTCCAACTCCTTCTGGGGAGCCCGTCTTAGAACGATTTCATAGGTCACCCGGCGCGCTCAAGCCTCCTGGCCTGATACTCTCGCCAGGACATGGTGCCTTGCTCATCGGCAAGCGCCTTCAGTCCTTCTTGAGCGTCCTCTTCGTCCTCCAGGACCTCGAGGGCGGCCTCACGTAAAAGGCTGGCCATAGAGGTCCGCCGCTCGAAAGCTACCCGCCGAAGCCTCTCATGTTGGTCTTCTGTCAGGAAAATGGTGGTCCGTTTCAACGTTGCCATAACTCTACCTCTTCGCAAATTATGACATATGTATGTCGGTATGTCTACAAAACTTGAGTTTCGGTCTCTTGATCCTGCCATGGACGCGGCTGGAGCGCTGTCGTATGATAATCTCCGTAGCGCGAAGAGAAAGACAATGATCGCCCTCCATGGCCTCTGGACCAGCGGCTCCATGAATATCTGGGGTGAGGATTCCGACCTGATTGCAGCCTCTGCCAGAAAACGGCGCAATCAGTCTCCGGCCTCACAGATCCAATCGCACCCGTTCGCCCTTTCACACAAGAGGGTTCGCGATGTCCTGGACTTGCTATTCCAGTCATCTCGTGGCCAGCAAGCTGTGGAGGGAAATATGGTCCTGAGACTTCCCTCTGACCCCAGCGGGCCTCTGGCCAGCCCGGAGCTCATGCCGGATTACGAAAGGAGCCCTTCCGGAACGGCAAGGCTTCAACTCGCCTCGTGGAAGGTGCCATCCCTCAGTATCGATGGTGCGGAAACCCTCGCCATGCTCGCCGAGCTACCTGATATCCTGCCTAATGGCACCAGCCTCGGCACTTCTTTTCGATACTGGATGGAGGTGGACAAGCTCAGTCTCGAACTCCTGGCCCACGAGCGTTTCGTACCGGAACTGATCGAGGATGGCAACGGAGGTCTTAGGGCAGTATGGCAGCCGCTTCTCGATAGTGAGGGTGTGCAAGCGCGCTTACGACTTCTTGCACAGGCTATGCCCCCGGTATGCCGTTCCATAGACCTTGGCGTCAAGCAACCCGCTCCCGCGGGAATCCTTCAAAGCTTTCTTGCAGCTACTGTGGATGCGTCGGTGCGACGTTGGTTGGTATCGAATCCGCCTCTTGGCCGTAGTCGCGGCTCCAGATTGAAGAATCCACCACTCGCCCAGCGATGGTTGGTAGCGCTCTTTTCTCAGGACTCGAATATTGAGGCATCATTGCAAGAGAGTGCTTCTTTCATCAAGGCTATGCAATCCTGGGCAGGCCAGCTGCGCTCGACGGGTGCTGGGGCAGCCTTCCGCACGTGCTTCCGGCTGGAGCCGCCCCGTGACCTGGAGGACCAGGGCACTCCCTCGGCGGATCGTCCGTGGGCGCTTACCTATCATCTACAGGCAACCGATGATAGGAGCCTGCTCGTAGATGCTTCGGCAGCCTGGAAGGAGCGATCAGGGGCATTAACCTTTCTGAAACGGCGGTTTGAGAATCCGCAAGAGAGGCTTCTGGCCGACCTGGGGAGGGCGTCCCGGCTCTTCCCAGCCCTGGAGAGCAGTCTGAAGTCAGCACGTCCGGTAGCTTGCAGGCTATCCGTGGACCAGGCCTACGGTTTCTTGCGGGAGGCGGCGCCCCTTCTAGAAGAGAGCGGATTCGGGGTTCTGGTCCCCCCGTGGTGGCAGAAGCCCGCGGCCCGGTTGGGAGTGCGCCTCAAGGTCAGGCCCAAAGATGGCGGTAATATCGCCGGCAGGGGCTTGGGGATCAACGGCCTGGTAGATTACGACTGGGAGGTATCCCTGGGGGACGAGAAGCTAAGCCGGGAGGAGTTCGAACGCCTGGCCGCCCTGAAAGTACCGCTGGTCCAGGTGCGCGGGCAGTGGGTGGAGTTGCGCTCTCGGGATATCGAAGCAGCCATCCGTTTCTTCGAGCGTAAGCGAGGCGACCTGTCGCTTTCCGATGCCCTTCGTCTCGGCCTATCGGGTGGTAGCTCGGAGACAGGGGTCCCGATTCTAGGGCTGGAGGGAGAAGGCTGGGTCGGAGAGTTGCTGGCTGGAATGGCCTCCGGCGTGACCATGAGAGTTCTGCCTCCACCGGAGAGCTTCCACGGAAGCCTGCGTCCGTATCAGGTAAGGGGCTACTCGTGGATGGCTTTTCTGGACCGGTTTGGCCTCGGCGCTTGCCTGGCCGATGACATGGGCTTGGGCAAGACCATTCAGGTAATCGCGCTGCTCCTCAATGAGCGATCCGCCAAGGTAAGGCCCGGGCCTACTCTCATAATTGCTCCCATGTCGGTTGTGGGAAACTGGCAGCGTGAGATAGAGCGGTTCGGGCCATCTCTCAAGGTGATGGTGCACCATGGAGCCGGGCGACACTCGGGCCAGGCATTTGCCAGAGAGGCAAAGAAGAATGACGTGGTTATCAGCACCTATCCCCTCGTTCTACGGGACCAGGCTTACCTGGAGGCAGTCCCCTGGGAGCGATTGGTTCTGGACGAAGCGCAGAACATCAAGAACCCGTCCGCCAAGCAGACGCAGGCCGTTCGAGCCCTCAAGGTGAACCGCCGTGTGGCCCTTACCGGGACGCCCGTAGAGAATCGTTTGTCCGAGCTATGGTCGATAATGGAGTTCTTGAACCCCGGTTACCTGGGACCAGCCAGCCGTTTCCGCTCAAGCTTCGCCATCCCGATCGAGCGCTACCGCGACGCAGAGTCTATGGGCAGGTTAAGGCGCCTGGTGCAGCCCTTCCTCTTGCGCCGTCTCAAGACCGACCCTACAGTCATCCAGGACTTGCCGGAGAAGATGGAAATGAAGGTCTTTTGCAACCTGACAAAGGAGCAGGCTTCACTCTACCAGGCGGTCGTAAAAGACATGATTGAGAAGATCGACGCTAAGGACGGGATCGAGCGCAAAGGGATGGTGTTAGCCGCCCTGACCAGGCTCAAGCAGGTCTGCAACCACCCGGCCCAATTCCTTCAGGACGGAAGTTCGCTGGCAGGGCGGTCCGGCAAGCTCTTGCGCCTGGTAGAGATGCTGGAGGAGGTCCTGGCAGAGGGAGACCGGGCCCTGGTCTTCACCCAATTTGCCGAGATGGGGCAGATGCTGAAGGGCTACCTCCAGGACGCGCTGGGTAAGGAGGCGCTCTTCTTGCACGGCGGGGCGCCCAGAAAGGCCCGCGATGAGATGGTGCAGCGCTTCCAGGACGGAGTCAACGGACCTCCTATCTTTATCCTCTCTCTGAAGGCCGGGGGCACCGGCCTCAATCTGACCGCCGCCAGCCATGTCTTCCATTTCGACCGATGGTGGAACCCTGCGGTAGAGGCCCAGGCCACGGACCGCGCTTTCCGGATCGGCCAGAAGCGCAACGTCCAAGTACATAAATACGTCTGTGTTGGCACACTGGAGGAGCGCATTGACCAACTGATGGAAGACAAGAAGGTGCTAGCCGAGAGCGTGGTAGGCGCCGGTGAGGGCTGGTTGACGGAGATGTCCACCGACCAGTTGCGTGACCTTCTGGCTCTTTCGAGCGAGGCGGTCATGGAGGACTAGAATGGGATACAGGGGTTACTGGGACCGCTACGAGCCGAGCCGGCCGCGCCCGGTCAAGGACGGAATCAAGGCGAAGAGCACCCGTGGCAAGATCGGGGAGACCTGGTGGTCAGGGCGGTGGTTAGCCGTCCTGGAGTCGCTGGACTTAGGAGCGAGGCTGGCGCGAGGCCGTACCTATGCCCGCAAGGGGCAGGTGATGAATCTGGACATACAGACCGGGGTGGTCAGGGCCAGGGTCCAGGGCTCTCGCCCCAAGCCTTATCAGGGCACCATCAAGCTGCCGCCCCTGTCTGCCGGCGACTGGGCCAAGGTTATCCAGGCCATGGCCGCCCAGGCTATCTTCGCCGCCAGGCTCCTGGCGGGAGAGATGCCGCAAAACATCGAAGAAGCATTCCAGGAAGCCCATGTTTCCCTCTTTCCCAGCCGTGGCCGGGACCTGGAGAC
>ORJL011182768.1_pt1 | contig 33758 bp, 32 predicted proteins | sample 1779941 | NCBI WGS metagenome assembly ORJL01 (sample SAMEA104232317, study PRJEB22302) | groundwater metagenome | biome: forest; feature: aquifer; material: groundwater | place: USA | collected 2011-08-07 | depth 5.8 m | reverse complement strand
CCGTATTTTCAAAGAAGGCTTCGGCTGGAGGCTCAAAAGAAGGCCTCTTCACTATCAACCTTAACCGTCTAAAGCGGACATTTCTACTTTGGGGAAAAGAGGACATTTCTATTTTGGCTGGACACTCTTCCAATAAAGACTTGCCCGCAGGGGATTCTTTGGTATAATCAGTGAATTCTTGCCCCCGGTGTCGGGGTGCCAAGAGCTAAAAAACGCAGTGGTCCGGCGCTGTCAGCCGGGCGGAGAGAACGGCTCGTCCGTGCATAACTCCTTGCATTGATTAGGGTTATGTGGTCTCCACAACTATAAAGGAGAAAGTCCCCTTGTCTAAAGAACTCGTCCAGAACCTTCTCGAAGCCGGTGTCCATTTCGGACACCAGACCCGCAAGTGGAATCCAAAAATGAAGCCCTATATTTTCGGCGAAAAGGGCGGCATCTACATCATTGATCTTGCAAAGACCGTCGAAGCGCTCACACGCGCCTGCAATTTCATGCGCGAGACCGCTTCCAAGGGCGTGCCCATCATGTTTGTCGGCACCAAGCCCCAGGCTCAAGAGATTATCGAGAACGAAGCGCGCCGTTGCAACCAGTTCTATGTCAACCATCGCTGGCTCGGCGGCATGCTCACCAACTATGCGACCGTCCGCAACAGCGTGCGTCGTTACCGCCAGCTGATCACGATGCGCACCGACGGCACGTTCGAAGCGCTGACGAAAAAAGAAGTGTCGCTCAACGAATCCGAGATCGCGAAGCTTGAGAAGAATCTGATCGGTGTCGTCGAAATGGGCCGTCTTCCGGGCGCGATGTTCGTCATCGACGCGAAGAAGGAAGACATTGCGATCAAGGAAGCCAACCGTCTGGGTATCCCCGTCGTCGGCATCGTGGACACGGACACGGACCCGGACCTGATCCAGTATCCCATCCCCGGCAACGATGATGCGATCCGCTCGATCAAGCTGATCACGTCGATCATCGTGGACAGCATCATCGAAGGCCAGCAGAAGATCAAGCACCGTGACTCCGAAGAGAGTCTCGCGGCAGCCGCAGCCGCCAAGGGCGGGGAGGTCTAAAGATGAACGTCGTCTCCGTGGACGCAAGCGCGGTCAAGTCTCTCAGAGACCGCACGGGCGCAGGCATCATGGATTGCAAGGCTGCGCTCAAGGAGTCAGGCGGAGACCTCGAGAAAGCCACGGATTTCCTGAGAAAAAAGGGTCTGGCTTCCGCCGCTAAACGCGCGGGACGCGACGCGAAAGAAGGTCTTGTCGTGGTGCGTGTTGAAGGAGCCAAGGCTATCATCGCCGAAGTGAATTGCGAGACCGATTTCGTCGCCCGCACGGAAGATTTCAAGGCGCTCGCGAACCTCGTTCTCGATGAAGCCTCCGCCAAGGGCGCTGCCGCCACCGGATCGCAGAAGATCGCCGACCGCGTGGCTGATCTTTCCGGGAAGATCGGCGAGAAGATCCTGGTCAAGCGCATCGAGGTCCTCGAGTCGTCCAACGCCGTGTTTTCTTATGTGCATTCGAACAACAAGCTCGGCGTCCTGGTCGAGCTCGCTGCCGGCAAGGCCGAATCCAAAAAGAACGCCGTGGTCGTCGAGCTCGGCAAAAACCTTGCGATGCAGATCGCCGCATCGAGCCCCGTCTGCGTGGAGCGCTCCGGCGTGCCCGCGGCGACGCTCGAACGCGAGAAGGCGATCTACCGCGAAGAGGTGAAGGGCAAGCCCGAGAACATCCTCGAAAAGATCGTCGAGGGCAAGCTCTCAAAGTTTTATCAGACGGCATGTCTTTTGGAGCAGCCGTTCATCAAGGACGACAAACAGTCGATCCAGAAGCTTCTCGACGAGACGTCGAAGCAGCTCGGTGACACGGTCAAAGTGGTCCGGTTCGTGCGTTTTCAGCTTGGAGAATCAGTTTCCACCTAACGGTCCAACGTCCGGGAGTTTATGAAGAAGCTCAAGGAAAAGGGTAAGGCCTACAAGCGCGTCCTTCTCAAGCTCAGCGGGGAAGCGCTGCAGGGCAGCCAGCAATACGGCATCGATCCGGCCGTCGTCGAGTCCATCGCGGAGCAACTCAAGGCCGTGAAAGAGACCGGCGTTGAAGTCGCCGTGGTCATCGGCGGAGGCAATATCTTCCGCGGGATCGAGGCCTCGGCGCGCGGCATGGAACGCACCGCCGCCGACTACATGGGCATGCTTGCCACGGTCATCAACGCCATGGCGCTGCAGGATGCTCTGGAGCGCGTCGGCGTGTTCACGCGCGTGCAGAGTGCGATCGCGATGGCCGCCATCGCCGAGCCGTATATCCGCCGCCGTGCGATGCGCCATCTCGAAAAGGGCCGCATCGTGATCCTCGCAGGCGGCACAGGCAACCCATATTTTACGACCGACACGACCGCGGCGCTTCGCGCCAACGAGCTCAATTGCGAAGTGATCTTGAAAGCCACCAAAGTCGACGGTATTTACACCGCCGATCCCATGAAGGTGAAGGACGCCAAGCGTTTTACTTCGATCAAGTACATCGACGTGCTCAAGAAGGGCCTCAAGGTCATGGACGCGACGGCGATCTCGCTTTGCATGGACAACAACCTTCCGATCGTTGTGTTCGATCTTTTAAAGCATGGAAACATCCGCCGCGCGATCAGCGGTGAAAACATAGGGACACTCGTCACCACATGAGCATTCAGCCGATCCTGAAAGAGACCGAAGAGAAGATGGAGAAGACGATGCACGTCCTCCAGCAGAATTTTGCAGGCATCCGCACGGGCCGTGCTTCGGCCGGCATGGTCGAGAACCTCCGTATTGATTATTATGGAAACCCGACGCCGCTCAAGCAGATGGCCAACATCACGGTCCCCGAGCCGCGCATGCTCCTCATTTCCCCCTGGGACGCGACCGCGCTCAAGGCGATCGAGAAGGCCATCAGCGACTCGGATCTGGGCATCTCACCCGTCATCGACGGCAAGATCGTGCGCCTGGTGATCCCGCCGCTCACGCGCGAACGCCGCGACGATCTGGTCAAGATCACGCATAAGGTCGCCGAAGAAGGCCGCGTGTCTCTGCGCGGAGTGCGCCGCGAGGCCAATGAAAAGATAAAGGTGATCGAGAAGGAAAAGAAGATCGCCGAAGACGAGAGCTTCAAGGCGCAGGAAAGCGTCCAAAAATTGACCGACAAGTACATCGGCCTGATCGACCAGTCCCAGGCCGCCAAAGAAAAAGACCTCACCCAGGGCTAAAAAAGCCCACCCCGAAAATTTCCGAGCCGCTAGCTCAGCTGGTAGAGCACTTCCCTTTTAAGGAAGTTGTGCTGGGTTCGACTCCCAGGCGGCTCACCACTTGCCCGCGGATGGGTTTAGACCCACCGCGGGCCCCAGTGAGCCGCCCCCAAGTCGAAAAGAGCATCGCGGCCCGCAGATAAAAAAGACGACGCACAAAGCGTCGTCGTAATTCCACCCGCGATGCGACTGCCCGACCCGAAGCGAAGCATGACGTAGCGCCGTAGGCGCGGAGTACTGCGTAGCGGAAGGCGGCGACTCCCAGGCGGCTCACCATTTTTTATTTTCAAACTGAGTGTTACAAGCGGGGGCGTCGGGGTTCACGGCGCCCTCGCGTAGGACTTTCAAGACTTTTTTCATCGCCACCTTCGCCAGAGGACGAATTCGTTCTTTCCGCCTGAGGCGGACCAGCCTTGGGTTCGGCGGCAGAGAAGGATGGGCTAGGGGTCCTCCGGCTTTTAAGGAAGTTATCTGAATGCGGACCATGGGGCGGTTTATGCGAAATAAAAACAGCCGTGTCTCACGACACGGCTGTTAGTGAAGACGCTAGTCTTCGTCCGTGAACATAACAGTGATGACCGGCTCAGCCTTGTCACCTGGGCCACACTTGGACCAAAGCTTATAGGGCCTTGGCTCGGAGTGATTCTTGGTGTTAAAGTGCGGGGCAAAGTAGACGGTATCTGTACCCCCTGACTTCTTGATCCCAAAGCGTAGAACCATAAGAACACCCGGAGACTGTCTTTGGCAACTGTACGGTTTTAGGGGGTAGGGTCAGTTGGTGTTTGGTTTTAATCTGGTTGGTTTTAATCTCTTTTGCTATCTTTGGCTGGTAGATGTATACTGAAAACTTGAAAATATGATAATTATCTCTAAAGCCACCTCAACGGTTTTAGCGCTCTTCTTTCTGCTGGCTAGTAATTTCTGCCTAGTCGAATGCGCGGTTGCTGTCGAAGATCACGATCATGGGGTGCAAGTAAGCGAAGCAGCCGGGCATCACCATGAATCCGAACGAGGTCAAGATCACTCTGATTCAGACAAACACGAACCCGGCACCACATGTTGTTCATCGCTAGTCGCGGTCAAAGCTACTTCAAACAATGCGACTGACACCAAGCTCGTTACACAACCCTTTTCTCAAGCCATTGTTATTGAGAAATTAGTCTCTCAATTAAACAATAACCCCAGTTATAAAGTCGAATTTCCGCCGGGGGCATCCCCGCCAGCGTTTTTTCTTTCAAACCTCTTCACCCACGCGCCTCCAGTTTTTCTCTAAGAATCCTTCAAGAAGGGCTTCTCATTAAGCCTTTTTTATTCCATTAATTAATTTTGAAGTTCAATTCGCGGTGCGAACGGCGGTAATCAGTGTTTAATTTAGGAGTTTAATATGCAGAAACGTAAGATCTCAATACGTATTTTTGTGCTATTGGTAACGGGGTTTGTCGCAGGGCATGTCAGCAACTCAAGTACGGCATTTTCATTTTCTGCAGATGCCGCTGGGATTAAGAGCAGCCAAGTGTGCATGACAAATGACAAATTTATGGGCTCCGATCAGACACCCGTTCTTATTAATGGCAAAATTTACTACGTGTGTTGCCAGGGCTGTGAGGAAAGTTTAAAAAATAATCCTTCGACTCGCGTTTCCCGCGATCCTCATACAGGTAAAGAGGTCGACAAAGCCGACGCCTTCATCGTTATAAAGCCGAACGGATCAGATGAGGTTCTGTACTTCGAATCCAGCCAAGCGTATGAGAATTTCTTAAAGGGACATGCCCATCACGGAAATGGTACGAGTCTTTCTCAGCCTGAGGATCGAATTTTTACTTGTCCGATGCATCCGGATGTAAGGCAGAATGTCCCGGGCTCTTGTCCAAAATGCGGAATGACATTGCAATCTGTTGAAGACGAAGTAAAAGAGAAGTCAGTGGAGCATCAACACGAAGGTTAAACAAACGAAAAGGAGTTAAAAAATGAAGCAAGCGTATATGGCGCTGTTGGCAGTGGTGGTTCTTTTTCAATCGGGCACTTTGCTGGCTGTGGATCAGCAGAGCGAAGGCACGGAGCCTAGCGCATCGGCCGATGCCGCAGAAACAAAGAACTATGTTTGCCCGATGCACCCGGATGTTCAAAGCGACAAGCCCGGAGAGTGTCCTAAGTGCGGGATGACCCTAAAACAGGCGGCTCACGAAGAAATGTCGAGCGGCGATTCTCATAAGGGGCACGCCCACAAACATTAATACAAATTGACGGAGGACACGTGTCCGACTTAGTTCTAAATGTGAAGTGGGGGTTGGAGGGGGTAAAGGAGCTGGTGAATCTTCACCCGCTTTTTACCCATTTTCCGATCGCGCTTCTGTTGTCTTCCTTAGGTTTTTATCTTGTGGGTTTGGTCTTCAAAAAGGAGCATTTTTTGAAGACCGGACAGTGGACGCTTTATTGTGGAACCGTGGGAGCTGCACTTGCTGTGTGGACAGGCCTGCAAGCGGCCAACACTGTTTCTCATGATGATACGACCCACGCGATGATGATGGCGCATCAGTATTTGGGGGTCACCGTGCTCGTGTTGGGCGTTCTTTTAAGTCTGTGGCTTCTGATCTCAAGATCAAGCATTCCAAAGCTCAAACCCCTCTTTGTGGGAGGATTATTCTTGATAGCGGTGCTTCTGCTTCAACAGGTGGATTTTGGAGGACGCCTTGTCTTCTTCCATGGGGTGGGAATGGGACGGAAGAGTTTTGTACTCAAAGACAAAAGACTTCCTCCAGCCGTAGGAATGGACGAAGAAATGCAAGCGGAACATCAGGAACACTAGCATTACGCGGATTGAAATTATGCGGAATGGAGGTTCAGAAGCCACACGAAATTTTCCTGATAAAAAATCAGGCGATTACCCTGATATCGTTATATTCGCCCTCGATCTAAGATACTCCCACTAGTCGTGCAATCTTTAGGCGAAGGAGGAGGTGGGCCCCTGTTCAACACCGCCGAGATTGTAAAGTGGGGAGTACACACAGAAAAAATTCCCAACCACAGAAGGAGGAATCTAAATGAAGAAATACAAAATCAGAATCGGACTGCTGGGCTTGGCGCTCGGCGTCTGGTGGTTGCCGATCGCATCGGCAGCGGAGGGTTTCGTTTATACCGCCAATGAGCGCGGAAACTCTATCAGTGTGATTGATGTCGGCGCCGGACAGGTCAAGAATATCGTCACGCATATCACGCCGCATAATGTCCAGGTGTCGCGTGATGGCTGGCTACTGCTCGCCGTCGGTCCGGTCGCCGATACGACTGCTGATCAATCTCCAATGAAGATGACAGATGCCGGCAAGATGGCGCGAGGGAGGCTTTTGATAATTGACGCCGAGACACTTGCTATTGGAAGCGCGGCGGATATAGAAATAGGCCGTCATCCAGCACATGTCATTATTGATGCAGAGGGCAAGCTGGCTTACGTGACGAACTCCGAGGATGACAATGTCCTTGTCATCGATGTCGCGCAGAAGAAAGTTTCTGGCGAGATCAAGACCGGCAAATTTCCCCACGGCCTGCGCATGAATCCAAACGGGCGGGAAATCTACGTCGCCAACGTCAATGACAATAGCGTATCGATAATAGACGTCACCCAATCTAAAGAGGTGACACGCATACCAGTTGGCAAAGCACCTGTGCAGGTGGGTTTCACGCCGGACGGTGGTCGGGCCTATGTCTCCTTACGAGATGAAAACAAGGTCGCCGTGATTGACACAGTTCAACGCAAAAAGATCGCTGTCATCGCAGTCGGGCGCAATCCAATTCAGCTCTTTATCACGCCGGATGGACATTACGTCTATGTCGCAAATCAAGGTACGGAAACTGATCCGGACAACACCGTGTCGGTGATAGAGACAACCAACAACAGCGTGGTTGCGACCATTGTGACTGGACAAGGCGCGCATGGCGTCGTGGTTAGCGATGACGGAAAGCACGCCTTTGTCACGAACATTGTAGACGAAACGGTATCGGTGGTAGATACGGCGACTCAAAAAGTCACCAATAACATCAAGGTTGGCAAAGGGCCGAACGGAATTACGTTCAGGAGTGCGAGTCGTTGAGCTAAATGGTCAATAACAAAAAGGGGGAATCTGTGAAGAAATGGACATTAGTAGGCTTGGTATCAATGGTTATTTTATCTTCGGCTTCTTTGTCTTCTGCGGAAGAGATGAAAAATATGCAAGGTAAAGAACCGGCGATGAAACAAGACATGATGATGAGTGGCAAAATGATGGAAGGTTGCAAGGAGATGATGGCAGAGAAGAAGAAAATGATGGAAGAAATGAAAGCTCAAGATGTTCAACTCACCGAACAAGTCGCCCAGATGAACAGCGCGCCAAATGACCAGAAGATAAACCTAATGGCCGCAGTCATCACCCGCGTGGTGGAGCAGCGGACTGCCATGAATATGCAAATGGAAAAGATGCATGGCAAGATGATGAAGCACATGATGCAGCACATGCAGATGGGCAAAGAATCCATGGCACAGTGCTCAATGATGAAGGATGCGGAATAATTTGGGCACTCTTATGGGCGCGATGCTTGCCACAAAACCATAGATGACCCCCGTACTACGTATCATAAAGAAAGAAGGAGCTAGAGCAAATGGGTAAAAATCGTGGTTTATGGATGATGTTAGGTTGTACCTTGCCACTGCTTTTGATTTTTGTGTTGCCTCGTTTTGGGATAAGCGGAGGGAACTCTTTATTCATCTTTATTATTTTAATGTTCGCCTGCCACTTACTCATGATGGGTGGACATGCAGGACATGGTGAGCATGGAGAACACAGCGATAACGAAGTGGGTGGACAAAGCAAACAGAATGACAAAAAGGAGGCCGGGCATGGGTGCCATTAATATAAAAAGATTCGGCTTCGCTTTTGGAGCCACATTTGCGTTGTTACGTCTAGGCTGCTTCTTTGTTATGGCAACCGTAGGAAAAGACATTTCGATTCGTTTCTTTAACAGTCTTTTGCACGGCCTTGATGTGACTTCAATCATTAGGATGAATATGTCGCTAGGAGAGATGGCTATAGGCATTATTGAGATATTTATTTTAGGGTGGCTTACCGGAGCTACAATCGCAAGTATCTACAATTGTACCTGCCGAGCAAAAAAACTAACCCCAAATTATAAAGAAAGAAGGAGAAAAATGAACACATCAAAACCTGTAACCAAAGATCCCATCTGTGGAATGAGCGTGGGTGAATCATCCGCTCTTTCTGCCAAGCGAGATGGACAAACATTCTACTTTTGCAGCGACCACTGTAAGCAAAAGTTTCTGTCCCTACCCGCTGGCGCAAAGATTGGGGGAAAGTCTGATAGCTGTTGCAGTTAACATGACTAGAGGAAATTTAAACAAGATAATAATGTTGACGATGATAAGCAGTGGAGGGCTTCTTCAACCACTGTCTACCGCATTTGCTGAAACTGCCGTCAACGTTTCAGCCGCCAAAGAAATCAACCTACATAGTTTGGCTGAATCCGCTTTTGCCAAGAACCCCGGTCTAAAGGCCAAGAAGGCACGTTACGACGCGCTGAGAGCTAAGGTGATCGAGGCCTGGCTTCCAATGGACCCGATGTTTGGTATCGATGTAGAAGGACAATCCGAACTTTTTAAAACCGAAAGCCGGATGAATTATGAATATATGGTTTCGCAGTCCATCCCTTTTCCAACCAAGCTTCTATTAAAGGGCATCGCCGCTTCTAAAGAAGCCGACATGGCTTATCAGGAGTTTAAGGAAGCAGAACGAAAGATCGTCTGGAATGTAGAACAGCCCTACTATTCGCTTTTTTTGGCGAAGAAAACCGTGGAGGCGTTGGAAGAAACAAAAACTCTTCTTGAACAATTTTCGAGAGCGGTTCGCTCCCGTTATGAGGCGGGGCAGGCCAGTCAAATCGACAATCTCAAAGTAGGGATCGAGCTGTCACAAGTCAAAGTCGAACTGTTCGAGTGGAAACAAAAAGAGCATGTCGCCAGCGCCGAGATTTCAAGACAGCTTAATCAGTCTCTCGATACGGTTTATGAAGTTGGAAGTGATTTTATTAAGTATAAGTTTAAATTTTCAAGGTCTCAGCTCGAGACTGCCGCTATTGAAAAAAAGCCTGAACTTCAAATGTTCAAAGTTGCCGTGGAAAAAGCAAAAACCGAAGGGCTGCTTGTAAAAACGGACTGGCTCCCCGATATCATAGGCCGGATCGAAGTGAGAGATTTTACCGAAGAGGGTATGGAGCGTGAATACGACAATTTCATCGGATTCTCCGTTCCCGTATGGTCTTTGATCAAGGGGATCGGGGGGACTTGGCGAGGCGCCGATGAAGAGGTGCGATCCGCCGAAGCGCTTTACACCGACATGAGAAACGAGACGCTTCTGGGAGTTCATCGCGCGTATGCACAGATCGAATCTGCGAAATTTGCCCGCGAAACATTTGAAAATGAAACTCTCCCCCAGGCGCGTCAGCAGGTCGAGGTCGCCTTAAGCGCCTATGGGTCGGGCAAGGAAAATATTCTTATGCTTATAGACGCGCAGCGGACGTTTAAAGATCTTCAGATCAAGTATTTCAAGGTATTGGCCGAATACGAGATGGGCCTTTCGGATCTACGTCTAGCCGTGGGAGGGGAAATATGAAAAATAAAATATTTTTAGTATGGTTGGCTGTTTTGTTTTCATCGGTTGCTTTTTCGGTATCGTATGCCAAGAGTGAAGAACACGAAAATGGGTCGCACAAAGAAACTCAAGGAAAACCGAAAAATAAATCTGAAAAGGAAACTCAAAAAGAACCTCCGAAAGAAAAATCGCCTCTAGATGGATATGTAACTGTCACTTTAAGCCCCGAGAAACAGCAGTTTATCGGTGTGAAAACTGGAATCGTCGAAAGAAAAAAGGCTGCAAAAACGATACGTGCGGCTGGAAGAGTTGCCTATGACCCCGATCTATACCAAGCGCAGTCCGAGTATATCCAAGCCATTCGTTCGCTTAAGGAGACACCTGTGGGCACCGACGGTAAAAGTGCGGAGTGGGCACAGAAACTTATAGAAAGCTCAAAGATGAGATTGCTCTCAATGGGTTTTAACGAAGAGTTGACTGCATCTTTAGACGATCAAGAGAGCCCCGATAAAAGCCTGCTTTACGCGGTCCCTGATGGCGATGCATGGATTTACGCTAGTGTGTACGAATACGAGGAGTCACTCGTAAAGGTCGGCCAAAAGCTCAAGGTCGAGATCTCCTCGGACGGTGGTCATGTTCTCGAAGGATATGTTCGCGCGATTGACAAGATCGTGGACCCCCTAACTCGAACAGTGCGGATACGAGTCAATGTCAAAAACGACGGGTCGCTCAAACCTGATCTTTACGTCAACGTTTTAATCGATGTGGATCTCGGAGAAGCGATCTTTGTGCCCGAGGATGCCGTCTTTATCACCGGAAAAGCCAACATCGTCTTTGTGGATAAAGGTGATGGGGTCTTTGAGCCGCGACACGTTACTCTTGGCACCAAGGTGGACGATGACTATCAAATAAAAGAGGGCCTCAAAGAGGGCGAAAAGGTCGTGACGAATGGCAATTTCATGATCGATGCCGAAAGCCGTCTTAAAGCCGCGCTGGGAGCGATGGGTCATAAACATGGCGGGTAAGAAAAAAGAATAGTTATGATCGAAAAGATCATTGAATTTAGCGCAAAGAACAGATTAGTCGTATTTCTGCTTGTGGGAACAGCAGCGATCGCGGGCTGGCAAAGCATGCGCCAAATTCCGCTAGACGCGATACCCGATCTTTCCGACACGCAGGTCATTGTTTATTCCCGCTGGGACAGAAGCCCGGATATCGTGGAAGATCAGGTCACCTACCCCATCGTAGCGGCCATGCTTGGCGCGCCGAAAGTCAAAACCATCCGCGGTTTTTCTGATTTTGGATTTTCCTACGTCTACATTATTTTTGAAGACGGGACGGATATTTATTGGGCGAGAAGTCGTACTCTTGAATACTTGAGTAAAATTCTTCCCAAGCTGCCTGAAGGGGTGCAAACCGAGATCGGCCCCGACGCGACCGGTGTGGGCTGGGTTTTTCAATACGCGCTGGTGGATGAAACAGGCAAAAAGAGTCTTCAGGAACTTCGCACGTTTCAGGACTGGTATTTGCGCTATCAGCTTCAGGCGGTGCCTGGTGTCGCAGAAGTCGCTGGCATTGGAGGATTTGGTAAACAATATCAAGTCATCCTCGATCCCAATAAGCTCGCTGCTTACAACATGCCTATCAGCACCCTTGTGGACGCAATCCGGGACGGCAATATGGAAGTGGGTGGACGGTTGCTTGAATTTAGCGGCGCGGAATATATGATTCGGGGTCGCGGCTACATCAAATCGGTTGAAGACATTGAGGATATCAAAGTAGGAAGAGACGCCAAAGGCACTCCGATCTATGTGAAAAACGTCGCGCAAATAACGATTGGACCCGATATTCGTCGTGGAGTTGCGGATCTCGACGGGCGTGGTGACGTGGTGGGCGGGATCGTGGTTATGCGTTATAAAGAAAACGCGATCGATGTGATCAAGCGGGTCAAAGAAAAAATCAAGGAAATCGAGCCGACACTCCCGGAAGGAATGAAGATCGTGACAACCTATGACCGCTCCGAACTCATCCAATCAGCGGTAGGGACGGTCAAGTCAACGCTTGTTCAAGAACTCATCATCGTTTGTCTGGTCATCGGTCTTTTTCTCATGCATTGGCGTTCCGCTTTGATCCCTATCATCACTTTACCCATTGCGACGCTTATAGCATTTATCCCGATGCTTGGGATGAAGCTCACTATTAATGTCATGTCTCTAGGGGGCATTGTCATCGCGATCGGTGACATGGTGGATGCCTCGGTTGTCATTGTCGAAAATGCTCACAAACGGCTGGGTGAGTGGGAAAACGGGCTGCGAAAAGGGACAAGGGAGGAGATTTTAATTCAATCCGTAAAAGATGTGGGACCTCCTATCTTTACGTCCCTTCTTGTTATGGCCATTGCCTTCATGCCGGTTTTTATGCTTGAGGCGCAGGAAGGAAGGCTTTTTAAACCGCTGGCGTTTACAAAGAACTATTCCATTTTCTTCGCCGCGATTCTGGCTATTACGCTCACCCCTGCGCTTATCATGATTTTCCTCAAAGGAAAAATTGTTACGGAGGAGAAACAGCCGATCAACCGTTTTTTGATGAAGCGTTATTTGCCCATGGTGAATTGGGCGATCCAAAAAAGAAAAGCGATCATTATAGCGGCGGGCGTGGCACTCGTTGCAACGATCCCGGTGTTCTTGGCTATCGGATCGGAATTCATGCCGCCTTTGAAAGAAGGCACGATTCTTTACATGCCGTCCACTCTCCCCGGTATTTCCGTTACGGAAGCGGCCCGGATCATTCAACGGCAGGATAAAGTAATCAAGAGTTTTCCTGAGGTAGCGCGAGTTTTCGGGAAAGCGGGTCGAGCGGATACCTCGACGGATCCCGCGCCTTTTTCGATGATGGAGACAACCATTATCTTAAAGCCCCAAAAAGAATGGCGAAAAGTGAAGAGTTGGCATTCGTGGATTTGGCCCGCGCGGATCAGCGATGATGAGCTTATAGCCGAGATGGATAAAGCGCTTCAGATCCCCGGCGTGACGAATGCTTGGACGATGCCCATCAAGGCGCGGACCGATATGTTGACGACAGGAGTCCGTACTCCCATTGGTATTAAAATTTACGGAAACGACATTCAAAAGATCGAAGAGATCGGTATTAGTCTCGAAAATATTTTAAAAGATGTTAAAGGGACGAGGAGTATTTATGCCGAGCGCATCGCGGGCGGGTATTTTGTGGATTTCGATCTCAACCGAAAAGAGATCGGCCGGTATGATCTTTCCGTAATGGATGTTCAGACGGTGATCATGGCAGCCATCGGCGGGGAGAATATCACAACGACGATCGAGGGACGCGAGCGCTATCCCGTCAATCTACGCTATGCGCGTGAGTTCAGGGATGATATCGAGAAATTAAAAAGAGTGCTCGTGCCGACGCCTTCCGGAGCTCAAGTGCCCTTGGGCCAGCTTGCGAATATTGTCATCCGGTCAGGGCCGTCGATGATCCGTGACGAAAATGGACTTCTTTCAGGCTACGTTTATGTGGATATGGCAGGCAGGGATGTGGGGGGGTATGTGAAGGATGCTAAAAAAATCGTCCGTGAAATGCTTACACTTCCTCCTGGATACAGTATCCAGTGGAGCGGGCAATTTGAGTTTATGGAAAGGGTGCGTAAGCGCCTAAAAGTATTTGTTCCGCTGACGCTGGCGATTATTTTTCTCCTTTATTATTTTACGTTTAAATCGGTGACACAAACTTTGATCGTTCTTCTTTCTGTGCCGTTCGCTCTCATCGGAGGGATCTGGTACCTCTTTTTGCTCAAATACAACATGTCCATCGCTGTCTGGGTCGGTCTCATCGCTCTGGCAGGGATCGCCGCGGAAACTGGCTGTCTGATGATGGTTTACCTCGAAGAGGCCTATAAGGAAAGAAAGCTCGCCGGCAAAATGAATTCGATCAAAGATCTATACGAAACCGTCGCCGAAGCGGCGTCCAAACGCCTCCGGCCGCTCCTAATGACCGTCATGGCGAATATTTTGGGCTTGATGCCCGTCATGTGGAGCGCCGGAACAGGTGCCGATGTCATGAAAAGGATCGCGGCGCCACTCATTGGCGGGCTTACCTCTTCGACGATCTTGACGCTTCTCGTTCTCCCGGCGGTCTATGTGGTTTGGAAAGGGGATTTTGGTTTTAAAGCGGCTACGGTGACTAAGGGTAGTGTTGTCTCGGAAGGTAAGGAAACACGATGAAAACGAGTGTTATTGAAGTACACGACATGCTGTCGGTATTAAGCGTGGAAGAAGTAGAAAATCGGATTGGCAAGGTGCCGGGTGTCGAAAGCGTTACAGTGAATTACGCCGCAAAAAACGCCACAGTGCGCTACGACGAAACCCGACTCGAGGTCACCGACATCAAGTCGAGCGTGCGCCAAAGTGGGTATGAGTCTGCCTCTTCCGCGAGCACCACTCCTGCGGAAGCCCCTACGGCGTCATCGGTTGTCAAACCGCCGGAGGAAAAGGTTAAGACTGAAAACCAGCCGCCAACAAGTGATGTGAAGGAGGTTCTTAAAAAAGAAAATGGCTCGTGGTATGGCGCTACTACGGAGGCTATGTGTGAACAATTGAAGACAGACCCGAAAGTGGGTTTAACCAGTCAGGAAGCACAAAACCGCCTTCAGGAATTCGGTGAAAACCAGCTTCCGGACTCAAAGAAGATTTCACCGCTAAAAATCCTTTTAAACCAATTCTCTAGTTTTATTGTTTGGATTCTTATCGCTGCCGCTATTATCGCGGGAATTCTTGGCGAATGGATCGATGCATCCGCCATTGGCGTGATCGTGCTGTTAAACGCCATTCTTGGATTTATACAAGAATACCACGCGGAGAAGTCGATGGCGGCTCTCAAGAAGCTCTCAAGCCCCAGTTCTAAAGTGATGCGCGATGGTGCGCTGCAAACAGTTCCTTCAAAATTGATCGTACCGGGCGATTTGGTTCTCCTTGAAGCCGGAGACCGTATCCCGGCCGACGGCCGGGTCATTTATTCCATCCGGCTGTCGTCCCAAGAGGCCGCACTCACCGGTGAGTCCGTGCCCGTTTCTAAAATCATCGAACCTTTAGCTGAAAATGAACTGTCCATTGGCGACAGAAAAAACATGGTTTTTATGGGCACTGTAATTTCTAGTGGCAAGGGCCACGTTATCATTACGGAAACAGGGTTAAAAACAGAACTGGGGAAAATCGCCACTCTCTTGGAAGCGGGAACCGAAGAAAAAACACCACTTCAGATAAAACTGGAGCAGTTTGGGAGGCGTTTAGTTTATATCTGTCTAGGGATTGTTTTTGCCGTATTTGCCATGGGGATCTTAAGAAAGATCGCCTGGATCGAGATGGTTTTAACGTCTTTAAGCCTAGCCGTGGCCGCAATCCCGGAAGGATTGCCCGCCGTAGTCACCGTGGCTTTGGCGTTTGGAGTTCGAAAGATGGCAAAGAGAAACGCGCTCATTCGTCGTCTTCCCTCCGTTGAGACACTGGGTTGCGCGACCGTGATCTGTACGGATAAAACGGGAACTCTCACACAAAATGAAATGACGGTGCGGGCCATCTGGGCAAATGGCGCAGCCATAGAGGTGACAGGGGTGGGATATTCGACCAAAGGCGAGCTGATCCACAACAGCTCGAAAATAGATTTGCAGCAATATCCGGAGGTAGCATCGGCTTTAAAAATCAGCGTGTTGTGCAATGGAGCTAATCTTCAGGAAACGAACCATGTCTGGAATGTTGTGGGCGATCCGACAGAAGGAGCGCTTTTAACCGCGGCGGCAAAGGCCGGCCTTGACAAGAAAGCGCTTGAATCTGAAAACCCAATGCTTGGCGAGATCCCATTTGATTCTGAAAGAAAGAGGATGAGCGTCATCCGAAAAACTGCCGAAGGAGCCATCCTTTATGTCAAAGGAGCGCCCGACATTATCTTAAGTCGCTCGGACAAATTTTTTGAGAATGGGAAAGAGGTCTCTTTGTCGGAGACGCAGAAGCAGATGGTTCATCAGGCCAACGCGGGCCTCGCGGCCCAGGCACTGCGTGTTTTAGCGGTCGCTTACCGGAAAGTGGAAGAAAACGGGACGTTTGATGAGTCGCTTGAGAATGGACTTACGTTTGTGGGGCTTTTGGCGATGATCGATCCTCCGCGTCCAGAGGCAAAAAGCGCGATTGCCACCTGCAAGGAAGCCGGGATCCGCACGGTGATGATGACGGGCGATCACAAGGAAACCGCTGTGGCGATCGCCAAAGAACTGGGTCTTATGACTGAAAAAGATCTGGCGGTCAATGGCGAAGAGATCCAAGGCTTTAGCGAGGAAGAACTAAAAAACAAAGTTCGCTCTATCGCCGTTTACGCGCGCGTGTCGGCCGAGCATAAGCTTCGTATCGTGAAAGCATGGAGAGGCTTGGGAGAGGTGGTGGCGATGACGGGCGATGGGGTCAATGATGCTCCCGCGATCAAGCAAGCGGACATCGGCATCGCGATGGGGATCACGGGAACGGATGTCACGAAGGAAGCATCGGATATGGTGATCACCGATGACAATTTTGGCTCCATAGTGAACGCCGTCGCAGAAGGCCGGGGCATTTACGACAATATCATTAAATTCGTAAGTTATCTTTTGTCGTCTAATATCGCTGAGCTTCTTGTCATTTTTTCAGCGATGATCTTGGGGTTTACGGATCCGCAAGGTAAAAGCTTTGTGTGTTTAACGGCGGTCCAGCTTCTTTGGATGAATCTCGTGACAGACGGGTTTCCGGCGATCGCACTTGGAATGGATCCCTTGGATTCAAAAGCCATGAGCCGTCCGCCTAGAAAACCGTCCGAGCCGATCCTTTCTTTTCGTTTTGGACTACAGCTTTTCCTTATCAGCGTTGTCGTGGCCGCGGGGGCGCTTATGGCCTGTCATTTTGGGCTGCGTGAAAGCCGGGAGCTTGGGCAGACCATGTTGTTTACGACGCTCGTCGTTCTTGAGCTCGTGAGAATTCAAATGGTACGGTCTCAATATAACATCGGCATTTTTTCAAACCGCTGGCTTTTGATCGCGGTCGCCACATCCATCCTCCTACAGCTCTTGGTGGTATACGCTCCGCCCTTTCAGAAGGTTTTTGACACGGTGGCCCTTGGGGGCGCTGAATGGGGGCTTATTTTTTCCGTGGCGCTCGTGGTTTGGTTTGTGGGTGGTTTGATTAATAGGGTATTTGGATGGTTTTCTAAGCGGAGAGCAAGGAAAGTACCAGGGGTGGCATGAGCTGTCCTAAAGAGAAAGAAGGAGAAAAAATGAGAACAATACTAGCGCTGCTTTTAATGACGCTTGTGATTGGAACGGTCGTAGGATGTCAAAATAGCTCTAAAGACCAGAATATGTCTGCAGCAGAACACGCGAAGATGTAGATAGGGAGAACCGGGAGGCTCCACCGATGAATCATGATCACTTTATAGTTCCGCCGGGAAAAAAGATCCGGCTGAAAGATTACGACCCCGGCTTCACGGCTCATTATAAGAATAAGAATGAGGCAGCCGCAAAATTGAAGAAAGATGTTGAACGGCTCGCAAAATATCAGAACATACTCTATGCCCAGAATATGCATGCAGTGCTGATAGTCCTGCAGGGAATGGACTCAGCCGGCAAGGACGGCATCATACGTCATGTGATGCGTGGAGTTAACCCACAGGGAACTCAAGTCCATTCGTTCAAGGCGCCTTCGACGGAAGAGCTTAGCCATGATTTTCTTTGGCGTAACATGAAAGCCCTGCCCGAACGGGGAGGGATCGGAATTTTCAACCGTTCATACTACGAAGAGGTGCTGGTCGTTCGCGTCCATCCCGAGCTCCTGGATCTGCAACAACTACCATCCGGTGCGAAGGGAAAAGGAATCTGGAAGTACCGCTTTGACGAGATCAATAATTTTGAAAAGTATCTCGTTAGGAACGGGATCGTCGTCCTAAAATTCTTTCTCAATCTTTCGAAAGAAGAACAGAAACGACGATTCCTCTCACGCATCGATACGCCTGAAAAGAACTGGAAGTTTTCCTTTTCCGACGTCAAAGAACGCGCCTTTTGGGATGATTACATGAGCGCTTTCGAGGACGCCTTTAATCACACCAGTACTGAACACGCGCCGTGGTACATCATTCCCGCCGACAACAAATGGTTCAGCCGTACGGTTGTCGCCGACGTGATTGTCGAAAAGTTTAAATCGCTCAAATTGAGCTACCCGGGGGTGAGTGAAGCGCACAAGCAACATCTTATTGAAGCTAAAAAATTATTGGAAAGTGAACCGGTCTAAATCTAAGAATTTAACGATGCAGGTATAGAGTCTTGAATACGAAGCCAACTCAACTAAGGAGACACAATGAAAACAAGCGTTATGGAAGTACATGACATGTTATCGGTATTGAGCGTGGAAGAAGTAGAAAATCGGATTGGCAAGGTGCCGGGTGTCGAAAGCGTTACAGTGAATTACGCTGCAAAAAACGCCACAGTGCGCTACGACGAAACCCGAATCGAGATTGCCGATATCAAGTCGGCCGTGCGCCAGGGCGGGTATGAGTCCGCGGCGTCTGCGCCCTCCGCTGTTTCGGCGGGCACTGGTCACGAAGGCCACGCAGCCGCAGCACCCGCTACTCCCAAACCCACCACATCGCCTGCTACCCCCGCACCCGCTGCGCCAGTCGCGGCGCTGCCCACAACACCGAAACCTTCTTCGGCCGCGCCCCCCGTCGCTCCTGCAGGCGATGAACAAAAAGATAAAAAACCGTCGCACAAAAGTTAGGACGACACTCGTCTTGCGCAGTTGCCATAACGAGGTTAGTGCTACCTCAAAAAAAATGCACTTGATCGACAGTTAAGGAGTCGCGATGAAAACGAGTGTTATTGAAGTACACGAGATGCTGTCAGTATTGAGCGTGGAAGAAGTAGAAAAGCGGATTGGCAAAGTACCGGGTGTCGAAAGCGTTACAGTGAATTACGCTGCGCAAACCGCCACAGTGCGCTACGACGAAACCCGACTCGAGGTCCACGATATTAAGTCGAGTGTGCGCCAAAACGGGTATGACTCCGCGGTGTCTGCTCCCGCCGCTCCCGAAGAAGCCCCTAGAGCTTCACTGGCCGTAAAGCAACCAGAGGAAAATGTTAAAACTGAAACCCCACCGCCAGTAATTGACGCAAAGGCAAAAGTTCCCGTTATGCCATCGGCTCCAGAGCCAGCCGCTCCCGCGGGCAAAGGCCATGAGGGCCACAAGGCGTCAGGCGCGCAGCCCGCCATGTCGGCAGATATGGCGCATGAGATGGGTCATAGCGGTAAGGATCTGCCGACCATGGTTCGCGACATGCGCAAGCGTTTCTGGATCTGCCTGATCTTTACCGTGCCAATCTTTGTTTATGCCCCGATGGGAGGTTTCTTCAAACCACCCGCTCCGCCGTTCGGGCTCGAACTCAATCTGTGGCTGTTTTTCTTCGCAAGCGCCGCGATTCTCTATCCAAGTTGGCCGTTCTTCGTCTCCGCCTGGCGTGCGATAAAAAAACGCACCCTGGGCATGGCGGCGCTGATCGTATTGAGCGTAGGCACCGGTTATCTTTTCAGCGTTGGCACCACATTCTTCTTTAAGGGCGGCGGGCAGTTCTTCGAAGCCGCAAGCGTTCTGCTGGTTTTCATCCTGCTCGGCCACTGGCTGGAAATGCGTGCCCGCGCGGGGGCATCATCCGCCATCAAGGCGCTGATGAATCTGACTCCGGCGAAGGCCTCTGTTATCCGTAATGGCGCCGAGGTTGAAGTTCCGACGGCGGAGGTGTTAGCGGGTGAAATTGTCGTGATCCGGCCGGGCAGTAAAATTCCTGTCGACGGCACGATAGAGACCGGTGAATCACTCGTCGACGAGTCGATGCTTACCGGAGAGTCGATGCCGGTCCAGAAGGGGCCGGGGGCTAAGGTGATCGGTGCAACGATCAATAAGAGCGGCAGTTTTCGCTACAAGGCTACAAAAGTCGGAGCAGACTCGGCGTTAGCGCAGATAGTAAAACTGGTTCAGGAAGCGCAGAACTCAAAGGCACCGGCGCAGCTCTTGGCGGACAAGGCCGCGCAGTGGCTTGTGATTGCCGCGATCGCTATTGGTCTTGTGACCTTTGGGGTATGGTTCTTGTTGTTGGGAAAGCCACTGCTATTTGCGGTGACCATGACCATCACTGTTTTCGTGATCGCCTGCCCCGATGCGCTGGGACTCGCGACGCCGATGGCCGTCATGGTGAGTACCGGTTTGGGTGCGATGAACGGCGTTCTATTTAAGAACGCCTCGGCGCTCGAAGACGCCACAAAACTCAGCGTTATCATCTTTGACAAGACAGGTACGCTCACTATTGGACAGCCCGAGGTCGTGGAAATTGTGACAGCGGACGGGGTCACCGAGGATGAGCTGCTTATCTCTGCCGCAGCTGTCGAGCAGGGTTCCCAACATCCGCTCGCCCAGGCAATTCTGCGCCGGGCGGCGAATCTCACTGTCGCGGCATCGACAGGATTTGAAAGTCTGGACGGCATGGGCGCGCGCGCCGAGACCGCTCGCGGAACAGTGTTTCTTGGCAACCGACTTCTGATGGATACGCAAAAACTCGCGCTCGGTACCCTGGAAGCCGAGGCCACCCGCCTGCAAGGAGACGGACGCACGGTAGTCCATGTGTCTCAAGCTGCTCGCGTGATTGGCCTCATCGCTATCGCCGATGCGATCAGGCCAACCTCCAAAGAAGCGGTGGCGAAGCTGCGCGAACGCAAAATCGAAGTGGTGATGCTGACTGGCGACAACGCGGCCACGGCCAAGCGAATTGCCGCGGATCTCGGCATCGACAGCGTATTGGCCGATGTCCTACCGGGCCAGAAGGCCGAGAAGGTGAAAGAGCTGCAGGCCACGGGGAAGAAAGTCGGGATGGTAGGGGATGGTGTCAACGACGCGCCAGCACTAACACAGGCGAATGTAGGGTTTGCTATTGGCGCGGGCACCGATGTCGCGATGGAAAGTGCAGATGTGGTGCTAATGAAGAGCGACCCTTATGACATCGTCGCCGCGATCGAGTTGTCACGCGCAACATTGCGAAAGATGCACCAGAATCTTTGGTGGGCGGTGGGCTACAACGTGATCGCGTTCCCGCTGGCTGCGGGCGTCTTTTACCCATTCGTACTGAGTCCGGAGGTTGCAGCGCTATCAATGTCCGGCAGCACTCTCGTGGTAGCAATCAATGCGCTGATGCTGAAGCGAACCAAGTTGGCAGGAATCCGTCATCCTGGCAAAACAAGGGTGCCCGGGAAGCACGATGCAGCAACAAACCCGGAGCAAGCCAAGGCTTCTACGGCGCCCATAACAAGGGAGAAAACATGACGTTACGAAAGACAATATCGTCTCGATGGGTGACTGCGGAGGGGCTTCCATTTCCCCTGGGCGCGACAAAGATAGAAGAAGAGGATGCCTACAACTTTGCGCTTTACTCAAAGTATGCGGAGAGTGTCACGGTGTTGCTTTACAGCGAGCGCGACTTCGTTAATCCCGTGTTCGAATATCAGTTCAATTATCTCAAGAATAAAACTGGCAGGATTTGGCATTGCCGCATCCCTCTTGCATCAATGAAAGGCGCGTCCTACTACGCGTATCGTGTCGACGGACCTCTGCCCACTGGCCGGTTTGAATGGCACTCGTTCGATCGCAACAAGATCCTGCTCGATCCTTATGCAAAGTCCGTGTTCTTTCCCCCGGATTTCGACAGGCTCGCTGCCATCCGGCCTGGTTCGAACGCGGGCAAGGCGCCCTTGGCTGTGCTTGCAGGCGACAGCGAACGCTTCGACTGGCAAGGCGACCATGGCTCCCGACACGAGGCCGATACTGTCATCTACGAGTTGCATGTCGGAGGATTTACCAAGAATTCCAACTCCGGGGTCAAGGACGAAACGCGCGGAACGTTTGCGGGCTTGGTCGAGAAAATCCCGTACTTGAAGGACCTTGGCGTGACCGTGGTGGAGTTGATGCCGGCTTTCCAATACGACCCTTTCGACGGCAACTACTGGGGCTACATGCCACTGAACTTCTTCTCACCGCACCATAGTTATCTCAGCGACCACACAGTCAAGGCGCAACACAACGAGTTTCGCGAAATGGTCAAGGCGCTGCACCAAGCGGATATCGAGGTGGTCCTTGACGTTGTCTACAATCACACAGGTGAGGGCAACCACGCAGGTCCGGTCTATAGCTACAAGGGGATCGACAACAGCACCTACTATCTGATGGCGAACCAACCGGACTCGCCCTACGAAAATTTCTCCGGCACCGGCAACACGCTTAATTGTGCGAACCGGTACGTTCGCAAGATGATCATGGACAGCGTTCGTCATTGGGCGCGAGAGATGCATGTCGACGGATTTCGCTTCGACCTCGCTTCTCTCTTTGCCCGAAACCTGGACGGATCGGTCAATGTAAATGACGCGCCGCTTCTCAGCGACATGACCTCCAATCCGGATCTGGCGCACCTGCGGCTGATTGCCGAACCCTGGGACGCCGCCGGGGTCTATCAACTGGGCCGGACGTTTCCGGGAATCATGGCTTGTCAATGGAATGGGAGATACCGGGATGATCTCCGACGCTTCGTAAAGGGAGATGCAGGCATGTTGCCGGCCTTAATGTGCCGCCTGTATGGCAGTGACGATCTATTCCCGGATGATCGGATGAATGCCTATCACCCTCATCAGAGCGTCAATTACATTGCCTCTCACGACGGATTCACCCTCTACGATCTGGTTGCCTACAACCAGAAGCGGAACGGGGCTAACGGCCACGGCAACACGGACGGCATGGCGGAAAATCACAGTTGGAACTGCGGTTGGGAAGGGGACGAAGGCGTGTCGCCGGAGGTCGTGAAACTGCGCAAGCAACAGATCAAGAATTTCTGTTGCTTACTCTTCCTTTCGAACGGGACACCCATGTTCCGCGCCGGGGACGAGTTTATGCAGACGCAGGCTGGGAACAACAACCCTTACAATCAAGACAACGAAGTTGGATGGATTGACTGGGGCCGGTTGCGCGTAAACGCGGACATGTTCCGCTTCTTCAAACACATGATCGCGTTTCGCAAGACGCACCCGTCACTGGCGAGGAACCGGTTCTGGCGCGAGGATGTGCATTGGTACGGTGTGGACCACGATACCGACTTTACATACGAGTCTCGCAGCCTAGCCTTTGCCTTACACGGCGGATCGCAAAAGGACGTCGACATCTACGTGATGATCAACGCCTATTGGGAGGAACTGACTTTTCAAATACAGGAGGGCACAACGAAGGCGTGGCGGAGGGTGGTAGATACCAGTCTCGAAAGCCCGCACGACTTTCTCGAACCCGGTAACGAAATCCCATTGCAGTCGATGCGTTATCGAGTGCCGGGCAGGGCCGTCGTCATACTGCTCCGCGACAAGGATGGGGGTTGATTGTGATGAGAGGTTCAGCATCTCTTTTAACGATCAATGGCGGATCATCAAGTATCAAGTTTGCGCTCTATGAAACGACCGAGCCGCTGCGGTGTCTGCTGAGCGGGAAAGTCGATCGCATCGGTCTGAGCGGCACGAGTTTTATTTTCAAGGACTCTACCGGAAAACCACAGGATGGTTGCATCATCAATCCCACTGATCACCGTTCGGCGGTCACTTTTCTAATGAATTGGCTCGAAACGCAACAGGTTTTCGCTTCCGTCAAAGCCGTGGGCCACCGGGTGGTGCATGGGATGATGCATAGCAAACCGGAACTGGTTACGCAAGAGTTGCTCGATGAATTGCACCGCATCACGCCGTATGACCCGGAGCATCTGCCGCTTGAGATCGAGTTGATGGAGGCATTCCAACAAAGCCATCCCACATTGTCTCAAGTGGCGTGCTTTGACACTGCGTTCCATCGCACCATGCCGCGGGTTGCCAGTCTCCTGCCGATCCCGCGACGCTACGAGGCGGCGGGCGTTCGCCGTTATGGCTTCCACGGTTTGTCTTATGAATTCCTGATGGGGGAACTCGCGTGCCTCGGCGATCGGGCGGCAACGAAGGGTCGCGTGATCCTTGCGCATCTCGGTAACGGCGCGAGCCTGGCCGCCGTGCGTGATGGCAAAAGCATTGACACTAGCATGGGCTTCACACCAACGGCCGGATTGGTGATGAGCACTCGCACAGGCGATCTGGACCCGGGACTGGTCAGCTATCTGGCGCGCACCGAGCAAATGAGCGCGAAGCGTTTTCAGGAAATGGTGAACCACGAATCCGGGTTGCTTGGCGTTTCCGGCACCAGTTCCGACGTGCGCGATCTGCTCATACACGAAGCCAGCGATGTACGCGCGGCGGAAGCCGTGGCGTTGTTTTGTTATCAGGCAAAAAAATGGATCGGTTCTTTTGCCGCTGCGCTTGGTGGATTGGATACGCTCGTCTTTGCCGGAGGCATCGGCGAGAACTCGCCGCGCATCCGCGCGCGCGTTTGTGAGGGGCTGAGCTTCCTCGGCATTAAATTGAATGAGTCGCGAAATGCGAAGAATGCACCGCTGATTTCGGCGGACGCCGGTCAGGTCTCCGTGCGTGTCATTCCCACCAACGAAGAACTCATGATCGCAAGATCTATCATCCGCGTCCTTAAGGCTGAGCGCGGCAACAAAAAGAATTGAAAAGATGAAAATAAAAACAAACTCAAAAACACTTAGTCCCGAATTGCTGCGAAAGCTGGATGCTTATTGGCGGGCCGCGAACTACCTCTCAGTGGGCCAGATTTACCTTTATGACAATCCTCTGCTAAAAAAACCACTCACACTCGCACACATCAAACCGCGCTTACTGGGTCACTGGGGCACGACGCCAGGATTAAACTTTATCTATGCCCATCTAAATCGGGCCATTAAGAAACACGACCTGAATGTCATCAACATCACGGGGCCTGGCCACGGCGGCCCAGGACTTGTGGCGAATGCCTATCTCGAAGGTACCTACAGCGAAGTTTATCCGGGTATTTCTCAAGATGAGGACGGCATGAAGAGGCTGTTCAAGCAATTCTCTTTTCCTGGTGGTATTCCAAGCCACGTTGCGCCCGAGACGCCCGGATCGATTCACGAGGGCGGAGAGCTGGGTTATTCGCTCTCCCATGCTTTTGGTGCAGCGTTCGATAATCCTGAGCTGATCGTCGCCTGCGTTGTAGGCGACGGCGAAGCGGAGACTGGCCCGCTCGCCACAAGCTGGCATTCAAACAAGTTTCTTAATCCGGTATGCGACGGAACCGTACTGCCCATCCTGCACTTGAATGGCTATAAAATTGCCAGTCCCACTGTCCTGGCGCGCATTTCCCATGGCGAATTGGAAGCGCTTTTTCGCGGCTACGGTTACTCGCCGTATTTCGTTGAGGGCCACGACCCGATGAAGATGCACCAATTGATGGCTGCTACGCTGGATGTTATTTTGGCCGAAATTCGACGCATCAAAAGCGACGCCCGGAGGAATGGGTTTAAGAGACGGCCTCTCTGGCCCATGATCATCTTACGGTCTCCCAAGGGGTGGACTGGACCGAAAGTTGTCGATGGTAAACTCATCGAAGGCACATTCCGGTCTCATCAAGTGCCGATTGGAGAGATGAGTCGTCCGGGGCATGTGAAGCTTTTGGAAAATTGGATGAAGAGTTATCATCCGCGGGAACTGTTTGACGAAACCGGCAAGCTTCGTTCCGAGCTCGCGAAATTGGCTCCGGAAGGCGAGCACCGCATGAGCGCCAATCCGCACGCCAATGGTGGCCTCTTGTTGCGTGACCTGCGTCTGCCGGATTTCCGCGACTATGCAGTGAAAGTTCCGAAGCATGGCGCGGTAGATTCCGAAGCCACGCGAGTCCAGGGCCAGTTTATCCGCGACGTGATAAAATTGAACCGAGAAAACTTCCGGGTCTTCAGCCCCGACGAAATGAATTCGAACCGATGGGGCGCATTATTCGAGGTTACAAACCGTTGCTCGACCGCGGAAATCATTCCTACTGACGACCATGTTGCGCCAGACGGCCGCGTGATGGAGATGCTCAGCGAGCATCAGTGCGAAGGTTGGCTGGAAGGTTATCTGCTCACGGGTCGCCATGGTTTCTTTTCCTCCTACGAAGCGTTCATCCACATCGTCGATTCAATGTTTAACCAGCACGCCAAGTGGTTGAAGGTGACGCGGCACATTCCCTGGCGCCGGCCCATCGCCTCGCTGAACTATTTGCTCACGTCCCACGTCTGGCGACAAGATCACAACGGTTTCACTCATCAGGATCCGGGCTTCATCGATCACGTTGTAAACAAGAAGGCCGAAGTCATCCGCGTTTATTTACCACCCGACGCGAACACGTTGCTCTCCGTTACAGACCACTGTTTGCGCAGCCGCAACTACGTCAATGTGATTGTCGCTGGCAAACAACCAGCGCCGCAGTGGCTGGACATGAGCGCCGCCATAACGCACTGCACCGCCGGTGTTAGCATCTGGCCCTGGGCCAGCAGTGATCAGGGCGGGGAACCGGATGTCGTTATGGCGTGTGCTGGCGATGTGCCCACCCTTGAAACCTTGGCGGCGGTGGAATTGCTGTGGAAGCATTTCCCTAAATTGAAAGTCCGGGTCATTAATGTGGTCGATTTGATGAAGCTCCAGCCGAGGAGCGAGCACCCACACGGCTTGAGCGACAAGGACTTCAACGCGCTATTTACGATTAACAAACCGGTTATCTTCGCCTACCATGGTTACCCATCGCTGGTTCATCGGCTTACCTATCGACGTGCCAACCATAAAAACTTCCACGTACACGGCTACAAAGAAGAAGGCACGACCACGACGCCGTTTGACATTGTGGTGATGAGCGGCCTGGACCGTTTCCACCTCATTGCCGACGTCATTGATCGCGTGCCCGCCCTCGGCCCGCGGGCGGCTTATATCAAGCAGGCCATGCGTGACAGACTGATTGAGCACAAGCACTACATCCGGCAACACGGTGAGGACATGCCCGAGATTCGTAATTGGAAATGGAAAAAAAGAGCTTCTCAAGCAAATGAATGAAGCACTTCCTGAGATTTATCTAGTCCGACATGGCGAGACCGCTTGGACGATCAGTGGACAGCATACCGGTCGCACTGACATTCCGCTTACCGAACGGGGTGAGCGTGAAGCGTACGAGTTAAACGCGCGGCTGAATGGCTTGCGTTTTTCCAAAGTGCTAACCAGCCCGCTGCAACGCGCGCGGCGGACGTGTGAATTGGCTGGGTTCGGTGAATACGCGCAGGCCGATCCTGATTTGATGGAATGGAATTATGGCGCTTACGAAAGCCAACGCACGTTGGACATCCGGGCCAAGCGCCCCTGTTGGAATTTGTTCGAAGACGGTTGCCCGGACGGAGAAACACTGACGGAAATAAGTACGCGCGCAGATCGTGTCATGACTCGGATCCGCACGATGGAGGGCGACGTTCTTATCTTCGCGCATCGAGATATATTACGCGTTCTGACAGCGCTCTGGATTGCACTACCTGCTCGGGAAGCTAGACACTTTCATCTTGCAACGGCTTCCGTGAGTATTTTGGGTTACGACCATGATCTGGCTGAACCGGTTATTCGTCAACTGAACAACCGATATTAAAAACGCCGTAGCGATAATAAGAACCAGTCGCGATGGTAAACAAAGGGAGAAAAATCATGGCATGGTTTAAAGCAAATTGGTTCTGGGTGTTGATTATCGCCATTTTTATTGCAATGCACACGTTCAGTCACGGCGGGCACTGTGGGTTTAAAGGTCACAGCACAGGATTGTCAACAAAATAGGAATTGAGGAACAAGATAATATGAGCACGAAATCAAAGGCCTATCTTGTCGGTGGTGGAATCGGATCTCTGGCCGCCGCCGCGTTCATGATTCGCGACGGCAGCCTGCCCGGCGGAAATATTTCAATCCTTGAAGCGGCGCCTATCCTAGGCGGAAGTCTGGACGGTGCCGGAGACCCAGCGGGCGGATATTCATTGCGCGGCGGACGTATGTTGACCACTGACAACTACGAATGCACTTGGGATCTTTATAAATCGATTCCCTCACTAAATAACCAAGGTAAGACGGTGTTCGACGAAACCGTGGAGTTCAATCAGAAGCACAAATCGCAGTCGATGGCGAGGCTTGTTGACAGCCGCCGTGCGAAGGTCCCGGTGACCTCGATGGGATTCTCTATGCAGGACCGCATTGAATTGCTGAAACTCAGCAATCTCCGCGAAGAGGCGTTAGGGGTAAGCTGCATCACCGACTGGCTTTCGCCCGGGTTCTTCGAGACTGAATTCTGGTACATGTGGGCCACCACATTCGCTTTTCAGCCATGGCACAGCGCCGTTGAATTCAAGCGTTATCTGCACCGCTTCGTGCTCGAGTTTTCCCGCATCGAAACTCTCGCGGGCGTCAAACGAACGATCTACAACCAGTACGACTCCCTGGTTCGGCCCTTGCAGAGTTGGCTCAAAGCCCAAGGTGTCCGTTTAGTCATAGATTGCAAGGTGACGGACCTCGATCACAAGACCGAAGACGGAAAGTTCATCGTGACCGGCATACGTTGTTTGCAACAGGGCAAAAATGAGCTGATTGTCGTGAATGACGGCGATCTTGTCTTCCTGCAAAATGGCTCCATGACCGATGCCTCCAGCCTGGGTTCGATGACAAACGCGCCAGCCAAGCTAACCAAAGTTGATAGCGGTGGTTGGAGGCTCTGGGAAAAGCTAGCGGAAGGCCGGCCAAAGTTTGGCAATCCCGCGGCTTTTAACAGCTGCATCGCGCAGACGTGTTGGGAGTCGTTTACCGTCACATTGAAAGATCCCGCATTCTTCGACAAGATGAATCAATTCAGCGGCAATGAGTCAGGCACTGGAGGACTGGTGACTTTCAAAGACTCGAATTGGCTGATATCCATTGTACTGGCCCATCAACCTCACTTTGCAAATCAACCTGACGACGTGCAGGTGTTCTGGGGATACGCGCTATTTCCGGACCGGGTCGGCAATTTCGTTTCGAAGCCGATGGCCGAGTGCAATGGCGCAGAAATTCTGCAGGAACTCTGCGGTCACCTGCGATTCGATCTTGAGACCGTTGCATCCGCCAACTGCATTCCTTGCAGGATGCCTTACATTACCAGCATGTTTATGCCCCGCAAGCACAACGATCGGCCGCTGCCTGTGCCTCGCGACTCGAGGAATCTCGCATTTATCAGCCAGTTCGTCGAAATTCCGGATGATGTCGTCTTTACGGTGGAATATTCGGTGCGAGCGGCCCAGATGGCCGTTTATGAGTTGCTCGGTATAGACCGCAAAATCCTGCCCGTAACGCCACACGACAAATCACTTCGAGTGCAATTTGAGGCGCTGGTCAAGGCGTTTAAGTGAGGTTGGTTGGCTCAGGGGTTATAGAGGAATTCAATAGGACAAAAGGAAGATATCGGCACGGTCAATAAACATCTGTTGGTGCTTCTTGCCTGTTTGTTCGTCATCATGATCGGTTTGGGTATTACGATGCCGGTGCTTCCGTTCTACGTCGAGCGCCTCGCTTTGGCAGAAGGAGGGACGCGCCAGGTGGTAGTGATGCACGTCGGTTTATTGACCGGCGTCTATGCGCTGATGCAACTTATCTTCGCGCCCTTATGGGGATGTTGGTCGGATCATATTGGCAGAAGACCACTGATTTTAATCGGTATCGCGGGCTATGTCGTAGCACAAGTACTTTTTGGTCTTGCAACGTCGCTGGGGCTGCTTTATATAGCGCGCGTTCTCGGAGGTATTCTATCCTCGGCAATACTGCCGATCTCAACCGCTTATGTTGCCGACTTGACGACCGAAAAAGAGCGCAGTCGTGGGATGGCGTTACTTGGCACGGCGGTGAGTCTCGGTGTTGTTGTCGGACCCGCGTTCGGTGGATTGCTATCACGTCAGGATTGGCATTTTAATTGGCGTATTGGACATTTCATGATTGATAGTTTCTCAGTCCCGTTCTTCATGGCGGCGTTTTTAGGACTGCTGACGCTGTTTGCGGCATTACGCTGGCTACGGGAATCGCTTCCCAAAACTTTAGTACAAGATACAAACAAAGAAACGAAGATGGATTGGCGAAGATTGATAAAAAATCTGTCTCCGTTGCTCGCTCTTGCACTCGCCGGACAATTTGCGCTGGCGATCTTCGAGGCGACGTTTGCGCTTTATGCCCAGGCGAAGTTCAGCTATGGTCCCATTGAAGTCGGAGCAGTCTTCGTGGTGTGCGGGTTGGTGATGGCCATATTTCAAATCGGAGCGATTGGTTTTTTCGCGGGACGTATCAGCGAGATTTACCAGATTGGCGCTGGCTTCGGTTTAATGGGGACGGGTATTGCGTTGTTGGCGACGGCGCGCACGAAGTTCTTTGTCTTTGCCTTTGTCGCGTTGCTCGCATTAGGGATGGCTTTCATCACGCCCAATCTCGCGGCACTTATTTCAAAGCGCGGCGGAGATCAACAGGTGGGCGCGTCGCTCGGAGTCCAGAATGCGGCCAACAGCCTCGGTCAAGCGGCCGGACCGCTGTTGGGTGGAATGCTTTTCATCTGGCAGATAAACGCGCCGTATTTATTTAGCGGAGCAGTATTGCTCGCGCTCGCTTTGGTTATTGGGTGGAAAGCCCTGGATAGGCAGCGCGAGGCCAGACTAGCTTGATATAGAATGAAATTAATTTTTAAACAACCAATAAAGAAAGAAGGAGAAAAATAACAACATCGAAGCCCGAGGAAAAATCTCACGGCTGCTGTAGCTAACATCTAACGAAAATATAATTAACATAGGAGAATAAATGAAAAGATTACTATGGCTACTCTTAATTACACTGATGGTTGGAACCGTCACAGGCTGTCAAAATAGCGCCAACGACCATAATATGTCTGCGGAGCAGCACGCAAAGATGTAAATAGCACAAACTAGATTAACGCCTGAGCCAGGCCTATTATGGTTTGGTGGATAGCAGTGTTTTTAAAAATAACCGCTGGGCACGTTATATAGAAGCATCCTATCGGCCATCCAAGCTCAGCGTACCTGTGCTGAGGAATCTGAAAGGTGTTTTCCGTTTTGACCAGATTGCTCACCCCGAGACTTCTCCAGCTCATCTCCACAAGACCCGCTATACGTGGGGCTAGATTATTGGCTGAATCCAAGCACCGTCGTTGAAGTGGCCTACCAGACGGTAGAAACCAAGGATGGCTCAATCAACGAAGAAGCCCTCATGGCCGAAGTGGCCACAGGATTTTAAAAGGAGACCACGATGAAAATTTTATTCTCAAAATTCCTGCGGACTATAAAAATAGGAATGGTTTTCTCTATAATTGCGCGAGTTGTCATAACATGCGTTCCCGCTCAGAATTCAACCACGTTCAGTGGAGAATCATCGTGCATCACATGCGTACCAAAGGGTTTTATTTAACTAACGGCGAAACTAAAAAGATCGTGGAATTTCTACAGTCGGGAAATTAGAACACGATCTATTTAGCCCACCGCGGTTCTTGCTTACGCTGATCCTTTAGGCAGGATTTCAAACGTAGCTTCGTACGCTAGGTACGCCCCGTTCCAAAGGGACGTGTTAACAATAAATCGTCAGCAGTTAAATGCTGGCTGTTTTTTGTTTCTGGGAGCAGAATATCGGGTGTTAACAAAAGTATTAGCAATTTGGTTGTTAACAGATAATTAATTTTAGAAAAATGCTCGGCATACCAGACACTGTGCGGTGAGAAAACACTAGACTCGCACCCAAGGGGACACGCTAGGAGGAAGATGATAGACAACGATCGATTTCGAAAAGCAATTCTTCAATATAAGAACGACCCAGAATCTGTGTACACAACATGGTTTCTGAATAGTGCCGAAAGGTTGAAGGCATTTCGTGCCATTCGGAGGGGCGTTGAGCAAGTCGTGCAAGAGATTCAGGAAGGCCGGTTCGGTAGTGATTTTAAGGGTTCCTCACTTGAAACGGTCCTAAATTCCATCACCGAACAGAAGCAAGTCTTCGAAGGCGCTGCGCATCCTTTTTATTGGAAACCGAAACTTCGGATCCCGGATATCTATGAGAACGAGGCCCATAAAAAGGCTTTCGGACAGTTTCTGGATTCAGTGTTGAAGACCAACGGTGAGGAAAATATTTTGAGGCAGATTATTCAACTGGATCAACGAAAGATCAAAGGTCTCGGACCTGCGGTTGCCAACATCCTCTATTTTCTTCAGCCGACGCTTATGCCGCCCTTCAATACGGCGATTGTCCGCGGCTACAACCAGCTTTTTAGCCAAAATGAAAAGCTCGGATCCTGGGGTAGTTATATGAAAATGCGCGAGCATATTTTAGAAGCGAATAACAAACACAAGGACATTTTGTCGAACGATCTCGGAGCTATCACGGGCCTTATTTATGATGTAGGCGTGGGACAAGTGATTGTGGACGGCCAAGCGATCACGAACGGCGATCCGATTAAGTTACATGTCGTGAAAAGCCGTCATCAAGAGATTCTCGCTGATGTCGAAGAAGAGACCGCTCATACCAAGGTTCAATATCTTCTTCTGAAAATAGGGAAGGCTCTCGGGTATGACGTTATTCCGGCTTCAAACGATCGATCAAAATCCTTCGAAGATGAAAAGTTTTCGTTTATTTCGCTGTCCGATCTACCCGATCTAGGAATTAAAGGAGATGTTTTAAAAACGATTGACCTCATCGACGTCCTATGGTTCGAAAAAGGGAAGAACCACATCATCGGTGCTTTTGAAATCGAAAAATCCACCTCGATTTACTCAGGCATCCTTCGACTCATGGATCTTGGGATTTCTTTTTCGGATTCAAAGATTATGATCAGTCTTGTCGCACCCGATAAAAGGGAAAGAGAAATTTTGGTTCAACTAGCACGACCATCGCTTTTGAGTGGAAGGCCGGTCGAGATCGGCTACATTCTTTTTTCGGAGCTCTATAAACACGCGGACTCTATCTGCTGTTTGGGCAATGACTTGTCGATTCTAAGAAAAATTACTCGTCGCCCGAGTGGATGAAGCGCACGTTATATACCGCATATCAGACGTCCGTGGCCGTGAGGCGTTAGATAGCTAATAATGAAAATCCTCTGTTCCCAGTATAAAAAATTCATGGGTAAGAAAGAGCTGTACAACGATCCTTACCTTTCTTAATGGATTCTAGGAGTGCATTGAAAAAATTACGATTTGCCTGTCTTGTTTACGTTTTATTCTGTAGCTTGTTTTATGCATCGACGGTTCTTGCCCATAAAAACGATTATATCGGATTATATCGATGAAACCCTGGTGTATCTTACTCTTGAAAAAGGTGAGATTGAATCTGAGTACTGGTTTGATTGTGGCACTCGACTAAAGGATGATTTGAAGGATTTGGATGATAAGGTTGACCTTACCCCGCAAAAGGGGACACGTTAGACTAATTTTATTCCCCGCAGTACAATGCCTTCATGAAACTCGCCGTCGTGTTGGTCCACGGAATCGGGAACACGCGCAAAGACTGGGCCGACAAGATCATTCCCGCCGTTGAAGGACGTTTAAAATCAAAGCTGAATAAAATCCTGGGGCCGCAAGCGCCTGCGGCCATCGACGAAGTGGCCGTCATCAGCCACGTCTACTGGGAGGGCGTTTTTAACGACAGGGAGAACATGACCTTCCCCAGTTCAGTGGACAGGTCGTAAAGACAGGTTCGCCTGCCTTTCGTACTCAAAAGGGCTCAAGTAACCGAGCGTGGAGTGAGCCCGTCTTCGATTGTAATACATTTCCACGTATTCAAAGATCCTTCTTTT
>ORJL011412399.1_pt1 | contig 33766 bp, 44 predicted proteins | sample 1779941 | NCBI WGS metagenome assembly ORJL01 (sample SAMEA104232317, study PRJEB22302) | groundwater metagenome | biome: forest; feature: aquifer; material: groundwater | place: USA | collected 2011-08-07 | depth 5.8 m | reverse complement strand
TTTTCATTTTTTTTCAAATTCATTTTTTCCTTATTTTCATTTTGTTTTCTTCATTTTTTCCTTATTTTCATTTTGTTTTCTTCATTTTTTAATAGCGGTGCGCTGTTGACAGGCAGTTCATCGATATTCTCCCGCTGCCATCCGCGCACTGCTGGGAAGTATATGGTTTTGGGGGTTTAAAAAGATGCCTGAATGAATGGGGGCAAAAAGCGAAAAAGGGAAAAATGCTGGAAAAAAATCACACTGTCTTCTTGTCCACGATGATGTGGTCGGAGGCAGCCAGGACGGAAGAGTACGGAATGACAAGCAGCCCGTCCTCCTTTTTCATGCCCCTTGCCGCGGGGTTGTCGAGGTTGGGCTCCACAAGTATGGATTCGATTTTGCCGGTCGACTCCTGGACGTCAAGGTCGATTAGCTTCCCTAGCTCCTCGCCGTCGTTGGTTATTATTTTCTTGCCTGCAAGCTGTTTGGCTATGACTACTTTGGGCATAAGCATCACCTGATGAGCCAGATATGGGGTTTTAGTTTAAATAGCTTTCCGTGCGCACGGCGGAGAAATCACCCTTTGCAGTCCGTCCGCGCAAGGAAATCACTGCTTTGCCATCCTGTAAATCTGCAGGTGGGGCACGCCGCCTATTTCGATGATTGAGGATTTTGAAGCAAGTTTTGCCTCGATGGCGGCGCCGACCGACAGTTTGCCTGCAAGGTTTGCAGAGTCGCATGAGGCAAGCGCGGATTTCAGACCCGCCACTTCTGTTTTCTCCCCTTCGTAGAATGGGCGGAACTTTATTAGGTCAAGCACTATTGCGCCGGAAGAGTATTTTTTCCCCAATATGGAAGTGTCTGCTGCCGCAATGACATTTTGCCCTCCTTGCGTGTGCCGCCGCATCACTATTGGCATGGGAAAATTAAAGGCAGGAAGGTTAAAAGGGCTACTTGAGCCCCGAAGATTCCTGTTCGTAGTACAAAGACACCGAGTCGTTGGATTGCTTTGGGGCTGCAAAGACTATGCTTCCGCCTGCACGCACGTCGATTCGGTAGGGCAGCTCGCTCACGCGCTGCGAGATTTTTGAATCGCCCCCGCCCGATGCCCTGGATTGGGTGCCGTTCAGGTCTTTTTTGTCGGAAAAAACGGGGGGCGATTGGCCGCTCCCCGTCCCTTCCTTGTGCGAAAGCTTTCTTGAAAAATTCAGCATGTTCCCACCCGCCAGTGGGCATAAAGTGGGAGGAGAATAAAATAGAGGCGGCGCAGATGCTACAAAATCAGTGTGATTTGAGCCATTTTGAATATTTGCTGGAAACTGCAGAGGGAGAAATGGAATAAACCATCGGCACAAAATAGGGGTGGCTTTTTTCAATGAGCTTTTTTGCAGCGGATGCTTTTTTTTCATCGCACTTGAATTCGACGATGTATTCGCACGAATCAACCAGCTTGCCTTTCCAAAAATACGCGGATTTGGCAGGGAAATATGTTGCGCATGCTGCCAGCTTTGATTTGACAAGAATCAGGGATAATTTTTTCGCATCTTCGCATTTTTCCACGGACGTAACGAGAATTTTCATCAGAGCAACCTCCTGTTTGTCGCCATGCCAAGGTGGGAGAGCGAATTCCACAGAGTAAGCCTGAAAAGGCCTTCCTCGAAATCAAACCTTGACAAGCCGGCATTCCCCATGCGCAGGCTTCTCCAGTTCTTGAGCGGGATGTTCAGAAGATGGCAGGCAAGCAGCATGATGGGCCCGTGGTGGGAAACTATAAGGGCGTGGCGGGCGTCGGATTTGCAAATTGTGCTTTCAAAATAATCCACAACGCGCGTCTGCACCATTTGGGCGGATTCGCCCCCTGGGGCAACTTTGAACGGGTCAAGGTGGTCGGCATAATACTGGCTTTCCCCGCCCCAGTTCACGCCCTCAAGCTTTCCGTAGTTTTTTTCACGCAATTCTGTTGCAAATGTGGCTGGCGCCTTTACGCCGCAGTGCTTCAGGGTGTCTTTTGCGCGCTCCAGGTCGGAGCAGAACACATGGCTGAATTTCTCGTGCCCGAGCCTTTTTGAAAGAAGCGCTGCCTGCTCCCTGCCAAGGGGGGTGAGAGGGCAGTCGGTCCAGCCTGCGAAGAATTTGCCGTGGTTGGATTGGGCCTCGGCATGGCGCAATAGCATGAATGAATCGAGCATGATGCAAAATAAGAAGTGCCAGAATAAAAACGGTTGCATGGAAAAAATGAAATAGCCCCAACCGGATTCGAACCAGTGTAACGAGGTATCCCTTGAGGGAATACTTCGAAGTCGCTCCGTCATTCAGAGCCTCGTGTCCTTGGCCTTCCCATGTTGGTTTCCAACATCGGGAATTTGACCGCTAGACGATGGGGCTATTTCCAGCAGACGTTTCGTATGCTTAGTATTATTGAACCCGATTTCTTTTAAATATCTTCTTAGAAGGCACGGCGCCCTTTTTAATGTGGAATTGGGAAAATAATTCCATCGGGCCCATGGTGGAATGGTTACGCAGCCAGCCCTTCGGGCTGTCGCGCGTCCGGCCGCCTTCGGCGTCCGTCCGTACGCCCGGCCTTCGGTCGGTCGTCCGCCCAGCCGCTTCGCGTCTGTGCGACACGTCTGCCTTTTTAATTTCAGTTTTCAGAATATTTCACCGAGCCCATGGTGGAATGGTTAACACGTCTGCCTTACACGCAGAAGATTGGGAGTTCGATCCTCCCTGGGCTCAAAATAAAAATTGGAGAATCTAGTCCTCTTCGATCTTCAAATAGGGCTTGAGCAGCTTTTCAGCCTTTGCTATCTTGTCCACTTTCAATGCGTCCACCACGAATCCGTCGCCCTTGCAGAGCACGTGTATGGCCTCGATGTTGATTGAGTTGTCGGCCAGCAGCTTGCTCACCTTGGAAAGCTCCCCGGGCGAGTCTGCAATCTTGATGAGCAATACGTCGAAGCCAAGGGGGTCGTAGCCGTTTGCCTTCAATAGCTCAATCGCGCGCTTGTCATCCTTCACCGTCATGTTGATTATTGTTTTTCCGCCGATTATGCCCGAGTAGATTGACTCGATGTTGATGTGCGCCTTGCCAAGTATGAAGGAAATGTCGGATAGTATTCCGGGCTTGTCGTCCACTACGATGTTTAACTGTTTCATGGGATTTCACCTAATTGTTCGGATGTATGTATGGCTCCAGCAGCTTCTCGCCCTTTGCCTGCTTGTCAAGCTTCAGCGAATAGAGCGTGAGGCTGTCCCCGCGCGTCAGGAGATGCACTGATTCGATGTTGACCCCGTTTTCAGAAAGCATTTTCGACACCTTGGAAAGCTCGCCGGGCCTGTCTGTCAGGTGCACCACTATTATGTCTGATTCCATCACCTTGTAGCCGTTGGCGTGCAAAAGCGATGTCGCCCTCTCGGGGTCCTTCACAAGGAGGTTGATTACCGCCTTGCCGCCCGCAACATTGACGTCGATGGATTCGATGTTTATGTGCGCCTTCCCAAGGATGAATGAAATGTCCGCAAGCACGCCCACTTTGTCATCTACCAGTATGGTGATTTGCTTCATTTCCTTCCTCCCGTTCAAGTAAAGAAGCGGAAAATTAAAAAACAGATGTAAAACAACCGGGCGGGCGGCTTGGGGGTTCGAACTTTTCAAGTTGGGGTGATTTCCGGGAATGGAGCCTGATGCTCCGCGCCAACTTGGCGCGGGCAACCCATTCTCCAAGGATAGGTCGAACTGTCTCCCCCGCCCGCCCGGATTAACCCTAAATGCCTTGCGGCAGTGGGGAGCCTGCATCCTGCCCCTTCCTGCGCAAAAGCCGCTCAAACTGGCTTCTGACTTCCGGCGGCAGAGTGGCGAGATACTTGTCAATATCCGCTTTCTCGGCCGTGGTAAGCTCCTTGCCATCAAGCCCTTTCTTGAGCGCATCTGCGGTTTTTCCAGATATTCCCCCGGCTGCGACAAGCGCGCTCAGAGAGTCTGTCAATGCCTGCTTTGCTGCAAACAAGGCATCGTTGTATTTTGCAGCGTCATCAACCGCCGCAGTCACTGCCTTGAAATAGTCGTCAACCTGCTTCTGGTATTTTGCCTTCATCGCATCGATATCTGCGGATGCGGCTGGCTTGCTTGAAGGGCTTGAATTGGTTGGGCCCGGAGCAAGTTTTTCAGTGGTTGCAGGCTTTGGCGTGGTCCTGAACGGATTGTTCTGCGCACAAAGGGAAGAGGAATCCGCGCCCTTGCCGCCCCTTATGGAAGTCATGATTGAACTGGCAAAAGGCTGGGCAGAAATAAATGCCCCGGCCACAAGCACAGTCAATGTTGTATTCCTGATTTTTGATCTAACGCTCATCATAATCACCCCTAGAATGAAAATATGCTGGTCACGGTCAATTTCCATGACCAGTCTGCCGGAATCACGTGCGCCCCGTTGTACGTGGTGTATTCGTTTGCCACGCCGAACAGGTGAGTTGCGCCAAGGTCGATGCTAAGGAATTTCGCATCCACCTTCACCGAGCCGATAATCATGCGGTTGGCATCGGGCGCGGTGAGCGCATTCGTGCGCACGTTTGCGGTAAACGATGTTGCCCCATCATTGTAAATTACCCTTCCGCCAAGCACGAATCCCTCAGATGCGGTCAGGTAATCCTGGCTTTTCCTACCGTTTGAGGAAATTGAGACGTTTTCATAGCCTCCGAAAACGCCTGCGGCGAAGTCCTGCCAGAGAACCTGCCTGTCGGCGCCAATAAACGCATGCCCGTTGGTAATGCTTGTGTTGTCTTTGTAAGACAGATTCTGCAATGCAAGGTCGGTGTAGATGCCGTTTTGGTTGTCGATTTTCCATTTTGCAAAGCCGGTTGCAGCAAAACTTGTGGCGTTGCCACCGTCAGCCTCCACCACCGGCTTGGAGCTGATTTCAGCCGAAGCCTTTGCTGCGACATCTTCCCCATTGAACGAGCCTTCGACTTTCGCGCCTCCGCCGGTGCTTGGTGCGCCGGTGGAATCAATGCTTCTCTCCTGCCCCTGCCTTTCCACAAATGCAGTGCCGCCTACGGTGAATCCTCCTTGGAAATAGCGCCTGTAGCCTGCGGAATATTTTGTGTTGTTGCCGCGATCGGTGCCGTTGGGGCCGAGGTTGGAATTGTGGCCGCCTTCCACTCCGGCCTGGATTGCATTGAAATTTTTGGTGGTGTCCGGAACAGCAGTAGTGGGTGCCGGGGTCGGTGTAACGGGAGTCGCGGGGATTGTCTGCGCATTAACCGCGCGTGCAATCAATATAGTGGCGCCGACAATCTGCAATGTTCTTTTTGTGGCAGTGAATAATTTCCTGCCGAATGTGCGCACAGGCTGCCTTCGCTGCATGCCTGCATTCCCTTGTGTGCCGTTCAATGAATCCCTTTTCATGAGTACCCCCCACCTTTACTGTGTAAAACTATGATTTAACGTGTTAGATGTATTTAAATGTTTGTATTGGAGTGCCTGCGTGTATATTTGAGGCGCATAATTAATTAAGGCATTCTTGCTTGGCTTTGGTATGAGAATTGCATTCTTTTCAGACACTTTCCGGCCGAACAAGGACGGAGTGGTAAGCGCGATGGCCACGCTTGAGGGCTATTTGTCTTCAAAGGGGCACAAGGTGAGGTATTTTGCCCCGATGCCGCAAAAGCCGCAAGACGTGCACGAGGGAGTTGCATATGCGCCGTCTTTCCCTTTCCCCCCTTACCCGCAATACCGGATTTCGTACAATACGGATTTGCTTGTGAAGGAGTGCATGGCATGGAAGGCGGACGTCATACATTCGCACGCAATGGCGACGTTGGCGCTTGCGGCACGCCGGGCAAGGAAAGTATCAGGAATTCCCCTTGTGGGCACATTTCATACGATGCTCCCGGATGCCGTGCACTACATTTCAAAAAACGAGGGCGTGCAAGACTGGTCTGAGCATCTTTCCTGGACTTACCTAAAATGGCTGTATTCCAAATTCGACGTGGTGACATCGCCATCAAAATACGTGCAGAACAGGCTGCGCACGCACCATATCCAGAGCGTGGTGGTGCCCGGCGGCATTGACACGGACAAATTCACGCCTGGAAAAATACCGCCGGAAGTTTCCTCTTTTGTGAGCAACTCCGGCCCGGCATTCCTTTTTGTGGGAAGGATGGTGAAGGAGAAAAACATAGACTATCTGCTTTCGCTTGCCATGCAGCCTGCGATGAAAAAGGCGCATGCGGCGTTTTACTTTGTGGGCGAGGGACCCTATAAGGAAGAGTTTGCGGCAAAGGCGAAAAAACTTGAGGACACGGAGAAAATTGCGCTTGGCAGCGCGAGGTTTGCAGGGAGGGTGAAGCTGCCCACGCTTCTTGGATTTTACAGGTCTGCAAGCGCATTCGTGTTTCCATCTAAATTCGAGACGCAAGGCTTGGTTGCGCTTGAGGCGATGGCGTGCGGCACGCCGGTGCTGGCATTGTCAAGCACTGCGGCGGGAGAGGAAGTGATTGACGGGAAGAACGGCATGATTGCGAATGAGGAGGAGGATTTGTCCCTTGTTGCCGAAAAGCTGCTTGTGCTTGCTAAAATGAAAAGGAAAATGTCAGGTGCGTGCAGGAAGACGGCTTTGGAATTTTCACGGGAGAAAGTGGGGAAGAGAATGCTTGAGGCATACAAGCTGGCGCGAAAGAAATGCGGGAAATGAAAGCCGGCCCGGTATTTTTTGGGTTGATTACTTTGACCGCTTTCCAGGCGGAGGTGAGTCTTCTGGCGGCACGGTGCTAGCCTTTGACCGCTTTCCAGGCGGAGGTGATTCTTCTGGCGCCGTGCGTCCGAAATCTCCATCTGCCGGCACAGTGGAGGGTATCTTCCCGATGTACTCTTCGGGTTTCCGCCCGCGTGTTGAACCGTATTTATTGGCTTCCTCGAGGCACATGCCCCTGCCTTTTAGGCTCGGCGCTTCGTCGCTTGCCTTTTCAAGGGCTTTTTTCACATCGCCTGCGCACATTGGGTAAATGGCCACTGCGGCCTCGAAATACCTGAATGCACGCCTATAAAGCGGCGGGGTAAAATCGCTGCTTTTAAGGGCTTCGGACCCCGACTTGATGAGCGAGTTTGCTGTTTTGCTGTCAAGCGAATCCAGCTGGCTGGATTCTTTTTTGTATGGATTCACTTGGAATACGAACATGCGTACCGCCTCCGGCATAAATAGAAAGCGTATATATATTCGTATGGTTCGACCGCAAACTGCAACTTATCAGGGGGCAATTATTTTAAGGGGCAAATTCAGAGTATAGGCTATGCAACGCAAGGGAATAATTGCCGCGGCAAGGGAAGTGCTCATGCGGCACGGGATAAGGAAGGCTTACATTTTCGGCAGCTTTGCAAGGCGGGAGAAAACGCCCAAAGACATAGACATTGCAATAGTGCCTCCCGGTGGAAAGTTTTCGCTTTTGGATTTGGTCGGGCTTGAGCAGGAGATTGAGGACAAGACTGGAAAGAAAGCGGATGTTTCATTGCTTAGGGCGATGAAAAAGGGCGTATTGGCCAATGCCAAGGCGGATATGGCGGCGATAGTATGAAAGATGGGGCCGGAAGCGAAGCTGCCTGCCTTGAGGACATTCTTGCCTGCATCGGCAAGATTAAGGAGTTCACCAAAGGCATGGATTTTGGAAAATTCGGCTCAAGCGAGCTTGTGCAGGATGCGGTGCTGCGCAACCTAGAAGTGATGGGCGAAGCGGCGTCAAAACTGCCGGAAGAGTTCCGCAAAAAGCATCCCGAGGTGGAATGGAGGAAAATAATCGGGATGAGAAACAAGCTGATTCACGGCTATGATGATGTCGATGCCGAAATTGTTTGGAATGCTGTGGAGAAGGATTTGCCGGAATTTGAAAAAAACATCGTGAAATTCGAAAAGGGATGAACCGCCAGGGGAATACTTGCGTTAACCTTCCATCTTCATGCTCTTGAGCAGGTCGGGCATATCGTCTATTGTCACCAATTTTGCCCGGTAGTTGTAGATTTCCATTTTCAGCGCAAGCGCCGCCGACTCCGAGGACTGCAGATGCCCGCGGAATTTTTCAAGAGTGTAGCTGTCCGTGAAAAGAATCCAGCTTCGGCCCAGGGGCACGGTTTCAAGCGCGCGCGACACTACTTTGTAGTCGCCGGTGAAGAAATGCACGAAGTATTCGCTCGTGCCTATCAGAAGTTTCACGTCGCAGTAGGGAAGCGCGTCAAGCTTGGAGAAGCGGATGGCGTTGTTGACGCACAAGTCGCGCAGGCGCCGGAATATGGCGCGCCTCTCAATAGGCTGCCCGGATTCGGTTGACCATTTCACAAGCCCCCAGTAGCCAAGCGAGCGCTCGGTAAGGCTTAGCTCCTCAAGGCGCTCAAGCACCCTCTCCAGATTGTAGTCGCCGATTGCGATGGGCTTGCCGTTGTAGGTCATCTTCATGAAGCCGCCCTTCATCTCCTCGACCTTCAGCGGCATGCGCTCCCACGAATAGTCCCGGTTAATCTGGTCGAAAATGGACAGCACCACGGAAGTTTTGACCGGGATTTTGGTGAGGGAAACCGGCGGGAAGTCGGGTATGTCAAGCAGGAACATCGCCTTTTCCGGCCGGCGAAGATAAATTCCGACAAGCCCCACGGCAAGGGCGACAACCGCAAGGAATTGCACCCACGGGTTGTCGTAGAACTGGCGCACCACGATTTTGTTATAGGTGTATTTCTGCACGAATGCGCCGCCGAAGTCAAGCACTATGGTGTGCGGGATGCCAACGCCCGGGCCGCCCGTGAAAGCGTATTTTGGCGCGAAGCTTGCCTGCGAAATTTTCCGGAATTCCTGCGATGCGGCCGGCGCGCCATCCACGTAAATGCGCACGTAGTCCACCATGGCGGGCTGCCCGTTCATTAAAAACGAGAAATTGAACGTGCTGTCGCGGTATGCCACGTTCGGGCCGCCGGGGTAGGAATGCGGGCCCTTGATTTCCACGCCAACGACATCGATAAGGGTGGCGGCATATATTTTGCCAGGCTCGTCTGCGACGGAAAGCAGGTATTGCCCTGGCGGAACATCGGTTTGCAATGTGGATTTTTTGGTGATTATCGGGGTGGTAAGCCCTGCCTCAAGCTCGTGGCGCTCCATCACGGTCTTGTTGGAGGAGAGTTCGAAATAGAGCTTCACCGGGGCGGAGGTTTGCTCGCGAAGCGCAACGAACACGTCGTACCGCTTGCCGCCGAGGTAGCGCGGGGTAATGGTGCTGTTTTGGGCGAAGTAAAGGTCGCCAAGCTGCCCCTTGTGCACATAGTAATCGTCAAAGAAGCTTCGCGCAACGCCGTTGGTGTCGTTCACCAAAAATGTGAGGCGCAAAAACCCCGCTTTCAGCCTTGATGGGCTGAGCACGAGGTTTGCGCGGGAGGGCGTGGAGTTTGTCAGGTTGATTGAGGCGTAGGATTCCGATACCGGGTGAAGGTAGGGCATTTCAACAATGAGCTTTCCGATATCCTCTGCGGCCTTGCTTGAATCGTCCGCCCACCCCCCGTCAAGGGATTCCGGCAGCATGATGATGGAGCCTTGCCCCGCGTTGAGGCTGGAAATCGACCCCCAGACTTGCTCTGGAGCCTCGGTTTCACGCGCGGTCAGCTTCGCGGTGTAAAGGGGCACGCGCATGCCAAACCCGTTTTCCGACACAGGTTTTGATTTGGTGTCAAACGATATTCCGGATGCCTCTTTCTTGAATTTTGTCGCCTCTTCAGGGGTGCCGGTCGGGGAGAGGAGGAAATCGAACGTGTCGCCGATGTAAATCACGCGCGTGCCGCCTGCCGCCAGGGAAAGCAGGAACGGGGAATAGGAGGCTTTTGGGGGGAATTTTGGCATCGCCGGCGGGGCGGCATCAAGGAGGAACGAGGGCATATAGCCCGTGGGCAAAAGCAAAGTCGAGCCGGGCGGGATGTTTTCCAGGTCGGACGGTGAAATTTCCGAGATGGAAAATCCCCTGCCCCTAAGATAAGAGTCAAGCTTCTCCCGAAATTGCGGATAGATGTCCGCGCCGCTTCGCGGATAGCGGAGCACGAACACCTGCCGTGGCGGGATGGAGGGGTATAGCTTCGCGGACGGCCCGATGGTTTTGGCGTTAAGCGCGCTGAACTCTGACGACAGGTAAACCTGGTATTTCCCGGAATCCTGCGAGCCGTATGAGAGCATCTGCAAATCCGTGAGCCGCTGCGAAAAGCTTGCGGAAAATTCAGGAATGGGGGCAGGCGGGGAGGCAGGGGCTGATTTTGGGCCTGCGGAAACCATGGTCCAGCCCACAAGAAGGCCGAACATCAGCACGGCGAGCATGATGATTATTATGACCGTTGCTGCGGAGGAGCCCCCGCCTTTTGGCTTCTCTTTTGGCTCCTGCAGCCCCTTTTTCTTGCTTGAAAACATTTCCGCAAGCCTTGCAATTGGGTTGTCTGCGGATTTTTTCACCCGAAAATGCTCTGTCGGCTCGTAGCGCCGCCGGAGGTTGAACTGGTATGTGTTGCGGGTAATCTTCATGCCTTTGAGGGCTTCGTCATCCAACACAAACACCTGCTTCGCTGTTTAGTTCGCCCGCAAAACTGCCGGCCTGTTCGCATGCCCCGCCATCGGCCTGTTCGCATGCCCCGCCATCGGCTTGTTCGCAAGCGGCTTCATTCGTTCGTTCGGAATGCCCGGACTTGCGCTGGCAAAACTTGCAGGTGTTGCCGGCAATGTTCATGCCTTTGAGGGCTTCGTCATCCAAAGTAATCCCTCACTTCCTCGTTTCAAGGTAGCCTTCGCTCACAAGCTTGTTGAGGATTTGCTCAAGCCGCGTTTCCGGAACATTGTGCACGCGCGAGAATTCCGCGAGGTTTATTTCCCCGTTGTGCTCGGCGACCCATTCCTGTATTTTCATGCCCAGGACGGAATCGGAGAACGTTTCAAGCCCCCGCAGCTTCAGCGTGAGCTCGTCATTTTTCACCTTGAGGTCGTAATTTTCCTTCGACAGGGCGGAGTGGGCGTCGGACAGCTCCTTCACGCGCTTTTTCTGCAGGTCGGCATCGGACTTCAGCGAATCATATGATGAAAACAGCTTGTCGAAGTCGGTTGCGACGTATTCGTTCATGTCGGAAATTGCACCCTCCACCATCTGGTAGAGGTATTTCATGTCTATGCGGTAGGTGGAGGATGCCATTGTGAGCACGTTGAGCGCAAGCTTGATGACATCAAGCTTCCTCTTTTTTGGCGACGTGCCAGGCAGCAGCGTGTAGAGGATGTCGATGGTCTGCGGGCGGAAGTATAGTATTGTGAAAAGGTAGGGATTTTTCTGGATGTCCCTTCCCTCAACATTCAGGGCTATGACGGTTTCCGGCTCGTTGGCATCCTGCACTATTTTGAGGAAGGAGAGCATGGACAGCTCCGCAATCAGGCGCGAAGAATCGCCGCCCCTTGCTGCAAGTATGCGGAAGCCGCGCACCTGCGGCTGCGGAGCCGGGGCTGCGCCGGAGCCGGAAGACGGCCCGCCTTGCACTGCGCTGCCCGGCCTCCCGGGATAGGGGTCAGCCATTTGGGCCACCTGGCGTTTCATTGAACTGCGTCTGGAATTTCCAATGCATTGCATTTACCTCTTTTTCTTCCTGGATGATGAATGCTTGGCGGCGCGTGGGGGTTCTTTGCCGGAAATTGCACCGGATGCGGGCGGAGGCATCGGGTATGCGGGGGGCTGTGCCGCCTGGGATGGCGTTGCCTGCCCTTGTGTTGAAGCGGCGGATGCAAGCGGCGGGACGTAATCTGTGACTGATAGCAGCAGGATGACCCCTGCGAGCATTGGCGCAAGCACAAGGGATGCCAAATTGAAAGGCGCGCCAGACACGGGGGGCACAAACACGAAGAACACTACGATGCCAGCCGCCGCAATGGCGTGCTTCGCCCATTTGTTCTCGAAATTTTTCCTTTTCTTGGCGTGGATTTCGATGCAGTTTGGGCATACGACAAGGGTGTTGTTCTGCGCCATGTTTAGCTTCTGCTTGATTGCGCGTATTGCCCTGATTGCCTGTGTGTTGGCGACAAGCCCCCCGTCCGCCTCGTTGCCGCACATGATGCATTTTCCCAACGCCATAAAATCACCTTCATTCCATCGCCGTAATATTGCCAGCCATGATTGCGCGCATTTTTGCCAACTCATTCCACGCCACGGTCGCCTGTTTTCCCGGCGGCCGATTCCCCGCATTGGTTGCCGGCGTTATCGCCCGCTTGTTTATTGCCATCTAATCCTCCTGCAGGATAACCTGCGTGATGTCGCGCTCCCCCATGCCGCTTCGCTTGTAGTCGGCCTTGGAGAATATGTTGATTACGGTGGAGTCGTCAACTCCGGTATCCTTGAGGAAGGAGGTTATGTTTATCCTGCCGATGCCGTAGCGCTCCAGCAGGATTACGAAGTCGATGACGGAGATGTGGCGGTTCTTTTTCGTGAAAAGCTCCACTATCTCCTCGATGCGCACCTCGTCGAGGCCGAACGAGCGGAGCCTTTTCTTGAGCTCCTCCTTTTCAAATGAAACCGATTTTGCCATGTCCTGCTCACCCAAGGAAGCGTCGGCAAGGCCGCTCATGTCAAGGAACAGCTCCTGCATGGGCTCCTCCCCTACGATTTTGTCGATTAAAAAGGTTTCCGAGAATTGCGCCGTTGTCTGGAAAGCCATGTTGACGGCCGCCTGCCCCACCCCCAGCTTGATTATCTCGCGGCGCATGAAATCGGAAAAGTTGAGGGTGGACTGAAGGTAGTCAAGGTAGCGCTCGAATTTCACGCGCAATATGAACGTGGTGCCGACGTTGGAGAAAATCGCCTCGGAAATGTCCGTGGGGTTTTGGGAGGCGACGATGAGGCCGAACTGGTACTTGCGGCCCTCCCTAACAATCATCACGGCATCGGAATTGTCGTCCTTTGCTATTTTCCACGCCTCGTCCAAAACAACGAAAAGCTTCAGGCCCATGGTCGGGCTCCAGCCCTCCTCGCGCATTTTTTCCTTGATGAACTGCAGCATGGACAGGCCCGCCAATGCGCGGAAAACCTCGTCGGGCAAGCCCGACAAATCAAGGTCGACAAGGCCGGATGTGGTGAGCTCGTCCAGTTTTATCGTGGAATTCTGCGCGAAATAATCCTCGCCCTCGCGCGTGAACTGCTTTATGCGGTAAATCGCATTCTCCAATTCGGCGGGGAATTCGTATGTGCCCCCCTCAAGGGACTCCTCAAGGATGCGCTGCACGTCGCGCAGCGTGGGCGCCTTCAGCGGGCGGCCGAGGGCGTCGCGCTGTGTTTTGCTGTCGAGCTTGAATTTGCCCTGCACATACGCCTTTTCAATCGCAACTTCGGTGAGCCTTTTTTGCTCCGGGTATCTTCCGATGTCGGTGAGGATTTCAAGCGTGCGGACAAGCTGCTTTATCCTGTCGTTGGGCTTCATGCCCCCCAGGTCAAGGAGGTTGATGTACGCCCCCTTGCCAAGGGCGATGACTTTGCCTCCCGCCTGCTTCACCCAGTCACGGTACTCCCCAGCCCAGTCGATGATGAACGCATTGGTGCCCCACACCAATGATGCGCGCGTGAGGAAAGTTTTCACAAAATAGGACTTGCCCGCGCCGGTGATGCCCACCACGCAGATGTGCGGGTTGGTGATGCGCCGGAACGTCCAGTAAAAGGGCACGTGGAAAATTTTCGTCGGCCCGATGAAAATGCCATCGGTGGGGTCGTTTATCAGGAATTCTTCCGGGGGCTCCGGCGGGCGCACGAAAATGTTGCGCCTGCCGATTTCCTTGTTGGTAACGTTCCAGAGTGTCAGCCTTCCCATTGCAAACCCCTAAGTTTAGAGTACCGCCTGGTCCATTGCGTCCTGCGTTGGCGGTATGATGTGTTCCCAGTTGAAGCACCGCAGCATCTCGTCGCCCTGCAGCGCAACCACTTCCACGTTGAGCGCGTTGGAGATTGTGGCGCGAAGCTCGTTTGCCTGCGCCTTTGCGGTTGCGGTGGCGCCCTCCTTTGACACTCCGACTGCGGTGGTCATCACGTAAGTGATGGCGCCCATTGGTTTCACTCCGGACACCAGGCGGTTGAGCTGGTTCTCGTAATATCCCACTTCCTTCTCGTAGCGGTCCACGCGCAGCACGTCCGGGTCGGGCTTTTCCCTCTCGCGCGAGAGGCGAAGCTGCGCCTCTGCGTGCTTTGTCTCAAGCTTGAGGCGGTGCAAGGACATGTCCTTGACATACACCATCATGGCGAATTTCACCGGGAAGCGCACGGAAGAGATTGCGCGCTCGAAATATTCGGAATAAATCACGTTTTCCTCAGGCGACTTGTCGGTTGTGGATTCGTAGATTTTCACATTGAGGAAGGATGACGCGTAATAGAGGCCGCCCACCTGCTTGAGTATGACATCCTGCGCCGGGGGGATTTCGAAATTCCCCTCCATTATCTGCACAATCCGCATGCGGGAGGTGGCAAGGGGTATGATGAAGTAGCCGTATTTGTAGATGAGGACTGAAAGGCCCGCGCCGCTAAGGCAGAGGATTGCGAAAACCGGCTGCAAAATGCCCCCGCCGGTGAGGAAGATGCCCACCGCGCCAAGCATCGACATTCCGACCGCTGCCGTGGTGACATATTTGACGTTGAACTCCATCCGCACTCACCCTCAATCTTCGAAAGCAATAACCAATACGGGCTTTAAAAACCAGACGGCGGATGGGAGGGCGGAAAAACCCCTTCGCAAGAGTTTTAAATGAAGCAACGGATATTACTGCGGGATTACAATGGCTCCGACAACCCTTGATATCAGGTATGATTTGCATCTTTACAAGGGGAAAAAATTCTTTGTCGCCAACTGCCCATCGTTTCGCATAACCACACAAGGAAAGACCGTTTCCGCGGCTTTGAAAAACTTCAATGATGCACTGCAGCTTTGCCTTGAGGACGAACAATGGTGCAAGTTCTACGGCGTTTCGAACATAAAGGCAAGGCAGGTGTCAAAGCGTGGCAGGCGGCAGGCTCCCTCGGCTCTCGGGGCGTGAGCTTCTCAAAATATTCTGCAACAGGCTAGGCTGCGCCATAACACGGCAACGGGGCAGCCATGCCAACCTGATTGGAACGGTAAAAGGCGTGAAAGTTGCATTTACCATACCGCTGCATGAAGAGCTTGACACCGGGACACTGCTTTCCATTGTGCGGGATGTGGGGTTAAGCAGGGAAGAATTTCTTTTGTTGGTTCGGAATAAATAGTCGCTATTAATAATTTTCCTAAGCCAAATACAACTGGGAGTTGAAAATGGCAGACGAGCTGACTTACAGGAAGCTGTGCGAATTGTCGCGCGAGGAGAAGGCGACGAATAGTCTGGTGGGCCTGCCCCCTGACTTTGAAAGCACGGCTTCCGCCCTCATTGCCACCATGAACGAGCTTGCCTCCCGCTCGCCTTCTGTCGAGGCAAAAAGAGAATGTGAAAATGCGGCACGGATGCTTTCCACACTCCTTAGGATGCGAAGGCAGAAGATTGTTTTCAGGGCTTTAAATGAGGGGCACAAGCACGAGACATCCGGCATGACGGATGGAGACCATGCATTATTTGACAGGGCGTGCTCGCTTTTTGAGGAGGAGGACCTGAGGGTTGCGAAAACAATAAGCGGCAAAAAAATTGAAAACGCGGATGCCGATGGTGGAAACGGCCCATTAAGCCCGCCTGCCGCGGCGGTTTTGGCCAATGGCGGCGAGTCCACGGTTGCTTCCGCTGTTGCTATTAATTTAAAAAGGCTGAGAATAATAAAGGACGTCAAGGCATACCGCGCATCGGATGGAAGCACGGTGGGGCCGTTCAAAATCGGCGATGAGATACCCCTTGCGCCGCAGGAAGCGGACCTTCTTGTGCGGGGGCGTCTTGCTGAAAATGTTGATTAACAGGTGAAGCCATGAAATATCCGAAGGAATCAAGGACTTACTGCCCGACTTGCAAAAAGCACACAACCCACAAAGTGAAGCTTGTGAGCAAGGGCGCAAGGCGCTCCATGTCAATCGGCGATCGGAAGCACAACCGCTCGCTTATGGGGCACGGCGGCAAGCGCGCCGGCGAAAAATCCGTGAAAAAGCAGGGCAAGCACCAGGTCGTGATAATGGAATGCTTGATATGCAAAAAAAAGCACAACAGGACAATCGGCTCAAGGACGAAGAAAAAGCTTGAGATGCAGTAAGGTGTTTTGATGAAAAGCAGGTTTTTGAGGATAAAATGCGAATGCGGCAATGAGCAGAACGTTTTTGGCAACGCGTCAAGGCAGGTCAAATGCCTTGTGTGCAATGCGCTGCTTGCAAAGCCCACGGGCTCGCGGGTGAGCCTTGCGGGCGGAAAGGGAAAGGTTTCCAAAGTGCTTTGATTTTCAGTTTTTAGTTTGGGTGCGGGGTTGCATGAATGGTTGATTTGCCGGAAGTCGATGAACTGGTCATTGCGACAGTGAAGAAAATAATGCCATACGGGGCGTTCTGCGCCCTTGACGAGTACGGGGGGAGGGAAAGCTTCCTGCACATTTCCGAAGTGGCCCCAAGATGGATTAAGAACATCCACGAATTTTTGCACGAGGGGCAAAGCCTTGTCGCCAAGGTGCACAACGTAATACCGGACAAGAGCCAGGTGGACATTTCGATAAAGAGGGTTTCGGATTCCGAGAAGAAGGCGAAGCAGGAAAGCGTGAGGCACACCCGCAGGGCCGAGAAGCTTTTTGAGATTGCAAAGAAGCACGCAAAGAGCACAACTGACGAGGCTTTTGCGGCAAGAAGGCAGATAATTGCAAAGTACGGGGATTTGCTGCAGGCTTTTGAGGGGATATCAACGGAAGGGGAAGCCGCCCTTGCGGGAATGAAAATCGAGAAAGGGCTGCTCAAGAGCCTCGTTGAAGTGGCGCAGAAAAGCATCAAGAAAGTGCGTGCGCAGGTGCGCGCCCTTGCCGAAATCACTTCGTATTCGGACAGGGGGGTGGAGGAAATCCGCGCCGCCTTTTTGGGCGTGAAAGTGCCTGAGGGCTCCATTCTAAAGATACAGTATTTGGGCGCGCCGCGCTACCAGATAGTCCTTTCCACTGAAGGGGAGTACAAGGAGGCAAACAAGCTGCTTGAGGGCATAAAGGGCCATCTTGAGGGCTATTCCAAGGGGCACAACCTGGACTTTTCCTGGAAAGAGGGCGTGGAAGAAGAGGAAGAAGGATGAAGTGGCTGCGCAAATGCCATCAGGGCGGGCATTACACTCTTTTGCAATCATGCCACGGGGCGCCTGCGGAAAATCCGCATCCTGCAAAATTCAATCCGCTGGATTTGCACGGGAGGCATAGACGAAGGTTAAAAGGGTTGGCGTAATCAACCTAACTTGTGAGAGCAATGGAACACACCACCGTCATAGTCAAAAAGAAAGTGAAAATGTCAAACCCCGTGCTTATTGAGGGGCTGCCCGGAATAGGGCTTGTTGGCAAGATTGCCGCCGAATACCTTATCAAGGAAAAGAAGGCCGAGCGCATCGCGATACTTTATTCCCCGCATTTTCCGCACCAGGTGGTGATGCAGAAAAACGGCGTGGTGCGGATGCTCAAGATGAAATTCTACCACGCAAAGGCGGGAGGGCGGGACATGCTCATCCTTGTTGGCGACGTGCAGGCCGCAACTTCGGAAGCGCAATATGAAGTCACCGGAAAAATCCTTGATTATTTCCAATCGCAAAAGGGGCGGCAGATAATCACGCTTGGGGGCTATGGCACGGGCAAGGCGCCCCCCCAGCCAAAAGTGTTCGGGGCAGCCACGCACAAGAAAATAATCCCGAGGTACTCCAAGGGCGGGGTTGCGTTCGGGCAGACGCGCGGGGGGATAATCGGGGCGGCAGGCCTTCTTCTTGGCCTTGGAAGGGTGAGGGGGATGCACGGCATCTGCCTCATGGGCGAAACGCACGGGGGGTATGTCGACCCCAAGTCGGCGCAGGCGGTGCTGCTTGCCCTTGGAAAAATCCTGGGCATTAAAATCGACGTCGCAGCTCTTGCACAGAAGGCAGATGCGGGGGAAAAATTCATCCGCAAGATGGAAGCGGAGGCAAAGAAGCAGGGCGAGCTTGCCATCGAGGGCGGCGCGCAGCCCGCCCCCCGCGACTTAAGCTACATAAGGTGAATTATTTCCCGGATTTTTTCAGGAAAAGGAATGCGAGTGAAATTGCCGCGATTATTATTCCGGCGGCAAAAGGGGCGTAAAGCGCAAAATCGAAATCCAGATAACTTGTTTGCTGCGCGTGTGTGCGGTTGCCCGCCAAGCCGCCCCCTGGCGGATTGCCCTGGTTTTCTTGGATTTTAGGCGTAAGGTCAAAAGGAAGGGGGGCGATGCCGTTTAGGCGCAAGCCGCTTTCTGCAAACGCTTCCGCGGTTTCATCTGCTTTTGAGATTTCAAGGAGCAGATCGCGCGCCCGGGCAACTTCCACCCTTGAAGCCCCGACAATGCCGGGAGAAAACGGGGGGGCGCAATACATCTCCCTCACAAGCAGGCTGTTCTTTGTCAGGCGCGCGCCCAAATCATCAAGTTCCTCCAGGGCAAGCGCATAATCCTTGAGGTTTTCTTCAGTTGGATACGCGGAGGCCATTGAAGCTGCAGACCGCTCGTTTTTGGCCAAATCAAAAAAATCGCGGGTGTCGTTCTCATACTGCCAGAGGGCAAGGATGAACTTGCCGCCAAGATGCGATGCGACTTCCATGCAAAAGGACGGCACGCTGTTGCACGCCTTCAGGCATGTTGCATATGAAGTGCACTCCCGCTTCCCAAGCCCCATGATCCGCCTGCATTCTTTCTGCGATGAGGTGAAATTCGCCGGCAGCCCCTCAAGGCGAAGCGCCGCGCTTTTGGACAATGACGCCACGGATGCGTTCGCATTCCTGTCTTCGAGGTTTTTCATTACAAGCTTCAATGCCTCCGGAGTGCCGGATACGAACTGACCCGCCGTCCTGTCGCCATCCTGCCAAAGCTTGGCATATGCGGAATTGTTGTTTTGGAAGGCAATCATGTAGTAATGGCTGCCCCCGAAAGATGTCTCATAGGGGACCGAGAAGGACGAGCTGGCGCCATCGGCAAGCGACACCAGCATCGACAGTGATGCGCCCGACACTTCGGCGTGCTGAATTTGCGCCAGGGCAAAAAGGGCGAAAAGCAGGAGTTTGCGCATGCCCTACGCTCCGGCAACCGCTGCTGCGGGCATCAGGACTTTTATCGCGGCCCCCACCGCATATCCGGAAATTGCGGCCAAGCCGCCTATAAGGAGCATTTCAAATCCGGATTTCCACCAGATGCCGGTGGTCACCTTCGCCTTGTATGCGCCTGCTGCGAACAATATGGCAAGGGAAAACACGACTGAAATTGGAACCGCCAATGGCACGCTCAGGAATAGGAAAGGCAGGATGGGAAGGAAAGAGCCGGCAAACGAGGCTGCCCCGACCACTATCGCCTCGTTGGCGGGATTCAGGGACTCGCTTTCGTAAAGCCCAAGCTCCTCCTTCATCATGGTGTCAAGCCAGAGCGCTTTGTTCGAGGTGATTTTCCGCACCAGTGCGGACAGCTCCTTGCCGCGGAAGCCCTTCTTGTAATATATCAGCTCCACTTCCTTGCGCTCCACGTCCGGAAGCTCGATGATTTCGCGCTCCTCTTTTTCATACTCGCTCCTGTAGTGGTCCTGCGCCGCGCGGGTTGAGGTGTATGCGACTGCGGCCATGGACAGGCTCTCTGCAAATGTCGCGGCCAGCCCGGCAACGATTACAACGTATGCATCCGCTGTTGCTGCGGCAACTCCAAGCAGTATGCCAAGGACGTTTACAAGGCCGTCCTGCCCCCCGAGGACTATCTGCCGCAATAGGTTTCCTGAATTCCCCCCCTTTTGCTCAAGCTGCTCGTGGCGGCGGATTGTTTCCGCGTCGGCGCCAGATAGCGCCTTTTCGATTTCAGGATGCAACGCCATAAAAATCACCATACGCTTTGCCCGTGCCGAATTGCACATTCCGCCCCGGCATCGGTTTGCCCATTTTAGCCCGCCCGCACCCTGCGCCTTCAAACGCCTTTTTTATTTCAGGATGCAACGCCATTTTATCACCGGATAAGGATTATTTTCACCATGGGACTTTCTTGAGGCCGGCGCTGTGCGCCCACCAGTTCGCAAGCCTGTGCGCGACGTAGGATGCGGCTATGAGGGCGGCGGCATTTTCCCATGTTAAAAATGCGGGATGCGCCTGCCATGCGAACAGCAGCGCGATGGAGATGAAGGCAAGCTGGTCAAGCACGAAGGAGGGCGAGCCCTCGCCCTGCCCCAGGCGCCTTTTGAAAAAAGAGCCTGCCAAATCCCCGGCCATTGCGCCGCAGGAAAGCAGGATGCCGCCAATCACGTAATTTTGCGCATCATCGCCCCATACCGCAAATTCTGTGCCGGGAAGAAAATAGGCAAGCAGCACGGCGCACAATGTGCCGCAGCTTATTCCGGCCGCAAGCCCCAGCCATGTCTTGCCCTTGCCGAATATGCGCCTGCCGTCAAAAAAATCCTTGCCCCAGTCTATTGGCCATGCGCCCCCAAGAAGCACTGGCGAGGAATTCGCAACCCAGGATGGCAGCACGAAAAAAAGGACGCTTGCAAGCCATGCGATTCCGAATTCCATTTGTCTGCACCTAAAAGAGCCTTGATGCGAACAGGTTTATTAAGTTTTAAGCAGAACGTGCCAGCATGGCGAAAAATACTTCGATGGCTGGGGCGCAGGATAAGCTTCCGCTTGTGCTTCTTGGCGGCTTTGCCCTTGCGCTTGTGCTGCTTGGAATCGGGGCATTCCTTGCGTTTTCAGGAAGTTCTCCGGCAATTGGGGGAGGATGCGTGAAGGAGATAGGCGTGAAGGGCGAGATAGCGGTGGAGGATGTGCCGGCCGGCCTGTTTGGCGGGGGGGTGGGCGGCTCGGAAAGCATAGCTTCGGAAATCCGGGACGCGGATGCAAGGGGCGATGTGAAGGCAATCCTTGTCCTGATAGATTCGCCGGGCGGCTCTCCGGTTGCAAGCAGGCAGATTTGGAGCGCGCTGAAAAATTCAAGCAAGCCCACAGTGGCATACATGCGCGAAATGGCGGCATCGGGCGGATATTATGTCGCAGCTGGAACGGATTACATCGTTGCAGAGCCTGGAACGATTACAGGCTCAATCGGAGTGCGCGCCACATTCTCGGACCTGAGCGGGCTGTTCGGCAAAATAGGCTACAACGAGACAATGTTCAAGAGCGGGCAGTTCAAGGACATCGGAAATCCGGCGCGGGAAATGACGGATGAGGAAAAGGCGATAATGCAGGGCATCGTTGACGAGATGTTCGGGGAATTCAGGGGGATAGTGATGGAAGGGAGGAAAGGCCGGATAAACAATGCAAGGCTTGGGGAAATATTCGATGCGCGCGTGATGACCGGCAGGCAGGCGCTCTCATATGGGCTTGTGGACGGGCTTGGGGACAAGGAAGCCGCAGTTGAAAAGGCGGCGCAGCTGGCGGGCAATGAAAAATTGGGGCTTTGCGATTCTGCGGGCAAGAAAAAGGGCATTATTTCCACGCTCGTCGGCGAATATGCGCTTGTGCCGTATTTCGGGCAGATAATCCCAAGATGGAACTTGCAATATTAGGCGGTGTTTTTGCAGAAAGTTTTGTGGCTTGCGGCTGCATTGTTATTTGCCGCCTTGGCGGCAATATTCCTTCTTTCATCAGATGGCAAAAGCAATGATGATGCGCCTGTGGCGGAAATCCCCGCAAATGCGGCATTGCAGCAGAAAGCGCCAGGCCCTGCCAGGCAATTTGAATGCGAGGGCAATGCCACAATGCAATGCATGCAGGAAGGATGCGGCGGAACGGCATATTGCATCGGGGGGGAATGGGGCGCTTGCGTGCGCAACATGCCCGTCTGCTCCCCTCGTTCGCACATACCGTGTTTCCTCAATGCCTGCAGCATAGGGGAGAGGGAGTGCAACGCCTGCGGCGACGGGTGGAACGATTGCCAAACCCGCTCGGTTTGATGCTGGCCGAAAATGGGCTTGGGGGCATTCAAATATAATCATTGGAGGGTGAATTAGATTATGGCATGGGATTTTGGAATGAAGCTGAAAAGGGGGCCGCAGGTCATACTGCAAAAAGACAGCGGCATAATCATCACCTACGCAGGCATAGGCAAGGAAAGCTTTGTGCTTGATGCGGGCGCCGGGAGCGGATGGCTTGCGGTGCAGCTTGGGATGGTGGCAAAAAAAGTGGTCACATACGACAACAGGCCCGAATTTGCAGAGCTGGCGGGGAAAAATGCGAAGCGGGCGGGGCTTGGGAATGTGGAAGTGAGGGTGCGGGACGTGTTGGCGGACGGATTTGACGAGAAAGAGGCGGATGCCATCACCCTTGACATGGCAAATTCCGACAAGGCGGCGGCGCATTCTTTTGCCGCGCTGAAGAAAGGCGGGGTGCTGGTCGGATACATGCCGCATGCCGAGCAGCTCAAGGCATTTGTCACTGCGGCAAAATCGGCAGGCTTTTCCCCTGGCACGTTTTGCTGCGAAGTGATTATGCGCGAGATTCTGGTGCGCGATGCGGGGGTGCGCCCGGAAAACACCGGCCTCACGCACACCGGGTATCTTGCTTTTGCGCGCAAGCCGCTCGAATAAGGTGAATCACCCACGCGTGAAGGCGTGGGCTTCCTCCTTCAATGACGGAATTATCGTTTCGTCTCCGGAGGCGTTACTTCCGGCCATTCCGGCCGTAGCTCGTGTGAGTATGTTCAGGGCGGCATTTATATCCCGGTCAAGGGAATTGCCGCACGATTTGCAGTTGTATGCCCGTTCATTCAGGGGCATATCCTGCAAGTTGCCGCAAATGCAGCATGTCTTTGACGTATTTTCAGGATTTACAAAAATAACCTCAGCACCAGCGCTTTCAGCCTTGTACTGAATCATAGTTGCAAATCTTCCCCAGCCTGCGTCGTTGATTTGCTTGCCAAACCTATTTTCAGCCATTTCCTGGCATGCCAAATCCTCTAGGCAGATTAGGGAATATGAATTTACCAAGTTGTGGGATAATTTGTGGAGGAAATCAAGGCGCGTATTTTTCAGTTTCAAATACTGCCTTGCCGCTATTTCATTCGCCTTTTTCCTGTTGCGGCTTCCTTTTGTTTTTCTTGACCTTTTTCTCTGGAGAAACGCAAGCCTTTTCTCGTATTTTTTTATGTGCCTTGGATTTTGGACTTTTTCGCCATTGGACAGTGTTGCGAATGTTTCCAATCCAAGGTCGATGCCGACTTTTGGCTGGTTGTTTGAGAATTTAATAATTAATGGCGCATCAGCAGATATGCAGGCAAACCATTTTCCTGAAGCCTCCCGCTTTATTGACAGGGTTTTTATCCTGCCTTTTATTTCCCTGTGCCTTACAATCTGGATTTTCCCAAATGGAGAGGCTTCAAGCGTTTTATCAAGGAAAAAGCCGTTTCCATATTGCGGATAATGCAATGATTTCATTTTCTCAAAAGGCTTGAACCTTGGGAAGCCTGCTTTATTACCCTGCTTTTTCATCATGACAAATCTCCAAATTGCCTTTTCCACCCTGTGCGCTATTTCCTGTGAGGTTTGTGAAAACAAACCTGAATTCTTTGACATGATTTGCAGCGCTGATTTTGAGGGGAATTTCTGGAAATAGGCATAGAATGATTTGCAGTGTGCAAGTAATTCATTCCATAGGTTTTTTGCAACCCATAAGTGATGCAGCATTTCCTTTTCCTGATTCTTGGAAGGATAGATGCGGAATTTGTATGACCTCATTGGAACATCCCGGAAAAAAGAATGATGTGGTTTATATACGGCTTTCGAAAGGGTGGCTTTCCGGGCTTTCCGAAAACTCCGGAGTTAAGGCGGCGGAGTGCCATGTAAAACTCGCTGGATTTAGCGCGCACCATGCATATTAATAAATCGCCCATTTGAAAGCAGTTGTCGGATGAAAATATGTTTTTCCTGATGCAGGCGGTGAAATACGGGGAAACTGCGCAGCTTGGGCAGGCGGAGAAGAAGGCAAAGGAAATCGAACGGGCAAAATATGACGGCCTCATGAATGGAAACACGAAGAAAGTGAACGCCGGGGAAATAACCGAGGATGACTATTGGAGGCGCGTTCCTGCCGAGCGCAACAAAAGCATCGCGGTGGGGGATTCGTTTCGGAAATTCGCCCAGGATTTGCTGAAAATGAAAGGCGCGGGCACTGCTAAGGAAAAAGAAGACATGATAATCAAGTTGGCGGATGCGGCCATTCGAAATAGCAAAAATCCGGCCGAAGCCGTGAGTGAACGCGTGCCATTGGCGGTGCGTGAAGCATGGAACAGGAGAATGGCAGCGCACGGCCTTGCTCTTCCCCTAAAGGATGCGCCTGAAAAACCCGAAGCCGAGCAGCCGCCAGTAGTGGCAGACGCTGGAAAGAAAAAAACGCCATCCACAGTGCCTGGCGATGATTTGGCGGATGCCGCCAAGAAGAGGCCTTCCACAGTTCCGCCTGAAGAGGAAGAGGCAAAAAAGAAAAAAATCCCGACCACGGTTCCGGAGGATGGGCTTGCTGATATTGGGAAGAAGAAGCCAACCACTGTGCCGGAGGATGGGCTTGCTGATATTGGGAAGAAGAAGCCAACCACTGTGCCGGAGGATGACCTTGCTGATGCTGGGAAAAAAAAGCCAACCACTGTTCCTGAGGATGACGGGCTGGTGGATGGAGGAAAGAAAAAGCCTTCCACAGTTCCGCCTGAAGAGGAAGAGGCAAAAAAGAAGAAAATCCCGACCACGATTCCGGAGGATGACCTTGCTGATGCTGGGAAAAAGAAGCCAACCACGGTTCCGGAGGATGACGGGCTGGTGGATGGCGCAATTCCGATGGAGGCTAAACCTGGGGAGAACGCATTTTCCTCAACACGCAGCCGCGCCATGGATTTGGGAACAATCTTCCCGCAAGTGCAAAATGTAGATTGGAAATCCAACAAGGCGCAGAAGCTTGTTGCCGGCAGCCTGCTCTCGCTTCCATCGCTGAAGCAGGCGTTTTATGCCAACGGGATGGAAAGCGAATTTGTTGAAATTGAGAAAATAAGGGGGCCGGATGCCCAAACAACGGGCAGGCTCCGGTTGGAAGCTGCGGCCAATGCGCTTCTTGACATAAGCTATTCCGAGCTTTTGAAGCGGGGGACCGGGCGCCTGTTTTCCATGGCGCAGGAGTCGGCCAATTTCGCATTTTCCAACATGGGATTTTCTGTTGCGACAAAAGTGACTGATGCCGCACAGGCAGGGATATATTATGGGTACAATTTAGGGCACGGCCTTGGCGTTGCCGCCTGGGTGGAGAAAAGCCCGCTGAACCTCATTGGCGCGTGGGGAAAAAGGATCCAGCTTGATTCCGAAGTGCCATACCTTGGATTTGCATTCGGCTACCAGGACAAGCCGGAGGAAGGGTTCAATATTTCCGCGATGGGGCTTGCGGTTGGAAATGTGAACAGGAAAAATTTTGCCCTTTCCAAGATTGGGTTCGATGGCAACTCGCCCAAAGTGATGATGCAGATGTATTTGCCAGGCGGGGTGACGCCAACCGACAAGGCCTTCATGGGCACGGTAGGGGTGGATTTGAACCTTGGCTGGGTGTGGAAGCCGGGTGCGGGGCGGATAGGGGTTGGCCTTGGCGGTGCAGGCTACCTTTCAAGCACGATGAAAAATACCGGGGCGGGAAGGAGCATCGACCCCAAAGTGTATGCGGGCCCCAAGGCCCATGCGTTTTACCAGAACGAATATGCCGGAGTGCAGCTTAGCTTCAAGATGCTGGACCAGGTGGAAGGTGCGGCTGGCGCGTATTACATGCTCTCCATGGGCAGCAAGCAGTCGGTCGGGCCGTTTGCAAAATACCTTGTGGAGTCCATTGGCGACAAGACGGGCGTGTGGGGGCATTCGCTTGACCTTGGCGCCAGGTACCAAATCGGGGACAGGGTTGGCATAGACCTTGGCACGCGGCAAAACCTCAACATCATGACTCCGGACAACTACTCCAAACCCCCCAACGAATACTACTTGAAAATAAACGCAAGGCTGTTCTAAAAAAAGAAAAATGCCGCCTTACCTTTTTGCCGTTGCATCCTCTTTCATCATGAATTTGACAATCATGAAGATTACCGCCGCGATTATGATGAAGTCGATAATCGCGCCTGCAAAATCCCCGATAAGGAATTTGAACGGCCCAAGCTGGAGGACTGCGGTTTTCCAGTCGCCGCCGGGGACTATAACGGCTATGATGGGCATTATTATGTCGGTCACCAGCGCGGTGACAAGCTTGCCAGCCGCGCCGCCCATTATGAATGCAACCGCCAATCCGATAATCTGGTATTTCTTCAGGAAATCCATGAATTCATGTATCATGCCCATATGGATACCTCCCTAAATAGGGTTCGCCGAAGAGATATATTAAAGTTGCGCTGCACCTAATTCCCATACGCGGGAGTAGCAAAGCCCGGTCGAAAGCCCCGGGGGGAGCGTCCCCCCTGGCACTTTCTCCGCCTCGCCCCCCTCACTCGGATTTTTATTTGTGCTTCTGGGAAATAGACCATATGCGGGAGTAGCAAAGCCCGGTCAAATGCGCAGGACTTAAGTTGCTGGGATATTCCGGCTGAAGAAATCCTGCGGCTTAGGCCTTCGCAGGTTCAAATCCTGCCTCCCGCATTACATATGATTTTATTCTAGAGGGGAAACTCACTATCTCATGAATATCCCCGCTCTTTCGAAACATGGCGAACTGATAGCGGGCCTTGCCGCAATATTTGGCCCGGTTTTGGCATTTGCCCTAGGCATGCATATAGAGGGAAAATTCGTGTATGTGAATCCTGGAAGCTCGTCCTTGGTCTGGGGCATTTTTTCAATTTCATCAGCCATATATTACTTTGCCAGGTCTGGGGGCACCACCACGACCGGCGGGTATACGCATCCAATGTTCAGGCTATTACTGGATTTTGCAAAATATGCCCCGCTATTCGCGCTTGTGTTTTCAGGAATAAGGGAATTTGGATTTATTGCACAGGGTGGAATCTGGAACGCCCTAGTTGTCGGGGCATCAGATTTCCTTGATAAGATAGTTGTGTTGTTTTTATGTGCTTCGGTGGGGGGAGGGTATTACAGCCTGAAAAAATATTTTTTTAGTCCGAAGCAGTAGATTGCCGCCTCCCGCATAAAAAATTATTTTTTAGCCTTGGCCGCCTTTTTCTGCCCTTGCGCGCAGAAAGCGCAGTCTGGATTATTATCGGGATGAATTGCGCAGTGGTGCATCTCCCCTGTATGCTGCTCAAAAGCCTCTTTCGGCTTGTTTGCAACAAATGCCACAACAGCGCGCATGAATACTGCCAGAAGTGCGAAGATGAAGAATGCCACCCCGTATGGGCGCACATCGAATCCGACATCGGGCTTTGTCTCCAGCACAAAGAAGTGGATTATTGCAAGGATAAGACCCGCATAGCCGAAAGTCTGCAGGGCCTTCCACTTACCATACCCCATCTTCTGCACCGCTTCTTTTGTCGAAGTCAGGCTCATTGCAATGAAAATAATGGTCGCGCCGACGGCCGCCAAAAATCCGATTGCTTTTTCATTTTGGAAAACCATCCGGTTTATGTCCAGGTGGTAGAATTCCACAAGGGAATATGCCCCGTGGGCAATCGCAAAAGATGCGCCTGCAAGCCCGATGGGCTTTCTCATGAACAGGAATTTGAAAAATGCGGAGGGCCACAGCCTGGCAAGCGGGCCTAGGATGAATGCGGCCGCAATAAGGCCGATGGCTGCCAAAGCCGCCACTTTGTTAATCTCGTGGAGCGAATAGGTTGCGTCGGAGAAGGAAAAAATTGCGGCCAGCCTGCCGAAATCAAGCTGTTTTGTTTTTTTGTCGTACGCAGAATAGAAAAGGAGCAGGGATACGACTGTGAATGCGATGAAAAGATGCGGCCAGAATCTTGAATTTGGCGCCATGCACCATCACCCGTACATCGAGCCAAGCGACGCGTGCTCCTCCACGGTTTTCTGGTAGTGGTTGTGCGACGCCTTGGCGCGGGAGAGCAATTCCTTCATCTTGTCCTCGATAACCTGGCTTTCCTTTTCCAGTGCCTGCGTGTCGAAGTCTATTTTCAGGTAGGATTTGAGCGTCTCAAGCACCACTGCCGCGGCCTTGGGGTCCATGTAGTTGCCGTGTGCAGGGGCAAGAAGCGAAACCACCGGGAATTTTTCAACCGCCCCGCGGGTGAGAAGCACCCCCGTTACGCCGGTTGTGGCGCCCTCCTTTATCAGGGAAACCATGTGGTGCCGCTCAAGCTCCTCGATGTTTTTTTGCATGGAGGCGATGGCGTATACTTTTCCCTCTTCGCCCTTGAGCGCAATGCCGCCGAGGCTTATTAGTTTGGAGGCTTTTTTCTCTTTTGCGAAATCCCATATTGCGTCGGCAAGCCCGTATACTGCCGGGAGGGGGATGATGAATTCGGAAATGAAGACATAGAGGTTGTGCTTCTTGCTTGCGTAAATCCTTGAGGGGTAAAGGGGCTCGTAATTGTGCACGGCGGCAAGGGGGGGGAACTGGTCGGATGTTATGTAGCCGACAAAATCCATCTTGAGCTTTTCCACAAGGTAGGATGCCGAGATGGTGCCCACAAGCCCCAGGCCGGGAAAGCCTTCCACTATCACCGGGTTTTTCAGGTATACCGGATTGACCTCTGTGATTTTCACTGCCATGGAAAGGCATTCTCACATTGCATTTATAATTGATACTTTGCGGTTTTATTTTTTCATGGCCAGCCTTGCCTTTTCAGGGGCGTCGCATTTGATGGCAAATTCCACCAGGCCCTTTGATTTTGTGAGAAGGTATATGGATTCGATATTCACCTGGTGCTGGGCAAGCCTGCGCGTGATTTTCCCCAATTCGCCGGGCTGGTCGTTCACCTTGACAACAATTACATCGGAAGTTATGGTTTTGAAATTGGTGCCCGACAGTGCGGACATGGCGGAAATCTCATCCCCTGTCACAAAACGGATGATGCCCTTTTCCCCGTCGCCATAGGCGGAAATTGACTCTATGTTGATTCCTGCGCCGCCCAGTTTCTCGCACACCTGCGCCAATGCGCCCACGCGGTTGTCAATTGTTACGACGATTTCCTTCATAGAGGCACCCCCTGAAAAGTATCAGCGCAAAGATGTAAAAAGAGCCCTACTTGCGCGGCGGCTCTCGCGTGCTTGCGCCTTTCGGCGGATTTTCAGAAGCAGTCGAACGACACGCTCGGGTCGCCATACATTGTGGCAAGGAACGATGGCACGACCGTGACAAGCAGTATGCAAATCAGGGAGCCTATCACCATTGCGGTTGCCCAGACATTGGCGCGCGAGCGCACCTCTGCGCCAAAGACCTGCCCGGCTGCGTAAACCACTCCTCCCGCAACAATCATGAGGAAGACTACTACCGGAATGAGTGATTTTGTATTCGTGCAAAGTTCGCTTAGTGCGAATTTGAGGTTTGAGAAGCCCCCGGAGGGCGCAGGCGCGGCTGCCGCATCAGGGTCGTCCTGGGCAAAAGCAATAAGTGAAATAGCCATAATGCAGAGCATTGGAATCAGGAGTTTCGTGTCGGCTCACCTCGTAATTGGTTGGTTGGGGATTGTTTAAAACTGTTCCTTAGATGGAAGAAAAATAAATTGGGAAAAAAATCAGCATGTCGGAGTTGGGATGCAATGGGATTCTAGGCATATGCCCTGTTCAATGGTGGTTGTTCCCCCGTACATGATATTCAATACTGGAGGTGCAACGGTCACAATCAAGATGGCAATCACTGCTCCGATAAGCATAGCTGTACCCCATTGGGAAGCCCTTGCGCGTGTTTCGGCGCCCATGATTTGGCCGGCTGCGTAAATTATGCCAGCACCGATAATCATGAGCATCGCTATGATTGGAAGAATCTGCAGCAATTGCCAGCACATGCAGCTGGCAGCATTTTTCACACACAGCAGCCCGCCGGTTGCAGCTGAAGCTGATGTGGAAAGAAATAATCCGGCAGCTAGGGAAATGCCAAGCGATGCCAGATAATTTTTTACGTGCCTGATGATTTCACCTTAGCAGGCAGTCATGCACATTGTTGTCCCGGCATTAACGGAGCCTGCGGTCCCATACATTAGGCTCAGTATCGGGGGTGCCACTGTAACTATCAGGATTGCAATCACTGCCCCAATGAGCATTGCCGTGCCCCATTGCGAAGCGCGTGCGCGGGTTTCCGCGCCCATGATTTGGCCGGCTGCATACACTATGCCTGCGCCGATTATCATGAGCATGGCTATGATTGGAAGAATTTGCAAAAGTTGCCAGCACATGCAATCTACTGCAGTTTTCACCCCGGGTAACCCCCCGGTAGTTGCACCGGCAGTTGTGGAAAGGACTAATCCCGCCCCTAGCGAGAGAGCCAAGGAAAATATATAGTTTTTCACGGATTTCATGTGTTCACCTCAGCACGAGCAGACTCCTTGCTCTATTGAAACGGTTGGATACATGGTGCTCAATATTGGGGGCGCCACGGTGACAATCAGGATTGCAATCACTGCCCCAATGAGCATTGCGGTGCCCCATTGGGATGCGCGCGCCCTTGTTTCGGCGCCCATGATTTGGCCGGCCGCATACACTATGCCTGCGCCGATTATCATGAGCATGGCGACGATTGGGAGAATATCCAAGAGCTGGCGGCACATGCAACTCACGGCAATGTTGACACCGGGTAACCCCCCGGTAGTATTTGCACCGGCAGTTGTGGAAAGGACTAATCCCGCCCCTAGCGAGAGAGCCAAGGAAAATATATAGTTTTTCACGGATTTCATGTGTTCACCACCTTGTCATGATATAGGTATACTTTCATTTATATTTAAAAACCTTCTTCGGGCACAGGGGCAGGATGGCGGATGGGATGAGGTCGGGCTGGCTTGACCATTACAGGGGGTTTGGCATAATCCTCGTGCTTTTCTTCTCGCTTTACGGCTGGATGTATTCGGGTGATGCCGGGTTTTTCAGGCACAACATGCCGAATGAAATCCATGCGGGGGATTTCGTGTTCCCCATGTTCGTGTTTGCAAGCGGCGTGTCGATGTGGCATTTCAGGAGGAAATTAAGGAAGGGGTGGAATGGGTTTGCGGACGGGGCGGAAAAATTCGCAGGGCTGCTTGTAGCGGCCATAATTATTTCAGCCTTCAGGCTGTTCCAGCCGTATTTCCCCGACGAGGTTGCGTTGATTGCATTAAGCTGTCTCATCATATTTCCGGTTTATTTTCTGCTTGGGAAAAAAGGCGTTGCAGGATATGCGGCTGCGTCTTTGATATTTTTTGCATTTGGAAAAACGGCGCTCGGCATACAGGCATGGGAAATGCTAAGGATAGGGAATTTGGGCGGATGGCTGGCGGCGCCGTATTATGCGGCAATACTTGCGTTGGGGGCGCTGGCTGCGGAATATTCGCTTGGGAAAAATAGGAATGCGGCAAAGGGATTTGCTCATTCGGGCATTGCATATGCAGCCCTTTCTGTTCCGTTGCTTTTTTTCTTCCCCCCTTTCAAGATGGAAAATTCGGTTTCGTTCATGATGCTCTCTGCATCTGGGGGGGCGATTTGCATGGCTGCATGCATGCGGATTTTTGAGGTTGGGAGAATTAGGCTTGGTTTTGTCGAAGCCATGGGGCAAAAAAGCCTTTCAGGCTGGGCGGTTTATTATTTCCTTACCGCCATGGTGTGGTATCTTGGGCTGCTAGGTCAGTTTCCCGCATGGGCATATATTCCGGCAGTGGCGCTTTCAATCGCATTCGCATGCGCAGTTGCCGTTTGCTTGAAAAAAACTGATGCGGGGAAAATGAAAACCGCCCCAGGATAAGGCGCTGCAATTTTAACCTATCCTCCGGTAATTACACCCATGATTGCAGGCATAGACGAAGCTGGCAGGGGCTGCATACTCGGGCCGATGGTATTGTGCGCCGCGACAATCGACCCGATGGACGAATTCAAACTGAAGGAATTGGGCGTGAAGGACTCGAAGAAAATGACGCCGAAGCAGAGGGAGGAGATGTTCCCCCTTGTGCAGAAAATCTGCAAGACGGTGGTGGTGAAAATTTCAGCCGAGGAATTGACGCGCCTCATGGACAGGCACAATTTGAACGAAATAGAGGCGCAAAAGGCGGCGGAGGCGATTGCGATGTCGGGAAGCCTTACGCGCGTGTATGTGGATTCGCCGGACAATGTGCCGGAAAAATTCGCCGCAAGAATAATTGCGTATTTCCCCAAGGGCAAAAAGCACCCCGAGATAGTTTCCGAGAACAAGGCCGATGACAAATACCTCATTGTCGGGGCTGCAAGCATAGTTGCCAAAGTGGTGCGCGACAGGGAAATAGAGAAAATAAAGGACGAAATTGGCTATGACTTCAATTCAGGCTACACATCAGACCCTTTCACTATGGCTTTCCTGGCAAAGCACGGAGGAGAGGCAAAAGTGCAGAAATACATAAGGCACAAGTGGGCCACTTTGGCGAAAATGAGGCAGAAGAAGATAATCGATTTTTAAAAATCAGGCTTGGAATTTCTTTGCCCCTCTTGCTTTTCCTGCCGAATGTATCGCATCCGACAACGCTTTCGTCGTTTTTTTCGCATCGCCTGATTCAAGGGCGGTGCCGACCTGCAGGATGTCCGCGCCTGCTTTCACCAATGCGGAAGCTTGCTCGGATGTGCGCACTCCGCCGCCGATAATGTAGGGTATGCTGATGCTTCCTGCCACAATTTTTGCAAATTCAGGCGGCACAGGGCCATTAGCTGGCGCAGAGCCAGAATCAGTAAGCACGTATTTCATGCCCATGAATTGGCAGGCAAGAGCATGAGCAGCAGCAAGCTGAGGCTTTGCTCGGGGAATGAGGTTGACATCGCCAACGTGCCCCACCGTGCCGCCCGGCTCGCACACAATATAGCCTACCGGCAATGGCTCGATTTTCATCGCCGAAACAGATTGAGCCGCAAGCATCTGCGCCTGTGAAATCCAGTACGGGTTGCGCGAATTCACAAGCGACATGAAATAAACCGCATCGGCAAATCGTGTGACTGTGGAAATGTTTCCGGGAAAGAGAATGAGAGGGATTGATATTTGGCTTTTGATGTCTTTTGCAACCCTGTCAAGCAATTCCCCCTGCACGCCAATCGAGCCGCCAAGCAGGATGTAATCCGCGCCGTTTTCCGCCGCAGCTTTTCCTGATGAGACTGCCGCATCCGGAGATTTGTAATCTATCGGGTCGACAAGGGCTGCAAGCAATGCGCCCTTTTTCCCCAGCTGCTCAAGCACGTAATCATGAATCCTGCCCATGTTTTTCCCTCTTTGAAAGTGCTTTGTTCACTTTTCCCTTCCCCGATATTGCTTCGTTCCTTCTTTCCGCTTTGTTCCCTTTTTCCTTCCCCGATATTGCTTCGCTCCTTCGTTCATTTTCCCTCTTTGAAAATGCCTTGTACTCCTTTGCAGTTTGCGCAATTCCTACTTTTAATCCTATCCGGGCAGACCAGCCAAGCTCTTTTTTCGCCAATGACGTGTCGAAAACCCTGTCAAGGGCCATCTGATCCACCATGTCCGAAGTGAACGAGGTGCGGTTTCCTGAAATTGAGGAGATTATCTCGTTTGCCCTGGCAAGCGCCTTTGCCATAGGATAGCTTATTTTTTCCTTTGGCGCGCTTGCAAG